>Ga0302189_10000193_pt1 | contig 50903 bp, 41 predicted proteins | sample II_Bog_E2_2_FD_194551 | JGI IMG/M metagenome (GOLD analysis project Ga0302189, IMG submission 194551) | Peat permafrost microbial communities from Stordalen Mire near Abisko, Sweden - II_Bog_E2_2 | ecosystem: Environmental > Terrestrial > Soil > Wetlands > Peat | place: Sweden: Abisko...
GCTTCCAGGAGGCCCATGTGCGCATACGCCTCCGAGGAAGAAGGATGAGTCTTCAGCAAAGTGCCCCAGGCAGCTTCGGCCTGGGAGGTTTGGCCCTGCTCTTCAAGTGCCAGTGCTGTCTGCCGCTGCTGGTCTGGCGTTCCACCCACTTGCGCGGCGCAACACGCATCCGCAGCCAACATCACGACAAATCCCAACTCCAGAAACCGCCTCAAATTTGCCCCCAAAAGACCCGGCCCGCCAAACAATATCGCACACGGACGAATTTCAATCCGTATTTTGTCATACTCCCTATGCCTGGTCAGTGAATGAATGCCTCACAAATAACAGGGGACGCGGCAGGGGTTGCCTGCCGCGTCCCGGTTGAAGGTTGAAATTAGAATACGAACTTGCCGCCCAGTTCGAGTGCGCGCGGATCCCACGTACTCGTAATCTGGCCATACTGGCCACCGTTGAGGCTCGTGTTCAAGCCGTTGAACTCAGTGTGGTTGAAGGTGTTGAACGACTCGAAGCGCATCTCAAAGCCTGCCCGCTCGGTAATAGCGAACGTCTTGTAGAGCGACGTTGAGAAGTTGACGCGGCCGGGTCCGACAATCGCATCCTTGCCGGAGTTGCCGAATCCCAGATTCGGGCCACCCAGCCAGGATGGCACCGGGGCGTAGAGCTTGGTTGTGTCAAACCACTGCCCGATCTTCTTTGGATAGGTCATCTTTGCGCTGGCATTCGGACGGACGGTGTAACCGCCGCCGAGGCCAACCGGATCGTAGCTGAGGGACTCGCCCGGAGCTGAAGGCGTTCCGGACTCATCGATAATGGTTCCGGCAACCTCCCATCCGCCTGCGATGGAGTGGACAAGGCCGCTTGTCTTGTCGAAGATCGGGATTTTGTAGATGTAGTTCGCGCTCAACATGTTACGGCGATCAAGCACTCCCGATCCCTTGTCGTACTTCGGGTACCAGGGGTTGCTGATAGTGGTGAGGTCGTAGCTGGTGATATCGATTTCGTGCGAGTACGTGTAATCGAGCTCACCGCTAAGTCCCCACTTGTTCTGGGCACGAATCCCGGTCTGGAAGCCACTGTAGCTTCCGTTGGTGGTGTTTTCAGACTGTGTTATTCCCGTATAGCCGGGGAATGAACGGAAAGCGTTCATGCCGCCATTGTTTGCAAAACCGGCCGTGCACGCGGCATCGGGCTTGCTTCCACCCGCATTGACGTAGTTGTTGCCGCTGTCGCCGGCAACGCAGCGAGCGTCAAGGTTCGTTGTTGTCCCAGGTGCTCCCACGTTCACTACGCCGATGCCGCTGGGCATGTTGTTGATGTTGTTCTGGATGTTCTGGTGCCATGCCAGGTTGCCCACGTACTGCACCACCCAGATCAGCGAGGGAGACAGTTCGTGCTGTATTCCCAGGCTGTACTGTGCTACGGCGGGCGCCTTGTAGGACTGGGCCAGGCTGTAAGCGCCGCCAGCGAAGATCAATGCTGTCGGCTGGACCACCGCGCCGGTGTTCCAGTTCTTTCCGGGCGTGCTGAAGTAGTTGTCGCCGAGGCCGAGCGAAGGATCAAACGGAGCAGAGGTGGCTACACCGAAGACATCGTTGCCCTGCAGCCTCTCGAAAAAGGTTCCGAAGCCGCCGCGGAGAACGGTCTTGCCGTTTCCAAACAGATCTTCGGAGAAGCCTACGCGGGGTTGCAGTGTGCTGAAGTCGTTGTTAACCACGCCCCTCGGATAGTGATTGATGGCGGCAAGGTTGGTGCCGTTGATGTAGGAGGGAATGCCGTTGAAGGTAAATTGATCCGGGCTGGCCGGGTCAATGGCGCCGCTGGCGTCCCAGATGGGCGCCGAGCCCGCTCCGGTAACGTAATCGGCCTGATTGAAGTTCCCGAGAAGGTTCTGGCGCTCCCAGGCATGCGGCAGAGCATCATAGCGCAGCCCGAGCTGCAAAGTCAGGTGCGGGTTTATGTGCCAGTTGTCCATCGCATACACCGAAGGAGTCTGATTGACGTAGTGACGGATCGGCGCGGCCTGTGTCTGACTGTAGCCGGTGGAGAGGCCCAGGAGGATATCCATAAACGAGTCGTTCGACAACTGGCCCCAGCTATAGTCGCCTTGCTCGTCGCCGTAGAGCATCTGGTTCTTGGTGTAGCGGTTGTAACTGAAACCGAACTTGAACGAGTGCGGGCCTTCGGTATACGACACGTCCACCTTGGGCTCGTAGTCCTGCGCTGCGTTGTGGTAGGGCTCGGTAGCTGTGTCTTCAGTCGTGCTGTAGGGCTTGCCGAACGACATGCCCGGGAAGGTTTGGCGGGTGATGGTATACGCTGGAACAACTGGAGCCACACTCCATCCGGACGGCTTGTAACTGTTCTTGCTGGGAGTGATGTCGATTTGGTTTCCATCGTAGTTGATGCTGGCTTCCAACAGCAGGCTCGGCGAAAGCGCGCCGGTCAACTTGATGGCCGCGCTGTGCGACGGAGAAGACAGGATGCTGGTAAGGGTGTTGTAATTGCATCCGCACCAGCCCAGTTCCGGCGCGCCTTCGTTCTGATTCTCCGTGTCGCCGATGTAGTGTCCAAGAATAGCCCACTTGTCGGTGATGTTGTGGTCGATGCGGACAATGTCGTCGCGAACGACGAACGGGAGCGACACACTGGCGATAGTTTCGTCTTTGCCTGCAACGTTCGGCGCGGGAAGAATTCCGGCGTTCAGATACAGGACCCCGTTGGGGTCAAACAGCGTGCTCGGAATTGTGTTGTTCGGGAAGGGCTGTCCAGGCGTCAACCCCAGCGGCTTCAGGTGGTTCATGTAGTAGTCCGAAGTGAGTGGAACGTTCGGAACTACCAATGAAGTGGTCGGGGCGAACCCGGGCGCTACATAAGCCAGATTAGTGCCCGCCTTCGGAATGTCGAGCGGGTCAATCGTCGGGTTGTTGCTGGATGCCAGGTTTACCGTCTTGCGCCATTCTTCATTCCAGTAGAAGAAGGTCTTCTTTTTGCCCGTGTTGAACACATGAGGAATGAACAGTGGCCCGCCACCGCCTGCGCCATAGATGTTGTAGTGCACCGTCGGACGCGGGTTGTTGCCCAGCTTGTTGAAGTAGCTGTTGGCGTCGTAATCGGTGTTGCGGTTTTCTTCCCATGCCGCGCCGTGAAACTTCTGCGTGCCGCTTTTCAGAGAGAGGCTGATCGTGGCGCCGGAGGAAATACCGTAATCAGGCGGGTAGTTTGAGGTCATCATCGTGAATTCCGAGATGGCATCCTGCGATGGCTGGATCTGCATGCCGCCCGCACCGCCGCGGTCATCCGACTCGCCGCCGTCGATCAGCCAGATGTTGTGGCTTTGCCGCAGGCCGTTGACGCTGATGGTGAAGTTCGAACCCACAGCGCCGGGGGTGTTGCTGTCCGGCAGGGCAGAGCTTACGCCCAGGCCCAGTGACGCCAGTGCCGCAAAGTTGCGGTTCTCGGTGGCGATTTCGCTGATCTGCTCTGAGTTGATCAGTGTGCTCACCACGTTGGAGTCCGCTTGAATCGCCAGCGCATCTGCCTCGACCGTTACGGTCTGCGTTTCGGCGCCGATTGTGAGCTGGATGTCTGCCCGCGCGGTCGACGATACGTTGACCACAATCCCGTTCTGCGAGTACGACTCAAAGCTCTTGGCTGTCACTTTGATGTCGTAGTTGGAGGGGTTCAATCCAGAGAAATCGTATAACCCGTTTCCGCTGCTTGCGGTTGTATGGGACTCGCCGGTGGCGGGGTTGGTGAGAACGATCTTCGCTCCCGACACCACCGCTCCCGTCTGGTCCGTGACGATGCCGGTGATCTCGGAATTAGCCTGCGCAAAGAGTCCTGCGCATGCCAAAACGAGGAACATCGGCAACATGAAGAATCTGAATTTCGCTTGTCTCATGTGACCTTCCTTTTCAATGTTGGTTCTGTGTTTGTTGTTTCTGCGGTCGCTTCCCCTTCGTTCCGGGATAAAGGCGGTCCAAGCCGTTGAAGTGCCCGTTTTCTCCGTGGTATGGAAGACGAAAAGTGCTGCTTCTCCATTTTTTGGAATCTTTGACCCTAAACGCCGAATCGTTCGGACTCAAACGTTTAAGTAGAGCGAATCAAAGATGCCTTCCATTGAGCCGGACGATATTAAATGCTTGGAATGAATCGGTTGTCAAGGCAAATCTTTGTGGAATCCTTATGGCATGCCTTCCAGCCTCCTCCGTGCAAACGCTTACATTTCACTAAACACTTGTAGATAAAAAGGTTACTTAGGTAAGAAAAGTAATCTACCCGCCGCTCTGAGAGGTACTTCATGCCGACCCAAGGGTCTCTCACCCGCTGTACTCCCGATCAGCAGGACATGGATTTTGCAGAATACCTCTAGAAGTAAATCGCTTTTTTAGAGCACGTCTCAACCGGACCGCTCAAAAAGTTCTCTATTGATGTTTATTTCCTATTGCATTCTGGCAAGGTCCCGCACCTGGCGCGCGGCAGCCTCAAGAAACGTTTCAACGCTCACTCCCGGAGGACTTTCGAGTCCCGATTTTGCCTGAATGGCGGAAGCGATCCGAAGGGCCAGGGCCTGGCGGGTTGGGAGGCTCATATCCAGCCGCCGCGACAGAAACCCCTCCAACACTTCCAGGTCGGCTGCCGAGAGCTTCGCGATGAGGGAACCGGGCAAGTTGACAGCGTGATGTGGCTCGAGCATTGGGGCGATGGGAGCAAAGGCCGGCCCGGTGAAGGTGCGGGAACCGGACTCCGACCACAGCGGAGTCTCCGGCTCGCGATCCCGAACCACCAGCGTGCCAGCGGCCAGGTCGCCCAGGCGCTGGTGTTGGCGGGTAGAGAACATCGTAATGACCCCAACGGCATAAAAGAACGGAATCTGGTCAATATACCGGACCAGGTTGCGCGCCATTGACTCAAACAGCCCTATCGCCCGGCCGGACCGCTGGATGACGCGAATCTTCGCCGCCCGCTTGCCGGGTGTCTGCCCGTTCCAGAAGGCCTCAAACAGCGTGAAGTAGCCCCAATTCACCAAAAAGACGATAAAGATGACAATAGCAACAGTCCACTGGTATCCAAGGCTTGAGAAAGCGCGCATCGCCGGTCGGACAATCAAGCCCACCAGCAGCAGCACGATGATCCCCGCGGTCCAGATCAGATAATCGATCAGCAGCGCGATGAAACGGCTCCCAATGCCGGCAAGGGGCATCTCAATGGCCACCAGCTCCGGCGTCTCGATGCTAAGCTGGTCTGAGTTCAGGTTCATGACGCAAATCCTCTCCAACCAGTGGATTCGGAAGCGGCGGCCCCATTGGGACCGGCTCTCTTCCCTGCTGGCCCAATCTGACACAAGCGGACTCGGGCAGCTTACCCGCGCGGAATTGCAGGAGATGGCCCTGCTTTACCGCCAGATCGCCGCGGATCTCTCCGTGCTGCGTCAAGATGCAACTGCGCGCACCTATACCGCACACGTGAATCAATTGCTGGCTCGCGCTCACCATATCATCTATTCCGGCCGGAAGACGAATTTGCTCACCATCTTCCTCTTTCTCCGGGATCGGTATCCAGTCATCTTCCAGCGTCAAATCGGTTATGTGCTGGCCTCGGTGATTGTCTCGGTTGCCTGGGGACTGCTCGGCGCGGCCCTTACCAGCGCCCGCCCCGAGTTTATGCGCCACTTCGTTGGCCCGCAGATGATTGCGACCATGGAACGCCACCAGATGTGGACCGAGTCTATCGTCGGTGTCGAACCCAAGGCCTCAAGCATGATCATGACCAACAACCTCTCGGTGAGCTTTATAACGTTTGCCGGCGGGATCGTCTTCGGTCTGGGAACTTTCTTCGCTCTGTTCCAGAACGGCATGATGCTCGGCGTCATTGGCGCGGCCTGCCACCAATACGGCATGTCGCTGGCACTGTGGAGCTTTGTCGCTCCCCACGGGTCGCTGGAGCTTCCAGCGATCCTCATCGCCGGCGGCGCAGGCTTCCGTCTCGGTCACGCCATGCTCTTCCCCGGCGCTCTGCGCTGGAAGGAATCCATTGCGCGGGGCGGCATCGAGGCCACTCAATTGGTCTCCGGCATCATTCCCATGCTCGTCATCGCCGGCTGCCTCGAAGGCTTCTTCTCCCCATCGAAGGCCCCCGTCTGGCTCAAGTTCACCGTCGGCGGCCTGCTCTTCACCTTGCTGCTTTTGTGGCTGTTTCGACCCGCCAAGGCAAATGCGCCAAGTGCCTGAAAACGATTTGCGCCGAAGCGAAATCTCTACAGGCGTCCCGCCCTCGTGATAGCATTTCCGCTAAGGCCGTTTCCCATCGCAAACCGGCCGTGCCAAGGAGGGTCCACATGATCCCATTTTCCCGCCGCGACTTCCTCAAAACCTCGCTTGCCGTTGGAACGATCGGCAGCGTCGGCGCCTTGCCCCTGCACGCCTCTACAGGCAAAGCTACCGATGTAATCACGCTTGGCAACTCGGACACGCGAGTTACCCGTCTTGCTTTCGGAACCGGCAGCAACAATGGTCACGTGCAGTCCTCGCTTGGCCAACAGGAGTTCACGCGACTGATTCATTACGCATACGACCGCGGCATCCGTTTCTTTGAGACCTCAGAATCCTATTCCACCCCTGCGATGCTGGGCGAGGCCCTCAAAGCTTTTCCGCGCGACAGCTACCAGCTCATGTCGAAGGTGACCACAGACGAGGGTGTCGACCCGATGAAGCGCTTTGACGAAATGCGCCGCACCTCGCAGACCGAGTACTTCGACATCATGCTGCTCCACTGGCAGCACACGCCCGACTGGGTCGCCAAGACAGGCCGCTGGCAAGATGGCGTCCTCGAGGCGCAATCGAAAAAGCTTATCCGCACACGCGGCGCTTCGGTTCATGGCCAGCCCGCGCTTCGCCAGATGCCCGGCAACAAATGGCTTGAAGTCGCGATGATCCGCATGAATCACAAGGGCACGCGTATGGATGGACCAAGCTACGACGAAGACAGTCATCCAGACCAGGTGAACGTAGTCGTCGATCATGTGAAGCAGATCAAATCGGAAGGCAAAGGAATCATCAGCATGAAACTGGTGGGCGACGGCGCATTCACGCGCCACGAAGACCGCGTGGCCGCCATGCGCTTCGCCTTCAAGAATGCCGGAATCGATTGCGCTGCTGTTGGCTTCAAGAACACGCAGGAAATCGACGAAGCGATCGACAACATGAACCTTGCCCTGGGCTAGGCTTTGGAACACATCCTGTTGAACCAGCGCTTCACCGCGCAGTTGCGGAAGAGTCCCAATAAAGGGGGCTGGACTTACGTGGTCTGGCCCAATTCCGTTGAGTTTTTCGGCACCCGTGCCCTGGTCAAAGTCGAGGGCAGAATCGACGGCGTCCGTTTCCGAAGTTCCTTCATGGCCTTGGGCGACGGCTCCCACAAGCTGCCCGTGAAGGCCGACATTCGCCGGGTCATTGGGAAGGATGTCGGCGATACCGTGAACATCCTACTGGAACAGCGGCTTCGGTGAGCATTCAGCTTTCGTTGTCCACGAACTCGTTGGAACAACGCCCATCTATGACCACTGTCACGATAGCTACCAATTCAGAACGTAGTTTGCCCTCGCGGACTTCGATCATGGTTGCCGCGGCTCGCGCGTTTGGTTCGCGTGAACCGGACGAGACCATTCGCAACCCCGACATGCTTGCCGATAGCCTGATTGGCCACGATGAACTGGCTCTCATCGGCGGCCACCCGCTCAGCCAGGGCCTGAGGCAGGACTACCATAACGCCAGCCAGAACCCCGCTATTCTTGGGCTTGCCTGGATGATGCTTCTTCGCACCCGTTTCATTGACGATGCGCTGGAGCGTGCAGTGAAAAACGGCGCGACCCAAGTCGTAATTCTGGGAGCCGGGTTCGATACCCGCGCGCATCGCTTTCGTGAGTTGCTGAAAGATTGCATGGTGATTGAAGTGGATACCGCTGCCACCCAGAATCACAAGAAGCGCCGCATCGAGTCGATCGTTATCGATGTGCCAACGAATCTCGCCTATCTTGAAATTGATTTTACGAATGACGATCTTGGCAGCGCCCTTCGCGCCGCGGGGATTCGTCGAGCGGAAAAGACCTTTTACATCTGGGAGGGCGTTATCATTTACCTTCCGGAGGAGAGCGTCCGCAAGACTCTGCTCACGATTGCATCGCATTCGGCTCCGGGCAGTTCGGTTGTATTGGATTATTTCAACAGCCTTGGAATCGAATACACGAAGCTGAACCCTTTCGGGGTCGGCGGAGACCCGGCAGGTTGGGGCGAGCCGTGGCTCTTTGGAGTGCCCGGCGCGAACGGAGCCGAGTTTTTTCGCGAGGTCGGATTCGATCCGGGCCAGCCGCTGTCCATGTATAACCCGGAACTGATCAAACGTTATACGATCGGCAAGGATGGCGTCGGTTACGGAGCGAATGTCTTCGAAAGAACGAGAGCGGCAGCGATCGAAGCCCGAGCACGCGCGGAGGCGGAACCGGATACCCCATCGAAGCAAGTTGCCATGGAATTCCAGAAGGCCATCGCAGCGGCGGGCGGCATGTATTGGCTCGCCGAACTAACCGTTCCTGTCAATTGAACCACCTTTAACCTCACGGCTCAAACTTCACTGGTACATAGACCTCATACCCTGCCCGCTTCAGTTGCTCCTCGTTCCGCAGCACTTCTCCATTCATCTTTACGTGCTTGAACACAATGGGCGCAACGTTCGACCCCATCAGTTCGCCGGGCCGTGTCGCCTTGCCGAACGTGCAGTTCTCGAAGAGAAAATTCGTCAAGGGCGCCGTCCCGCCGTCGATGTAAACATGTCCGCCGTCGTTCTCAAAGGTAGTGTTCACAAATTTGAAATCGTCCAGCGAAATGCCTTCGCTCGATCTCTGGCCCGATGTGTATCCCTTTCCGATGAAGTACGCCGGCGTCAGTTGAATCCACACCGCGAACTTGTTCTGGTTGGTCACAAAATGCACGTCTTCAAAGCGCAAGTGGTTGATATTCGGCGCGCCTCCATATCCAATGGCCAGCGCCGACGTATAGGTGTAATTCACAAATCCCTTCACTACCACGTCTTCCACTGTAGAACGCTTGCCCCCGTAAAAGGCGAACGTATCGTCCATGGTCATGGCGAACCCGTCCTGGATGAGGATGTGCTTGCTGTTGCCTGTTATGTCGTAGGCATCGTCGTGATACTGCTGTTTGCGATTCACGATTTTTATGTTGATCGAGGAGAAGTTCTCCGTGTCGCTGACAGTCGTAGTCCAATATGCTGAGCGCAGCAGCAGCAGTCCCTGAAAAGTAATATTGCGGCAATGGTCCACAATATAGCCCTTCACTCCCGCTGCATGCGGATCGTTCACCAGCCCTTCTTCCGATCGTGATTTACCATCTCCCATGTCGGGCTGGAAGTCGTGCCACAGCCACGGGTAACCTTCCATGTCGATAGCGCCCCGCCCCATCAGCCCGGCATTCTCAACATTGTGAAATACAACCAGAGCCCGCAGCGGCCTCGATCCTGCAGGCATCGCCGGCGAAACGTAATCCGCGTTGCTGCGCGACCCGCGAATCACTGCGCCCGCATCCACATAGAGCTTTACGTTGCTCTGCATCAGCACTGTGCCCGTCAGGTACACGCCGGCGGGGAAAAACAGCACGCCCCCTCCGGGTTTGGCACTGACATCGCCAATCGCCCGATTGATCTTCGCGGTCTCCAGCGTCTTGCCAGTCGAGTCCACTTTGTAGTCCAGAATGTTCACAACGTTGGCGTCGCCGAGCTTTGGCGGATTCTTCTCTTCGGGTTCGGCAAACAGCAACAGTCCTGGACTCTGAAAGGTCGGCTCCTCGTTGAAGAAAATAACCAGGTAGCGCGGCTCGTCGAGATCGAAGCTGATTGTCTTGCCGCTAATGTGCGGATGAATGCCGTAGGCCAGCGGCCTTATGTAGCAGGTCACCACGTTGCGGTCATTGACCAGCGACGTGATGGTCACATGCACCTTCCCGGTCATCGAGAAGCTGGCATGGTCCATCCATTGAAACTGGTTGTAAGTCGGGAAGCGATGCACAAACACCGGCTCGCCATTCACTGTCATGGTGTAAGCCAGGCTGGGTGCCTCACCCGGCCAGGCTGGATAAGGAGTGACCGATCCAAATGCCACAGGCAACATTGTTGCGAGCAATACGATCGGACCAGCCAACAATCTGAGTTTCATTCGATTCTTCTCCGCTCATCCCAGCGCACTCGCTTGGGTTCAAACTGCCGGCTATCACACTTTCACAAAAATCTTCTTCCGGTAAAGCAGCCACACCGGAATAAAACACACTGCCGTGAATGAGACCGAGAATGCAAACGCGGCCCAACCTTTGTCCGGGATGTGCGCGAAGACGGTTTGAGACAAGTAGCCCATCGCGTCTGTCCGCCGTCCACTCGATATGAATTCGATGTTCCAAAGCGCGCTTGGCAGCAGTTCGCTCACCATGTAAGCCACAATGGCGTTCGATCCGAACACCAGCCACGGCCATGTCCATCCCTTGCGCCAACCCCGCTGTTCCACCATCCAATAAATCACCGTCAGCAAAGCCAGCGAACACCCCGCCGCCACCAGCACATAAGAACTGGTCCACATCTTCTTGTTTAGCGGGAACCATATGGACCAAACATAGCCCGAAGCGAGGCAACCCAGCGAGGCTGCGGCCAGTCCCAGCGTCTTACCCTTCAGCGACCTTTGCCCGCGCAGCCATAGCCCTGCCAGCAGCCCTATCAGCGCCGTTCCAACAGCCGGAATGTCGCTGAGCAGCCCCTCGGGGTCGCGCAAATTGTGCGTCGTCCAGTTCTCGTAGAGATGCCCCGGCATCAGATGCCGGTCAAGCCACGCCACAATGTTCAGGTCTTTGTCGAGGAACGGAATATCCCGCACCGGCAGCCCGGCTCCCGGCACCGGAATCCAGCGTACCAGTACCCAATAACCAATCAGCGCCGCCGCCAGCACCGCCACCTTGGTCCACACGCGCCTGTCCCACAGATAGAAAAGCCCCACAAGCAGATAACAGATCGCGATCCGTTGCAGCACACCGTAAATCCGCAGATGGGCAACTTCAAAGAACGGAAACCCGTTCACCACAACGCCCAGCAGAAACAGAATCGCCGCCCGCCGCAATGTGTGCCAGGCCAGCTGGGCGCGCGTTGCCCCGCGTGCCAGCCGCGCGTCAAACGCAAACACGATCGAAGCCCCCACCACGAACACAAACGTTGGGAATACCAGGTCGGTTGGCGTCAGGCCGTTCCACTCCGCGTGGTTCATGAACCACCACGAGCCGTCGCCGCCGTTGTTGTTCACCATGATCATGAAGGCGATGGTGATGCCCCGCAAAACATCCAGCGAGAGTTGGCGCTGAGCGGGGGCAGAAACCGAAGCCGGGTTGGTCATCGCGATAGTTTTCTCCGTTCCTGTCGATTGAGGCAATGCCCATTACCCTACGCGCTCGGGGCATCATTCGCCAACCCCGCCGCATTCTCTCTGTTATTCCTGCCCCCTTCGCTGCTACACTCCCCCTTCAGGGAAATTCCACTTTAATTCGCTTGCTCTCCCATGGAGGCTACCCATGCCAGACTTTCATCCGTTTGTTTCGCCCACCGAGAAGCCGGCCGAGTTCACCTTCCGCGCCATATTTCTCGGCTCCATATTCGGCATCATCTTCGGCGCAGTCACGGTCTATGTAGGCCTGCGCGCCGGACTCACGGTAGCCGCCTCCATTCCCATCGCGGTGCTCTCCATCAGCATTCTCCGCGCCTTTGGCCGCGCCTCCATCCTGGAAAACAACATCGTTCAAACCACTGGCAACGCCGGCCAATCCATCGCCTCGGGAGTCATCTTCACCCTGCCCGCGCTGGTCTTTTTGGGCTTCGATCTCGAGTATTCCCGCATCTTTTTTCTCGCCCTCATCGGCGGCTGGCTGGGCGTGCTTTTTATGATTCCTCTGCGCCGCCAGCTCATAGTCCAGGAGCACGAGAACCTGAAGTACCCTGAAGGCACGGCCTGCGCCGAGGTGCTTATCGCCGGAGAGCGCGGAGGCTCCTTCGCCAGCCGCGTCTTTCTTGGCCTCGGGCTCGGCAGCCTCTACACTCTGTTTCAGAACGAGAACCTCTTCAAAGCCTGGCCCGGCACGCCCGAGTTTCAGCCCGACTTCGGCCCCCAGCATGTCCTCAAAGGCGCGTCCATCAAGGCCGACGCCACGCCGGAGTATCTCGGTGTTGGCTACATCATCGGACCCCGCGTGGCCGGCGTAATCTTTGCTGGAGGCGTCTTTTCCTGGCTCGTCCTCATGCCGCTGATTTACTTCTTCGGCAAAGAGCTCGGCCATCCGCTCTACCCCGGCACCATCCCCGTTGCCCAAATGGGACCCAGCCAGCTCTGGTCCACCTACATTCGCCCCATGGGCGCGGGCGCAGTCGCCGCCTCCGGCCTCATCACGCTGCTGCGTACGCTGCCCACTATCGTCAGCGCGCTCACAGCTGGCTTCAAGAACCTCAAGCCCGGCGCGGCAACCGATGCCAAGCCGCTGCGCACCGAGGACGACCTCTCCATGCGCACCGTGGTGCTTGGCTCGCTGCTCCTTATTCTGTTCACCTTCGGCTTCCTGCAATTCAAGCCCGTCCCCGGCGCTTACGTTGGAATTCTGCCTAACATCGCCGCCTCGCTGCTGGTCGTAGTCTTCGGCTTTCTCTTTGTCACCGTAAGCTCACGCATTGTCGGCCTTATCGGCAGCTCGGCCAACCCCATGTCCGGCATGGCCATTGCCACCCTCATGGCCACCTGCGCCATCTTCCTGGTCGAGGGCTGGACCGCCCCGGCCTATGGCGCGCTCGCCATCACCATCGGCGGAATCGTCGCCATTGCCGCGGCCAACGCCGGCGACACCTCGCAGGACCTCAAGACCGGCTATCTCGTCGGCTCCACGCCCCGCCTGCAGCAGCTTGCCCTCATGATCGGCGTAGTCGTCTCCACCGTGGCCATCGGCTTCACCCTCAACCTGATGAACACCGGCCTGCAGGAGTTTCACTCCGCCTCGCAGCCCTGGGACATCAATGCCTCCCACCCAGGCGTTGCCGTCCAAAACGATGTAAAGCACCTCCCCGATTCGATTCGCGTCCTCGCCGCGGACAAGACCTCGACCAGCCACAGTAAGTCTGAGTATGTTGTCCTCAATGCTCTAGGCTCAGCCGAGTTAGCCGACGGAAAGTACCTTTACTCGCCCGCGACCCATCAAATCGAAGTCCAGTGGATACAAGGCATTGGCAGCGAGAAAGCCGCCGCCCCGCAAGCCCGACTGATGGCCACAGTTATCAACGGCATCCTAACTCGCAAGTTAGCCTGGGGGTTGGTGCTTTTGGGAGTTTTCCTGGTTATAGCTGTCGAGTTACTAGGTATCCGGTCGTTAAGTTTCGCCGTAGGCGCCTATCTCTCCATCGGAACAACGCTGGCCATCTTCTGCGGCGGCATGGTTCGGTGGTTCGTCGATGAGGCAGTAAAGAAAGCTGGCGGCGACACAGCCGACTCAGAAAGCGAAATCTCCCCCGGCTCCTTGTTCGCCTCGGGACTAATAGCCGCGGGCGGCATAGTAGGCCTTTGCGGAGTAGCATTGAAAGGCTACGAAGCCACAGTAGGCAAAGGCGACATCCTGAACTTCCCGCATACGTTCCTCGATAACAACTACGTCAGCGTGTTAGCCTTCGCCGCGCTGGCGTTCTCGCTCTATTACTTCGCCCGCAAACCGCTGAAGAGGTAGTCAGAGTCAGTCAATGTATTAACCCATACTGATCCTGAGGGGCAATCGCCATGGAACAATACATTCATACCCTCATCGCCGCCGACTCTCAATACGTCCCCAACCCTCCCCAAGTCGCAGAATTCTTTGACTCGCTTATTGGAGTCTTCGCCTTTCGAATCATTCGCGATGGGCGCTGGCAGCCAGGGCTTCGAGTAATGAAACCTGGCGAGCGAACCCGGACAGCCAGGAATGCGTTCACGGGAGAGACTTTTACGATCCCCGTGCCCGATCAAATCATGATCGAAAATGCGATCGAGATTCCGCCGCTCATTGATAGCCTGCAAGAATACCGGGTAGCCGCATCAGGTGATTGGTCTCTGGATGCCGCCCCACTAATCCTTCTAAATACCGACGAGACACCATTCAACGAGAATCCAATATGTGATATTAGCTGTAACATTCGTCCCGCACCCGTATCCACCTCAGCGTGGGAGGAGGACGCGGGGCCGAACATCTGGAACGTGCCTGGGTTTGGAGAGCCATGGAATGGAGAGAGTACGATTGGGATCTTTACAAACCCGTGGACAGGCGAGGCGATCGAAGTTCCAAACGCAGCCTCCGCCCGCTTTTGGATCGAATTCGAATTTGGCAAATTCATCTATCCGAGAATTGACAAGAGCTTCGACGTTTTCGATCCACGACTGGTCGAGAAAGCAGAGGAATGCTTCCAAACCAAGTTCGTACAGGGCTGCCGGTTCTGGTAATCAGCGTGTGCCCGAAGTCCCAATTCCGGGATACAGGAAAGCAGTCGCCCTACGCCACCGCCTGCAACCGCACCCCTTCATGCTCCTGCCGCGCCGCAACCACATTAAACAGATTCGCCGCCATCTAACCCTCCACTTCGGCCCAATTTCGGACGCGCCAAAATCTTCAGACACGATACGGCAATTTGCCGTACAATGAATACAGCGCATCGAGGACCGCTACCGCCATGCCCCAGATCCAAACAACCCGAGCCGCCCGCCTTGAAGCCCGCATCTCTCCCGACTTGAAGCGTCGCCTGGAATATGCTGCCTCTCTTCGCGGTGCCACGCTGACGGAGTTTGTCGTTCAGAGCGCTCAGGAAGCGGCCGCTCGCACCATTCGCGAGAACGAAGTCCTCACCCTGAGCGAGCGTGCACGCACGGCCTTCGCCGAGCTTCTTTTGAATCCGCCGCGTCCCAACCGTGCAGCCGTCGCCGCCGCCAAGCGCTACAAGTCGCAGTTTGCCCGGAGCTAAAACCGAATGCCGACTCCTGGGTCCGGGCAACGAATAGCAATCGAACTGCTCAACAAAAAACGCCACGACAGATCAAACTTCTCCTGCGGTGTTCCCACTCTCGATGCCTATCTGCAGCGCCAGGCCGCGCAGGACATGGAGAAACACGCAGCTGTCGTCTATGTCGCGGTGATCGAACCGCCCGCCATTGCTGGCTACTACACCCTCTCCCAATTCAGCATCGATTTCGTGCACCTTCCCGAGAATCTCGCGCGCCGACTTCCGCGTTATCCGGTAGTTCCGGCCACGCTTCTCGGACGCCTTGCCATTGCAGTTTCACTCCGCGGTCAGCGCTTGGGCGAAACACTGCTCTTCGATGCTCTTCACCGATCTCTGCAGCAAAGCCATCACATCGCTTCTGCAGGTGTAATCGTTGACGCAAAGGACGACAGCGCAGCATCTTTCTATCGAAGATATGGTTTCACCCAAATCCTCGACGCCGGCCAACGCCACTTCCTCCCCATGAAAACTATTGAGCAGATGTTCAGCACGTGAAGCACAGATGCTCAACCCACCACCTGCAACCGCACCCCTTCATGCCCATGCAGCGCAGCAACCACATTGAATAGATTCGCCGCCGTCGGACTCCCTTCGGCCCGAACATCTCGCACCCATCTTGATTCTTGCACCGGCAGGCGTATACTCAAATTTGTCAGCGTATAAACGGGACGGCGAAAGCCGTGCGCTGATCCCGCCAGCAATGGCCTCCACCCAAGTGTGGGGATACCCAAGAGGTCCGATTACTTGCTCCACAGAAGGGCTCCGCAAGGAGTCCTTCTGCTATTTGGGCACATTGATGGGCTTGTTGTTCAACGTGTTGAACAGAATCACGAAAAACCCAATTGGCTTTTTGGCTGGCCGGCTTGAAGCGTGATTCGCATCTCGCACATACGCGCTCTGTACGAACAGATTGATCTTTCCTTTGGCGCTGGAGCGGGACGCGACGAAGAAAATATCGTATTCGATAACCTGTCCATCCTCTCGCACGATTTCAACCGAGAAGAAGTTGCCTTTGCCAGTGTGGTAACACTTGCGCCACGCCAATCCTTCCACGATTTCCGGCAACCGCTTCGATAGCTCATATCGAACAAAATCGAAGACCCGCGTTTCTCTATCGTCCCCGTACAGCAGTGCGTTCTCCCGCGTTACATCCGAGTCTCTCCCGCGAGTAAAGCAGTGCAATCCAAAGATCACATCCACTCGATACACTCGCTCCGGAGTGTCGCCTTTTGCCGCTTGTACATAGGTCACCGAACGAGGGTGCAAATGAGCCAGATCATAAATCTTCCCTCAAAATTGAAATGGCTTCCATTGCATCCCCGAAGTGTTTCACTGATGCCCATCTTCGCCCGGTGTTTTGGATCACCTCACGCCACCACCTGTAGCCTTACCCCTTCATGCTCCTGCAAACAAGCAACCACATTAAACAAATGCGCCGCAGTCGGATTCCCCTTCGGCCCAAACATCTGGTGCAGCGTCTTCACGTGAATCCCGGTCTTCTCAGCCAGCACCCGATCAAAGCTCAAACAGCCTGTCGAAATCCCGTCTGCCGTGCACAACCCGCAGAGTGAATACATCGTCGCCTTCGACGCTATAGATAATGACGTACTCGCCCACGGGAAAGCTTCGCATCCCGGCGCCGAAATCCCGCTCGCGGGACCTCCCCGCATGCGGGAACCCCGCCAGAAAGCAGAAGCGATCCGTGATGGAGTCAACCAGTCGTGTGGCGATGTCCAAACTACCGCTTTCTGCGGCGGCATACAGCCAAATGTCGTCCAGATCGGCTTCGGCCCGGGGCGCTACATTGCAGGCCATTAGCTGGCTTGGGCCAATTCCGCGATCAGGCGAGCCCGCCCGCGCGCTCTCACTTCGGCAGAAAGCTCGCGCATGGATTCCTGCGTAATCTCGCGGCCTTCGCCACGCGCCAGGGAGGCGCGTGCTTCGGTAAGGGTGGCTCGGAACTCGACACGCCGCCGCTCGCGTTCTTCCCACAGCGCAAGAGCTTCCTCAACTGCTTCTTCCTCGCTCCGCAGCCGTCCCGTCTCCATGGCGTGACGCGCGAATGCTCTTTGATCGGAGGTAAGTTCGACTTCCATGGCTTGAACTCCTTCTCAACAGAGTACGGTAACCTACGAAGAAACGCCAATGCCAGACGCCCCTACTTGGAGCTTGGGAAAGTAAACCCTACGCCAACACCCGCGACCGCACCTCTTCACGCTCCTGCAAGCAAGCTATGATGGTGAACAAGTTCGCCGCAGTCGGATTCCCCTTCGGCCCAAACATCTGGTGCAGCGTCTTCACGTGAATCCCGGTCTTCTCCGCCAGCGCGGGAAAGCCCAGAATCGGGCGGATTCTTGAACAGGTGTATGATGATTGATGCGTGATGCTGAATTGGGAAGGACCCCGAGATGCGAACCACCCTCGCCATTGACGATGACGTGCTTGCCGCAGCAAAAGAAATGGCCGCCACCGAACGCAAGAGCGTCGGCAAAGTGATCTCGGCGCTTGCCCGGCAAGCGATGCGTCCCACCCCGTCTACCCGCGCCACACGCAATGGTGTGCCTCTGCTCCCGGTGCGTCTCGGCACTCCACGTGTCACCTCCGAACTGGTCCGTCAGCTTGAGGAAGAACTCCTGTGATACGGTACCTGCTGGATGTGAACGTCCTGATCGCCCTCATCGATCCAGCACATGTGCAACATGACCGTGCGCACGATTGGTTCGCCGCGAAAGGCAATCGAGCCTGGGCCACCTGCCCGATCACAGAGAACGGGGTGATTCGCATTGTCGGCAACGCTCGGTACCCAAACTCACCTGGAACCCCCGCTGCGGTTGCGGAGTTGATTTTCATTCTGCGCGCACTTGGCGGCCACGAGTTCTGGCCCGATCAAGTCTCCCTGCTAGACACCCAGCTTATCGACACAGCCCGTCTGCTCGACTCTGGCCAGGTAACCGACACCTACCTGCTTGCCTTAGCCGTAGCTCGCGGCGGGGGGTTCGCCACATTCGACCGTCATCTCGTTACCGATGCTGTTATCGGCGGACCACAGGCGCTCCATCTCATCCAATGACTTCGTCCGATCGTCCGCCAGCTCGAAGAAAAGCTTCCATGAATTGCATATAATTACGCGCACATGGCGCACAATTGCCTCATAGTGTCCATCACAACCTGGGCAGCCCAAACCGAATCCGCGACCAGGAAGCTGAGGGCTGATAGCTGAATGCTGAGAGCCATGAGCAAAACCTCCCGTAACCTCTTTATTTTCTGATTTCTGCTGCGAACTCCAATAGAATCAAATATTTAAAGCGAGGGCCCTACCGTATCTTGTTGAAAGCGAGATATTTGCTTACAGAGACCGGGGGTGGGGATCTGGTAAAACTTCAATGTTCCGCGAATGCGGCACACCCAGTCCGATGGCTCCAAGCCCCGGGGGTCCCCGGCAAACGTGAACGACAAGTAAAATCATCGTCTTTTTCGTTCCTGCGTTCGTCAACAAGACAGGCGGCACTATCCCCGCTCAAGCGCCAATCGGATAAAATTAAGGGTTCGTTGGAGGAACCATGAAATCGTTTTCAATTCTCGGCAAGTCTTCCTTTTTAAGGACTTCACGCATCGCCATCTCAATGACCATGGCGATTGCCTGCTCCACCCTCGCCTTCGCCGGCCCCATTCACGACGCCGCGCGCAAAGGCGATCTCAAGAAGGTTCAGTCCCTCATCCAGGCTGACCCCACGGCCGTCAACAGCCTCGACAACCACGGCGATACGCCGCTGCACCTGGCTGCGCTACACGGCGAAGTTGCCGTGGCGAAGGCGCTCCTCGATGCCGGCGCAAATGTCAATGTCAAGGACAACGCCGGCGCGTTCGCGCCCGGCGACTTGGGGACGGCGATCTATTCCAACAACCATGCCGATCCGGTGAGCTTGCTGACTGTTTCGGGCCTGATCGCCCAGCAGCCCGGCAAGGGCTATACCCCATTGGACATGGCCATATTTTCCATCCACCACAAGGATATGGTGCAGCTTCTTGTCTCCAAGGGCGCCGACGTGAATGCCCAGGCCGCCAGTGGCACAACGCCGTTATTCTGGGCGGTAATGCGCGACCAGAAGGACGATGCGCAAATTCTGCTGGACCACAGCGCAAATGTGAATACCCCCGACGCCTACGGCGATACGATCCTGGACATCGCTCTACAAATGCAGTTCGCCGGCATGATTCAGTTGATGATCGATAAGGGTGCGGATGTCAACGCCCTTGACCAGGGTCAGCATAGGCCTTTGACGTATGCCCTTGGGATAGAGAACCACAAGTGGGCAGATCTGCTGAAACAGCACGGCGCGCACGAATAACGGTGATCTGCCGCAGCAAGAACTGCCAACGAGGGGCTGGGCGATTCGCGAGCCCAATGCCCGGCCCTCCAAGAAAAACGGCGGCGAAGCCTGTCATAGCTTCGCCGCCGAATAACGTAGTCCAGCATTTCCGCGGAACTCCGATGCTTTGATTGAATACGGCCGGTGTTACTCGGCTGCCATTTCTTCGGCCTCGCCCTCCTGGCGCATCAGTTCCAGTTCGCGCTCGGCCGCTTCAATTTCCGCTGTCACTTCACGCTGAACGCGCGCCGCTGCTTCCTCAAGCTCCGGCGAGAGTTGAACGTTGCGGTAGTACTCCAACCCCGTGCCTGCCGGAATCAGCCGTCCCACAATCACGTTCTCCTTCAACCCGCGCAAGTTATCGATTGCCCCGTTGATGCTGGCTTCGGTAAGCACACGCGTCGTCTCCTGGAAGCTGGCCGCGGAGATGAAGCTGTCGGTCGAGAGCGATGCCTTGGTAATGCCCAGCAACAGCGGTCGCCCAATTGCCGGACGGCCTCCATTTGCCAGAACTCGCTCGTTCTCCTCACGGAAGCGGAACCGGTCCACCTGCTGTTCGAGCAGGAAGTTGGTATCGCCCACCTCGTCGATTCTGACCCAGCGCAGCATCTGCCGCACAATCACTTCAATGTGCTTGTCGCTGATTGCCACGCCCTGTAAGCGGTACACTTCCTGAATCTCATTGACCAGGTAAGACTGCAACTCCTTCTCGCCCAGCACAGCCAGAATGTCGTGCGGGTTCAGCGGTCCATCCATCAGCGGATCGCCGGCGCGCAAACGCTCGCCTTCCTGCACATTTACGTGAATGCCGCGCGGCACCGAGTATTCCTTCTCGTCGCCGTTATCCGCAGTCACGTAAATCTTGCGCTGGCCCTTCGAGACCTCGCCAAAGCGGACCACGCCATCGATCTCGCTGATGATCGCGGTTTCGCGCGGCTTACGTGCTTCGAACAGTTCCACCACGCGAGGCAAGCCGCCAGTGATGTCCTTGGTGCGTGTACTCTCCTTGGGAATCTTGGCCAGCACGTCGCCGGGGCCCACGTCTTCGCCGTCCTGAATCATAAGGTGAGCACCGCGCGGAAGCAGATAGCGCTTGCTGGCCTTCGCGTTCTTGACCATGAATGCCGGCTGGCGCTTCTCGTCTGGCGCGTCGGCAACCACCCAACGCGAAAGGCCCGTCACTTCGTCCACTTCTTCGTTGAGCGTGATGCCTTCCTGCAGGTCCTTGAACTGCACCGTGCCGCCGATTTCGGTAAGAATCGCGTAGGTGTACGGATCCCACTCGGCCAGCAACTGGCCCAGCTTTACGTGCTCTCCGTCCTTCACCTTGAGGCGAGCGCCATAGACCACCTGGTAGCGCTCCTTTTCGCGGCCGCGCTCGTCGATAATCGCCAACGATCCCGAGCGATTCATGGCCACCAGCGTGCCGTCCTTGCTCTCTACGTGGTTCAGGTTGATGAATCGCACAAAGCCGTTGTTCTTCGCATCCAGGCGCGACTTATCCGAAACGCGGCTGGCCGTGCCGCCGACGTGGAAGGTACGCATGGTCAACTGCGTGCCCGGCTCGCCGATGGATTGTGCGGCAATCACTCCGCAGGTTTCGCCCAGCTCCACCATGCGCCCGGAACCCAGATTGCGTCCGTAGCACAGAGCGCAAACGCCGCGCCGCGACTCGCATGTCAGCACCGAGCGAATCTTCACCTTCTCGACGCCCGCGCCCTGAATCGCCGAGGCAATATCTTCGTCGATGCCCTGGTTCACATCCACGACCACATTACCGTCGTAGTCCTTGATGCGCTCCAGCGTAACGCGGCCAATGATTCTGTCGCGGAGCGGCTCGATGATTTCGCCCGACTCCACGATCGAGCCCACATAGATGCCTTCGACTGTGCCGCAGTCGTATTCGGTCACGATCACGTCCTGCGCAACGTCCACAAGGCGGCGGGTCAGGTAGCCGGAGTCGGCCGTCTTCAGAGCTGTATCCGCCAATCCCTTGCGCGCGCCGTGCGTCGAGATGAAGTATTCCAGCACCGTCAGACCTTCGCGGAAGTTCGCCGTAATGGGCGTCTCAATCACTTCGCCGGAAGGCTTCGCCATCAATCCGCGCATGCCGCTGAGCTGGCGAATTTGCTGCTTCGATCCGCGAGCGCCGGAGTCGGCCATGATGTAAATCGGATTCATGGCCCCTTCGTCGTCCGCCTTCTTCATGTTGTCGAACATCTCGTCGGCAACCTTCTCGGTTACCGCCGACCACATCTGAATCACCTTGTTCGAGCGCTCGCCATTGGTGATAGCGCCGTCCATATACTGCTTCTGGACCTCGATCACCTTCTTGTCCGCGTCGTCAACCGTTGTGTACTTGCTGGCCGGAATCACCATGTCGTCCAGTCCAACAGACAGGCCGGACTTCGTCGCGTATGTAAAGCCCAGCGACTTGATGCGGTCCAGCATGCCCACGGTCACTTCCAGGCCCAGGTTCTGGTTGCAATAGTTCACCAGCTGCCCAATGCCCTTCTTCTTCAGCAGGCCATTGACGAACGGCATTCCCTTCGGCAGCGAGTCGTTCAGAATCACTCGGCCCACAGTGGTGGAGATGTACTCCTTGTTGAAGTCCACTGCCTCGGTGTGCGTCAGATCCTGGTCGTCGTAGGCCGTGGTCATGTCCAGCACAGTGCCCGTATAGCGCAACCGGATTGGCGAAAGCGTCTCCACTTCCTTGGCTTCCAGCGCCATGAGAATCTCTTCCGTGTTGGCAAACACACGCCCTTCGCCCTTGCCGCCCTTCTTGGCCTTGGTCAGGTAATAAAGGCCCAGTACCATGTCCTGCGTCGGCACCGTGATCGGCTGCCCTGAGGCCGGCGACAGAATATTGTGCGATGCCAGCATCAGCACGCTTGCTTCAATCTGCGCCTCGGGCGACAACGGAATGTGAACCGCCATCTGGTCGCCGTCGAAGTCGGCGTTGAATGCGGTACAAACCAGTGGGTGAATCTTGATCGCCTTGCCTTCCACCAACACCGGCTCAAATGCCTGAATGCCCAGACGGTGCAGCGTGGGAGCGCGGTTCAGCAGCACGGGATGGTCCTTGATCACTTCTTCAAGGATGTCCCACACCACCGGCTCCTGCATCTCCACCATCTCCTTGGCCTGCTTGATGGTGGTACAGTGGCCCGTCTGTTCGAGGCGGTGATAAATAAACGGCTTGAACAACTCAAGAGCCATCTTCTTGGGCAACCCGCACTGGTGCAGCTTCAGCTCCGGACCGACAACAATTACGGAACGGCCAGAGTAGTCCACGCGCTTGCCCAGGAGATTCTGCCTGAAGCGTCCCTGCTTGCCCTTGAGAGTGTCAGACAGCGACTTCAACGGGCGATTGTTTGCACCCCTCAGCACGCGTCCGCGGCGTCCGTTGTCGAACAGAGCGTCCACCGCTTCCTGAAGCATGCGCTTTTCGTTGCGCACAATCACTTCCGGCGCGTGCAGATCCATCAGCTTCTTCAACCGGTTGTTGCGGTTGATCACGCGGCGATAAAGATCGTTCAAATCGGAGGTTGCAAAGCGTCCGCCATCCAGCGGCACCAGCGGGCGCAGCTCCGGTGGAATCACCGGCAGCACGTCCAGAATCATCCATTGCGGCTTATTCGAGCTCTTGCGGAACGCTTCCACAACCTTCAGCCGCTTGGCATACTTGATCTTCTTCTGCGCCGAGGTCTCGGTCTTCATCCGCTCGCGCAGCTCAATGCCGAGCTCGTCGATCTGAACCCGCTTGAGCAGTTCCTTGATCGCCTCCGCGCCCATCATTGCCTTGAAGCCCGAGGGACGGAACTGCGCATCCAATTCGCGAAACTTGCCTTCGTCCTTGATGATCTCGCGTTCCTTGACCGGCGCATCGCCTGGATCGACCACCACGTACGACTCGAAGTACAAGATGCTCTCGAGGTCGCGCAGTGAAATATCCAGCAGGTGACCGATCCTCGAGGGCAGGCCCTTGAAGAACCATACATGAGAACAAGGAGACGCCAGCTCGATGTGCCCCATGCGTTCGCGGCGCACCTTGCTCACAGTAACTTCCACGCCGCACTTGTCGCAGATGACGCCGCGATGCTTCATGCGCTTGTACTTCCCGCACAGGCACTCCCAGTCAGTGACCGGTCCAAAAATGCGCGCGCAGAACAGGCCGTCGCGTTCCGGCTTGAAGGTGCGGTAGTTGATGGTTTCGGGCTTGGTAACTTCACCATGCGACCAACTGCGGATCTTCTCCGGCGATGCCAGCATGATGCGGATTGCGTCGAAGTCGGTAATGGGGCTGGAAAGCTCAAACGGGTTCGAACGGAACAAGGCGACCCTCCTTGGCAGGCCTTTCGGCGCATGCCTTGGCTCTTCCCGGGATTTCTGAAGGATCCTTCCTTCCCGGGAAGCGGTGTTTACCGCTTTCAAGAAGGACCCTGAACAAAAGCTTCTAGCTGCTAGCCTCCAGCTCCTCGCTCGTCTTGCCAGCTATCAAGCGCTTCAACTCAGCACCATGGGAGCTAGCAGCTAAAAGCAAGGAGCTTGTGGCTCCTCTTAGTCAGCTACCGCAGCCAGATCGGGTGCCGGCAGCTTCTTGATCAAATCGGCCCGCTTGATCAGTTCCACGTCCAGGCACAACGACTGCAATTCGCGAATCAGCACGTTGAACGACTCCGGAACGCCCGGCTCAATCGCCGCTTCGCCCTTCACAATGGCCTCGTAAATCTTGGTGCGGCCATATACGTCGTCCGACTTTGCCGTCAGCAACTCCTGCAGGATGTACGCGGCGCCATAAGCCTCCAGCGCCCATACTTCCATCTCGCCGAAGCGTTGTCCGCCAAACTGCGCCTTGCCGCCCAGAGGCTGTTGCGTAATCAGCGAATACGGCCCGATGGAACGAGCGTGAATCTTGTCGTCCACCAGGTGCGAAAGCTTCAGCATGTAGATGTAGCCCACTGTCACCGGCTGCTCGAATTGCTCGCCCGTCATGCCATCGAACAGATGCGTCTTGCCTGACGAGGGCAGTCCTGCCGAAGCCAGCAGAGCCTTGATCTCGCTCTCCTGCGCACCGTCGAACACGGCGGTCCCGAACCAGATGCCGCGTTGCATGCCCGCGCCCACACGCAGCAGCATCTCGTCATCCAGTTCCAGCAACTGCCGAAGTGTCGCCGTACCCGCAAACTCCTTCTTGAAGAGTTCACGGACCTCGTCAGCCGCCGTCTTGTCTTCGAGCTTCGAGAGCATTTTTTCGCCATCGGATCCATGCTCATGACGCTTGACAATTTCCTTGACGTTGCCTGCCAATCTAAGTCCGAGCGCATGTGCAGCCCACCCCAGGTGCGTTTCCAGAATCTGACCCACATTCATACGCGAAGGCACCCCGAGCGGATTCAGCACAATCTCCACCGGGGTTCCATCGGGCAGATACGGCATATCTTCCTCGGGAAGGATGCGCGCAATCACGCCCTTGTTCCCGTGCCGTCCAGCCATTTTGTCGCCCACGCTTAGCTTGCGCTTCATGGCGATGTAGACCTTCACCATCTTGATCACGCCCGGAGGCAGCTCGTCGCCCTTTTGCAGCTTGGCGATTTTCTCGTTGGTGATCTTGCGCAGCACTTCAATCTGCCGCGACGTCATCTCTTCGATCTCATCGATCTGCTCGTTGACGCGCGGGTCCTTGTCGGCGTAGCGGATACGCTTGAGGTTCTTGGTAGAGATGCGCTCAATCATATCCCTGTCAAGAATCGCGGCCTTCACCAGCAATCGCTTGTTGGTTCGCTCGTCATGCAAATCCGACAGCACTTCCTTGCCGCCGAGAATGCCTTCCAGCCTCTTGAGCCGCTCGTCTGTCAAAATGCGGATCTCGTCGCCCAGGTTCTTCTCGAGCTTGGCCACATATTCCGCTTCGATCAGCTTGGCGCGCTCATCCTTTTCCTGGCCCTTGCGGCTGAAGATGCGCACGTCCACCACGGTGCCCTCAATTCCCGGAGGACAGGTCAAGGATGCGTCGCGCACATCGCCGGCTTTTTCGCCGAAGATAGCGCGCAGCAGCTTCTCTTCTGGTGTGAGTTGCGTTTCACCCTTTGGAGTCACCTTGCCCACCAGGATATCGCCATGCTTAATCTGGGCGCCGATGCGGATCACGCCGCTCTCGTCGAGATCCCGCAGCGCATGTTCGCTCACGTTGGGAATATCGCGAGTGATCTCCTCGGGGCCGAGCTTCGTATCCCGCGCCTCGATCTCGAACTCCTCGATGTGTACCGACGTGTAGTAGTCCTCCCGCACCAGCTTTTCGCTGATCAGGATCGCGTCCTCGAAGTTGTAACCGCGCCACGGCATGAAGGCGACAAGAACATTGCGCCCCAGCGCCAACTCACCCTGTTCGGTGCAAGGTCCGTCCGCAATCACCTGGCCCTTGACTACACGGTCGCCTTCGCGAACAACGGGCTTCTGATTGATGCAGGTGTTCTGGTTCGACCGCTTGAACTTGATCAACTGATAGATGTCCGAACCCACTTCGCGAGAAAGTTGCGTCGGATGGTGCTCGCCTTCCACGCGCACGATAATGCGCTCGGAGTCGACCGAGTCAACAATGCCGTTGCGCTTGGCTAGAATCACGGCGCCGGAGTCGCGTGCAGTGACGCCCTCCATGCCCGTGCCCACCAGCGGCGCCTCGGCCACCAGCAGCGGAACCGACTGCCGCTGCATGTTCGCGCCCATGAGCGCGCGGTTCGCGTCGTCGTGTTCCAGGAACGGGACGAGCGAAGCGGCCACCGACACAAGCTGCTTTGGGCTAACGTCGATGTAGTCTACGTCGGCACGGTTTACCAGCACAAAGTTCCCCTGCCGGCGCGCGTTCACCAGGTCCTCGGTGATCTCGCCCTTGTCGTTGAACTCGATATTCGCCTGCGCAATGGTGTGCTTGTCTTCTTCCCATGCCGAAAGATAGAAGCTGAACGGAATATGGTCGATCTTCCGCTTGCCGGCCTTAATCAAAGCAGTGTTCAGCCGTCCCGCTTCTTCCTTCTCAATGTGGTCGCCCACACGCAATCCGCTCTCACCCGCGTTGGCAATCTCCACAAAGTCCAGAATTCGCGAGTCCTTGACCTTGCGATACGGCGACTCAATGAACCCATATTCGTTGATCCGCGCAAAACAGCTCAGCGAACTGATAAGCCCGATGTTCGGACCTTCCGGCGTCTCGATCGGACAAATTCGCCCGTAGTGCGTCGGGTGGACGTCGCGGACTTCAAATCCCGCGCGCTCTCTCGACAGTCCACCCGGCCCAAGTGCCGACAGGCGGCGCTTGTGCGTAATCTCCGACAGCGGATTGGTCTGGTCCATGAACTGCGAAAGCTGCGAAGATCCGAAGAACTCGCGAATCGCCGCCATCACCGGCTTGGCGTTGATCAGGTCGTGCGGCATCGCCGTCGAAAGCTCCTGATACACGCTCATCTTTTCCTTGATCGCCCGCTCCATACGCACCAGTCCGATGCGGAACTGGTTCTCCATCAGCTCGCCGACAGCCCTGACGCGGCGATTTCCCAGGTGATCGATATCGTCCACCATGCCGATGTTCCTGCGCAGCTTCAGCAGGTACCGGATGGTTGCGTAGAAATCCTCCGGCGTCAGTGTGCGATGATCCAGGTGCGTCGCGTCCTGATTCTCGTAGAGCTTGATGTTGAACTTCAGACGGCCCACGCGCGAGAAGTCGTACTTGCGCGCGTCGAAGAACATGCCTTCAAACAGCGCGGTCGCCGTATCCAGCGTTGGCGGGTCGCCCGGCCGCAGCTTGCGATAGATCTCGATCAGCGCCTCTTCGGGCTTGCGAATCGAATCGCGCCGCAGTGTGTTGGTGATGATATTGCCCACGTCGTCGCGCTCCGGAAAGAACACCTCGAAGCTGGCCGCGCCGCTCGACATGACCTTGTGCAGCCGGTCGGCGGTCAACTCGACATTGGCCTCGACCACGACTTCACCGGTATTCAAATCCACAACGTCCGACGCGGTCAGCGCGCCATCCAGCTCTGCCGCCTCCACCTCGATCCTGCCGATCGCAGCCGCGCGAATCGCCTTCATCGTGTGCGACGTAATCTTGCGGCCGGAGAAAGCGATCTCCACGCCGTTATGCAGCACGGCGTGCGCCGGCTTGGCTCCTAGCAGGTGCGTGCCGGCCTTCGCGTCCTCGGGCACCGCCCAGTGCAGCTTGCCATCGGCAATGTGCAGCCGGTCAACGGTATAGAAAGTCTTGAGAATTTCTTCGTCCGAACGCAACCCCAGCGCGCGCAGGAAGATGGTGCCCAGGAACTTCCGCTTGCGGTCGATGCGAACGTACAGCGTGTTCTTCTGGTCGTACTCAAACTCCACCCACGATCCGCGATACGGAATGATCTTGCCCAGAAAGTAGGTACGGTTGTTCGCGGTCTCAAAAAAGACGCCGGGCGACCGGTGCAACTGCGAAACAATCACGCGCTCGGTACCGTTCACGATGAAGGTTCCATTCGGCGTCATCAAGGGAATATCGCCGAAAAACACTTCCTGCTCTTTTATATCGCGAATGGTTTTGTTACCCGTCTCCGGGTCCTTTTCATAGATAGTCAGGCGCACCGTCACCTTCAAGGGCGCCGAGAAGGTCATTCCGCGCTCCTCGCACTCCTGCTGGTCGTACTTCAACTGCAGGCTCACCGGGTCGCCGCACTTATTGCAGAAGTCGGGTGTGTTCTTGTTGTAAGTGCCGCACTTCTGGCAAAGCACATCGCCGGGAAGAAACGGATCGGTAATCACCATCGCGCCGCAATGCACGCAGGCCGTCCTCAGGTGATGCAGGCCCTTCAAGTGGCCGCACTTGCACTCCCAGTTGCCAATCGAGAAGTCCACAAAATCCAGTTGCGAAATGCCGCGAAAGTCGGTGATCGGAAACACAGAAACAAACACGGACTGAAGCCCCGAGTCGTCGCGCTCGTTGGGCAGTTTGTCCATTTGCAGGAATCGCTCATACGAGCGCCGCTGAACTTCAATCAGGTTGGGAATCTGGGTTGCTGTGGGAATCTTTGAAAAATCGAGCCGGCTGCGAATCGCGCGCTTCTCGTTGGGCATGATCACTCCTGAGCCTCTTACTCCGGTCCTCGCGGGTTCCGGTCCAGCGCCCGAGTCTCGGTGGCGCCGGCTGTTGCTGATAACACATTCAATTGCCCGGACTGGCGCACTGCGCAATTCCAGTCCCCACCCATTCGCTCAGCCAATACTGTGAGCGCCACTGGGAATCAAGGCCAAGCCTCATTATGAGAGTCGCGTCAAAATCGCGAATCGGGCATTGCCGCACATCCGGCAGGTGCGCTACACTGCGCACAATCGAGGAAGCAAGCGCAACGGTTGTTGCCTTTCTGTGTACCTATGCGCAAAAAACGGACTCTTGCCGCTCAGGCTCCATCCGCTGCGGACGAAAGACACGAAGTGCCCGCAAGGACGCAATGCCTCACGAGCGTGGCCTGATGCCAGTGCCCCCATCCGAATTCTCTTGTCCTGCTCTCGCCGATCCCAAAACTCGCTTCTGTCGCTCGCTCGCCAGCCATTCGCCACGCGGCAACGGGAACCCATGCTAAACCCGTTAACCCCTTGGCACTAAGGCACTTATTCTTCGCAATTCGTTCACAGCCAGAGTGCTTGGCCCTGCCCTGGCTCTTCAAACGCTGCGTGCCACTCCGCTTATTCTCAAGACGCGCCGCCCAGCCCCGCTCCTGCCGCAAGAAAATCGGGAAGAGCCGAAAAGACGCGCAACGAGTATCGTAACGCGTCCCGGCCAACCTTGCAAGTCTCTTGAAAACCCGCCCGAAATCGACTACTTGATTTCGATGGTTGCGATGCCTTCGAACTTCTTCCGAATCGCTTCGGCCTCGTCCTTTGTCGCGTTCTCCTTGATCGCCTTCGGAGCCCCGTCCACCAGATCCTTGGCTTCCTTCAGGCCAAGCGACGTAACCTCGCGCACGGCCTTGATGGTGTTGATCTTGTTCGCGCCAAAGTCCTTTAGAATGACCGCAAACTCGGTCTTCTCCTCAACTACCGGAGCCGCCGCGCCGCCGCCGCCCGCCGCCGCCACCGGAGCCGCCGCCGCCGCCGAAACGCCAAGCCGCTCTTCCAACGTCTTCACCAAAGCCGCAGCGTCCAACAGGCTCAGGCTAACAATTTCCTCAACTAACTCCGCTCGATACGCCATTTTCTTCTCCATTCAAAGATCGTTGATATTGATGTTTCCCGGCCGATGAACCTATCTGAAAGTTTCCGATGCGCCAGACTCGCGCACTTTCAGGTCGCCCCCGAGCCAAATCCGTTTTGAGCTTTTCAGCCTTCAACTCTGAGCTTTACCGTCGGCAGCCAGCACTGAAGACTGAAAGCTGACGGCTGCGTTCTAGGCCGCCGCTTCCGCGGAAAACTTTTCCTTCTCCACGCCCTGGCCCAAAACCACCGCCAGGTCGCGTCCTGTGGCATTCAACACCGTAACCAGCCGCTGCGCCGGAGCATTGATCAGGAAAAGCAGCTTCGAATACAGCTCTTCTTTACCCGGCATCGTCGCCAGCGACTTCACTTCGTTCACGTCCAGCAGTTTGCCGTCCACAATGCCCAGCTTGAACTGAAACTCCGCGGCGTTATCTCCTGCCCACTTGGCAAAAACCTTCGCCAGGGCCACCGGGTCACCCGCCGTAAACGCCACCGAGTTCACGCCCTTGAGGCCCTTCAGCGCGGCCTCAACCTGCGTTCCGGTACCGGAAACCGCGGCCAGCTTGTTCTTAACCACGCGATACTTCCCGCCCGCCTGGCGAATCACCTTGCGCAACTCGAAGTCCTTGGCTACCGTCAGCTTGGTAAACGTGCCCACAATCGCCGTCGTCGAGTTCTCCAGTTCCCTGGCCAGCACCTTAACTTTCTCTGTCTTTTTCGCCCTTGAAATCGCCATTGTCCTGCTCCCTCGGCGGATTGCGCCTTAAGGGCACACCCTTCACCGGTTGTTCCCAATCCTTATTCCCTGCCTTAGTGCTTCCCAGCCGCGTCCGCAACCGCCGAATCCAGCGGGACTCCGGGCCCCATCGTCGAGCTCAGCGTAACGCTCTTGATGTACTTGCCCTTGGCCGCTGAAGGCTTGCTGCGCACAATCGCCCCAATTACCGTAGTCGCATTGTCAACCAGCTTTTGCGGATCGAAGCTCAGCTTGCCCACCGGCACATGCACCAGGCTGGTCTTGTCGGCCCTGAACTCCACCTTGCCGGCCTTGATCTCGCGTACCGCCGCGGCCACGTCCAGGGTGACAGTGCCCGTCTTGGGATTCGGCATCAGACCCTTCGGCCCCAAAATCTTGCCTAGACGCCCAACAACCTTCATCATGTCCGGCGTGGCAATCAGCGCGTCGAAAGCGGTCCAGTTTTCCTTCTGGATTTTCTCCACCATCTCCTCGCCGCCCACAAAGTCCGCACCGGCTGCCGTTGCGTCCTTCTGCCGGTCGCCAGTCGCAATCACGGCCACAATTTTCGTTTTACCCAGCCCGTGCGGCAGCACCACGGTTCCACGCACCATCTGGTCGGCGTGCCGCGTGTCCACTCCCAGGCGCATGGTCAAATCGACGGTCTCGTCGAATTTGGCGTACTTCACATGCTTGAGCAGCCCTACTGCCTCATTCAGGGCATACGTCGGCCTGGTCACAGCCGCGCGCGCCTTCACAATATTCTTGGATTCTTTCTTCGCCATTCTTCCTCGTCTCCCACCGCCCCTGCCAGCCTCGCTTTGCGAGGAGCCTGGAAGTGCTGGCCGCACGGGCAAGATTCAAATGCCCCAACCAACCACCTTCGAACAGGCCCAGAAACCGTGGTGTCTACGACAGTCCGGAGAATTCCCCCGAACGCATCTACTGAGTGTATCCAAACCCCAACCGAAATGCAAATTGCGAGAAAAGGCGCGCGCTGAGATCTTCCATCCGTGCGCACGATCTTCGCAGTCTCACGGCCGACCGGCAACGGTCTGCAGCCCTGCGTCGCCACTCCACATCCCCCGTTCCGCGTCCTCGACCACGACCTCACCCTTCATCAAGCACAATGCAATTCCTCACAGGCCTTTCCCATTCCGCCCCTTTTGTGTCAAACTAACCCCCATGGGAAGCAAAGATAAAGGCAGGAAAGAAGTCAAGAAAGCGCCGAAACCCAAGCCTAAACCAGAGCCCGGCCGAAAGCGCGAAGGGTTCGCACCAGCCCCGCCGAAATAGGGCAGTCGAAGACCAGCCCTCCGGCGTGCCTCCAAGAGCGGCAAGGCCCTCCCGCCTGGGAGGGCCTTTCTGTCAGCGACATTTGCGTTCAACCGGAGTTTGTGTGTGGCATCTTTCGAATGTCGCGCGAAGGGTGCGATCTAGTTTACGACCACCGTGAATGTGGCTGTCACAACCGACGAAGTTGCCGGGGTTCCTGTTCCTGTCAGCGTGAAGGTGTAGGTCCCGGCCGTGGTTCCTGGGGTAGAGTTGGATGTCCCGCCGCCGCTCCCAGAGCCTCCGCAACCTGCCAGCCCGCCCAGCGCGGCCATCAAGACCATCATGCCAACCATCGACCGCCAACTGCGCCGCCGCGCCGGAATGCCCAGAAACAACAGCAACGCCAGCACCGCGCCGCCGCCCGCGCCTGCCCAGCCTCCAAGCTTGCCGCCAGGCTTAGGATAAACGAGTTCAGCCGTGGTGGCTGGTGCGGTTGTGGTTACCGTAAAGGTGATCGTCTGTGTCGATGTTCCCGGCAGCGTCACCGGGTTTCCAGTTCCACCACCGGTACAGGCCGGCGCATACGTCGCCGATGCGCCTGCCGGAGAGTTGGTGAGCGAGCAGATTGCGGTAACCGTTCCCGCAAAGCCGCCCACGGCCGCAACTGTGACGGTGGAGGTGGCGGTGGCTCCAGGAGCGATGGCTGCCGGAATGGTTGGCGTAAGACTGAATGTCGACAGCGCACTGACCAACACGACGCCGGTGGAGGGTGCGTGTGTGACATCGCCCGAGTATGCAGCCACAAGGGTGTGCGAACCACCTGCGGAAAAGCTTGTGGCATATGTGAATGCTCCGGCGACAAGCGTTTCTGAAACCGGCGTGCCGGCGTCCACTGTTACGGATACCGTGCCGGTGGGAACGGTTGTGCCCGTCGTGGAAACAACCGCGATGGTGAAGTTATCGGAAACATTCACGGACGGCGAGGAGTTCGACGCGGTGACCGACGTTGTAGTGTCGATGGGGCACGGAGCAACTCCCGTATTGGCCGGCCACGCACAGGCCAGGTTGTACAGGTCCACGGTTCCCAGTCCGGTTACCTGGTCGTAGCCGACGCCGGCGGAGAACCCGATTGTGCCGCTGCAATCGGACGAACCCGCGTTGCAATCGTTGGTGCCGCTGGTAATGTCGTGGAAGGCCGAGCCATACGTTGTGCCGTTGGCGGCCAAGGTGTAGAGCGTTGGATTCACCAGGCCCTGGCCCTTGGGGTAGTTCTGTTGCTGGTTAATGAGCGCCAGCATGGCGGAGAAGATGGGCGCAGCCATGCTGGTTCCACCCACCACGCTCAGCAGGCCGCCTGCCCCATCGCGAAAGCCGGAGGTGCAACTGGCCGCCTGGCCCTTTTGCCAGAAACTTGAATCGCTGGTGCAAAACAAGTAGCCGGGAAGCCCTGGCGAGGCATTCAGAGCCAGGTCGGGAACATCGCGCTGGCCGTCATCGGGAATGCCGGTGACGCCGGTTTGCCACGACGGCTTGCTGAACAGCGTACTGGCGCCTCCGCCGGCCGAGCTCAAGCAGTCTTTCTGGCCGCAACCGGACGCGTCTTCGTTCCACGCTACCTCGGGCAGATACTGAAGGGCGGTACTGACGATATCGGAGCTGGCTTTGGCATCCCAATAGCCTTCCCCGGCTGTCAAATAGGCCGCATTGATCGCCGAAGCCTGTGTCCCGCCCATGCCGGTCACGTATGGGCTGCTGGCGGGATAATCGACGGCGAGAGCCTCCTGCTGCCCGGTGCTCAAGCCGGCGGTATTAAAGCAGTCGGTGGATCCATCGTCGCCAGAAGCGGCCACCAGGGTCTGCCCCTGCGCGGCAGCTTGCTGGAAGGCCGCTTCCATCGTCGGCTCCGCGTTCTGCCCCGTTCCCAATGGACTGCTGGGAAGGTCGGCTTCGCAGGCGCCGTAGCTGGCACTGACAATGGGGGCAATGTCCTGGTCGATGGCGTATTTCATGGCGTCGAATGCACCATAATTGCTGTTATTGCCGGTGTAAACAAAATCAATGGTTGCGCCGGGAGCGATGGCGCCCGACCACTCAAGGTCAAGATCGCCCTCAGCCTCGTCTCCATTCGCATCCACTTCGGAGTTGCCGGTGCCCGGCATTAGGATCAGGTTCGGCGGTTTCATAGCCAGCCCGGCGGAACTCTGAAAATTCTGAATGTCGGCGAGTTCGACGGACGACTGTCCGACGATCGCGATCGTCTGGCCCGAACCGGTGAAACCGGCGCTGTATTGGCGGTCGATGTCGTAGACCGTGGCAATGTCTCCGGGAGCAAAATACACACTTCCGGAAACGCTCGATGTAAAGTCGGGCCTGACGCGGGCAGCTGCGGCCGAGATGGCGTGCGAATGGGGGCGGAAGTCGTCGAGATTGCGGATTCCCAGCACGGTGTGCGCAATTGCCGCCGGCAGGCTCAAATCCGTGGAGGCCGCGAAGTGGCGCGCACCGCCCACGGTGTAGTAGTGCATCTGGGTGCGGAAGGCGGACTCCACCTGGCCAACGTTGCCGGAGAAACGAATGGCATTGCGGCTACGGGTTACCGATTCGATGGAAAAGCCCTGTTCCCGCAGCCAGCCTTCGACCTCGATCAGATCGGCGTCGGCCATTCCGAAGCGGTCGGCAAACTGATCGGGCGTGAGCCACGAATGATAGAGCTCCGATGCCGGGTCGCGCTGCGCCGCAAGCAGGAATTCCAAGTCGGCCTGTTGATCGGCGGAGCGGTTGAAGAAGATACTGATTCCGTTCAGCCTGGAATCCGAGGGAACGCGGCCGGAGTCGTGCTGCGGCTGCGCCAGCGGATGCAGCGAACCTGCAAGGACTTCTCGTTCGGAATTGGCTACGACGGATTGAATGCGCGAAGCCGGCGATTGCGCCACAATTTGCGGGCTGAGCAAGGCCGTGGCCAGAGAGCAGGTGGCAATTCCGGCCCAAATCCAGCCACGGTTGAGGTATTGCCTCTGAAGGGGAAGTGTACGCGTCATGTTGAGTACCATCCTAAAGGGGTGGAATGGTTGAAAGGAAAGGAATTTCAAAGCCCTCGAATGCTTTGTTTGATCCTTTCACAGACTAAGGCACAGTTGCCTGAAGCAGAGGGCAAAGGGCAGAACCGCGGAAAACCTACGCTCGCGCAAATCCGAATGTGTGTCCGGAGTTGGCCCCCGATACACCGCGCAGACTTCTGTGCTGAATAGACACCGGAAAGGCAGTAAAGTCGCGCCGCAATCCCGATTGTCTCGCCAGCCCTCTTGTTCGTTCTGAGCAAAATTGCATTGTCCCAACCATTGCCCCGCTGCCGTTCAAAACCGGAAGAACGCGCCGATCATAGGCTCGGAGGTGTGTGTAAATGCGCCGGTGGACGTAAAGAGCTTGGTCAGATTCGGCGCCTTGTACAGGTTTCCCCGGAACTGGAAGCGCAGCCCCAGGTGCGGAAGCAGTCCCCAATCCAACCCTGCGCCGTAGACAAACACCGGCTTTGTACTGGTGCTGGTGCCGAGGTTCACGCTGGTGCCGCCTGGGGTTCCAGCCGGCACATCGAACAGGATGCCTCCGCCGGCCAGAGCAAATGGCTTCAGGCTTGAAGCCTTCACCGACGCCACCCAGTCGGCGGCCAGCTCATGCGCATTGGCCGAGACTGTTGCAAACGTAGTTGGACAGGGGCCAGGAGCGGGGCAAAAAATTGGGGATGTGGAATAAACCTGGTTCGCCCGGTTGTAGGAATAAGTTCCCTCATATCCGACAAGCGGATTGGAGATGTGGCGCACCTCAAGCAGCGCACCTGCTGAATTCGAGGGGCTCTCCACCGTGCCGTTGCCATTGGTGGTCCCGTTGAACGCTCCGTAAAGACTTCCCGCAACATCCGTTTGCGCAAGGGCCGCTTTGCTCGACGCGCATGCCAAACCAGCGCCAACCAGCAAAAGAACGCTCAACATCCATCTCGACTCCATGGTGGTCTCCATTCCTTTCCGTTGCTTAGGGATATTCAAGCGAAGCACTTCAACTTCTACCAGTATGGATGCGCGAAAGGCGGTTTTGGTGAGCAGCCGCGCCATTCCGGGTTATTCTGACATAACACTTATGAAACGACGGCTTTTACTCCCCGTCCTGGCTGCCGCTATCGGCGCCGCGTTTTCATTCCCCGACAACTCCGCCGCCCAGGAAGGCACGAAGAACGTGATTCCCTACCTCAACGAGCAGCCGGTTCGCGCCCGCCACGGAATGATTGTGAGCGTGCACCACCTTGCCTCCGACGCCGGGCTCGAGGTACTGCGCGAGGGCGGCAACGCCGTCGACGCAGCCGTGGCAACCGGGTTCGCGCTCGCCGTTGTCCATCCTTCCGCGGGCAACCTCGGCGGCGGCGGGTTCCTGGTGCTTCGCACCGGCGACGGGCTGGCCACGTTTATCGACTTCCGCGAAAAAGCCCCGCTGGCCGCCACCGAAACCATGTACCAGGACGCAAGCGGCCAGGTACTTCCCGAGACCAGCCTGCTCTCCAGCGTCATCGGCTATCGCTCCATCGCCACGCCCGGTTCCGTTGCCGGCCTGGTGTACGCCGAGCGCAAGTACGGCAAGCTCGGCCTGAAGCGCGTCATGGAGCCAGCCATCAAGCTGGCAAAGGATGGCTTTGTACTGACCGCGGAGGAAGCAAAGGAGCTGACCGACCCGGATCTCGCCCAGTTCCCCGACTCCAAACGCATCTTTCAGCGCGATGGCAACCTGTATACGGAAGGCGAGGTGTTTGCGCAGCCGGCGCTCGCGGTTACGTTGCAACGCATCTCGACCGACCCAGACAGCTTCTATCACGGCGCCATTGCGCACGAGCTAATCGATGAACTGCACAAGGGCGGCGCACTGCTGACCCTGGATGATTTGGCTCAGTACACCGTGGTTGAACGCACGCCCATCACCGGCAGCTTCCACAACTACACGGTTATCAGCGCTCCGCCGCCGTCTTCCGGCGGCATTGTGCTTGTGAGCGCACTCAACATTCTTGAGGGATTCAACCTAGCAAAGCTCGGGGACCGCACCCCCGCCTCCGTGCATCTCATTGCCGAAGCCTACCGCCGGGCTTACATGGACCGCGCAGATTACCTGGGCGATCCGGACTACAACACCATTCCCGTTGCCCAACTCACATCCAAGGTCTACGCGCAAGCCTGGCGCGCCGGAATCAGCCCAGCATCCACCACTGCCAGCGCCGCCCTCGTCCGTCCGGCCGGGTTTCTGCCAACCGCGCCAACGACCGCCGGCCGCCACAAGCCGGAGTCGCACGACACCACGCACTACTCCGTTGTGGATAGCGAAGGAAACGCCGTCTCGGTGACCACCACGCTGAACGACTCATTCGGCTCGCACGTTACCGCCGGCTCGCTGGGTTTTCTGCTCAACGACGAGATGGACGACTTTGCCGCCAAAATGGGCGTGCCGAACATCTACGGCCTCATCCAGGGACCGGCCAATGCCATCGCGCCGGGCAAGCGCCCCTTGAGTTCCATGACGCCCACCATCGTGCTGGAGGACGGAAAACTCCGCTTTGTGCTGGGATCTCCCGGCGGGGCGCGCATCATCACCACGGTCGCCAACATCTTTTTGTCGGCATCCGAAAGCGGCCTCAACATTCAGCAGGCTGTCGACGCGCCGCGCTTTCATCACCAATACCTTCCCGACAAGCTTTATCTGGAGCCGGGCTTCAGCCACGAGACCATTGCTGGCCTTCACGCCCTTGGCTATGAGGTCCAGGTCGCCGACGGCCACTGGTCTAACGGCGAGTGCATCTCTATTGATCCTAAAACCGGCGAACTGACTGCCGGCCAGGACCATCGCAGCCACTACGGCAAGGCCGCGGGCTATTGATTCTGGAGAATCAGGTGGATTCGTCGGAAGAAATCGCCCTTTTGCGAGCAAAATGAGACAGGTTTTGCGTTCGCACTGCTGCAATCTTTACTGAGGTGCGAACGCCAATGTGCCTGCAGGTTGCGTGCATGGCGATTGAGATGGAGACTCGATTCTCCGTTCCGCATTGTTGAAAATCGCTTAGACAGGCGTCGTCGAGAGATGCGGGATGCATCCCGGAAAATTCGGTAGAGTCGGTATATTCCCACTATTTTCGCCCTTCTCCAGTCGCATGCGTTGGCTGAGCAAGCCTGCCGTTCCTATGGGTTTGCAGACTTGCTCAGCGAACCCAGCCCTCGCGGACCAATTAGATAATCTGAAAATCCAACTCGTTGCTCCTGCCGATTCCAGCGGCAGCGACAAGAAAATCGTTCTTTTACACTATCAATGCAGAATTGGCCTCGCGGTCCTTCCATTTTGCCGCATAGCGGCGTACATTTTTCTCAGTGCAACCACTCGAGCATTCGATTTGAGAGCGCTCAATGGCATCATTGAGCGGAAATCCTTCCGCTTTGCACCCCGGGCCAAGGTTTAACTTTCACCTCACCGGGACCGTCGAGATTTGCGCCTCGGATCTCCGGGAGCGTCAGTTGTAATAAAGCAAAACCATTTCCCAGTCGCGTGTTGTCGGGATGCAAGCCTGCATTCCGTATAGGCATGCAAGCTTGCACCCCAAAGTTCATTGTCGTAGTTTGGCCTGGTTCCGCCTGACGAACATAGTTAGCCCCAGGCACGACAGCCCACGGTACAAAACTCCCTGAGTAGAAACAGCTAAGTTGTTTGTGAATTGGAGTTACGGATGCGCTTGGGAGAAACTAACTTGGACACAGCATACGCGCGTCATCTAACTAACTTCTCTAATGCCTTCGATTGTGCGGCAAGGCTCACCTTCACACGCCGCCTTGGTTCGTCGCCATGGTCTGGCGATGTCCGGAGGAGAAGCGTTGTTAAAGTGAGCCGTTGTGTCCGCAATCCGCTCTGTCAGAGAACGCCCAGCAGATAACAAATCAGCAGGATCACCAGGATAGAGCCGAGCCCGATTCCGCCGCCTCCGCCGTATCCCCACCGGCGGTAGCCGTAGTAACCTCCGCCCCCGCCGAACAACAGCACCAGAACAATAATGAGTACGATCAATCCCATGTCAGCTCTCCTTCACTCGAGGTCTCAACCCCGGTGTTATCCCGCCGGCTTTATGCTGCCGGATGTATTTGCTTCGACGATGTTATCGAAGGCCGCGTTGCCCTAAGCTTCGATGGCCTGCGGAGTTTCCTTCGCAATCTCTTCCAAATACTTAACCACGTCCGCTGAAGCGCCCAGAGCTGTCTTGGCCAGTTCTTGCGCCCATGCGTGGTCGCCCGTGCTGCGCGCGTATGCAGCGGCCGTGTGCGCATAAGCCGCTCTGCTATGGAGTTGCGCTATGACCGCATCCTTGTTCTGTGCCATCGCCATCTCCCGTCTTCCGCAAGCGCTCATGGCTTGTCGAGAACGCTCGCGGCTCTTGTAATTGGAGTCTGCCACTCGGCGAACGGAGGATGCTGAGCAATCGGATACACAGAGCATTCGGGATAGGAGACCGGCGACCCGCATGTTGTCTGGGCTTTTCGGTTATTGTAGGAATTCTGTATCAAGTCTCTATGAGACTACTCAACGGCTGTATCTTGATATCCGGTCAACGCTGAACTCCGACCAAACGCCGCCCTAGCAAATGCGCGGCAACTGCTCGCCGATCTGAATGGGTATCACCCGGTTCGCGCCCATCGCGGTCCGCGCCACCAGCATTCGCGGATGCTCGGCAGTTACTCGCCCAATGCGCGCCGCCTCGCTGCCCAGCGGATGCGCGCGCAGCACGGAAAGCACCAACTCCGCAGCTTCAGGCGCGACAAAGAACACCGCCTTGCCCTCATTGGCCACATACACCGGGTCAAGGCCCAGCAACTCGCACGCCGACTGCACTTCAGCCCGCACCGGCAGGCTCGCTTCGTCAATCGCTATGCCCACGCCCGAGGCCAGCGCAATCTCGTTCAGTGTGGAGGCGAGCCCTCCGCGCGTTGGGTCGCGCATGGCATGCACCGCTTCGCCGGCAGCGCTCAACACCTCGGCGATCATCCCGTTCAGCGCCGCGCAATCCGATCGAATCTGGCTCTCAAACTCAAGGCCCTCGCGAACGCTCATAATCGCCATGCCGTGGTCGCCGATGGTTCCCGAAACCAGAATCGCGTCGCCCGGTTTCGCGCGATGCGGACCAACCTGAATCCCAGCCCTCAGCACGCCGATCCCGGCTGTATTGATGTAGCAGCCGTCGCCGTGTCCGCGCTCCACCACCTTGGTGTCGCCGGTAACAATCTGCACGCCGGCGGTCGCGGCGGCCTTCGCCATCGCCTCAACAATTGCAGCTAACTGCGCTAGCGGAAATCCCTCTTCCAGAATGAAGCTTGCGCTGAGAAACTTCGGCTCCGCGCCCGAGACAGCCAGATCGTTCACCGTGCCGTTGACCGCCAGCTCTCCAATCGACCCGCCCGGAAAAAACAGCGGCTGCACCACAAACGAGTCGGTGCTCATGGCCAACCGGCCGGCGGGCAGGTCGAGCACGGCTGCATCGCCCAGGTTTTCGAGCGCGGCATTGCGGAACGCGGGCAGGAACAGGTGCTCTACCAGCTCATTACCCAGCTTGCCGCCGCCGCCGTGGCCCATCACAATGGTTGGATAGTCGGCCAGGGGCAGCGGGCAACTCCAGCCCGAAAAATCCGGCGCGCTCTTTTCTTCGATCCCGTCCACCAAGTCTCCCATTCCCGGCAACCAATCACTGACAACTTACAACTGACAACTATTCACTGAACACTAACCACTAACCACTGTCCGCGCCAACTCTTCCGCCGAAATAAACCGGCCATAGTTGTAATACGCAGCACAGGCTCCTTCGCTCGAAACCATGGTCGCTCCCAGCGGATGCCGTGGCGTGCATTCCTTGCCAAACGCGCCACACTCCGCCGGCTTGATGGCCCCGCGCAGCACGTCTCCCGCCCGGCACAGCGCCGACTCCTGGGTATGAATGCCGGAAATTTGGAAGCGCTCTTCCGCGTCAAACTCGCGATAAGCCGCACTGAGCCGCCAGCCGCTCTTGGGAATGACGCCGATGCCGCGCCAGGCCCGGTCGGTGACCTCGAAAACCTCGGCCAGCAACTTTTGAGCCGGCTGGTTGCCTTCGAAACGAACGATGCGCTCGTAGGCGTTTTCCACCTCGTGCCGGCCGGCTTCCAGTTGCACCACCGCGCGGCGAATCCCATCGAGCAAATCAAGCGGCTCAAACCCCGTAACCACCAGCGGGACCCGGTACTTCTCGGCAATCGGCGGATACTCCCAGTAACCCATGACGCTGCACACATGCCCAGCCAGCAGAAAAGCCTGCACCTTGTTTCCGGGCGACGACATGATCGCAGCAATCGCCGGCGGCACCAGGACATGCGACACGAGCACCGAGAAATTCCTCAAGCCTCGCCGCTTGGCCACATGCACACACATCGCGTTGGCCGGGGCCGTGGTCTCAAACCCCACACCGAAGAACACCACCTGCTTCTCGGGATTCTTCACCGCCAGTTCCACCGCATCCAGCGGCGAATACACCACCCGAACATCGCCACCCGCGCCCTTGATCTGGAACAGGTCGGCATCGGTTCCCGGCACGCGCAGCATGTCGCCGAACGAGCAGAACATCACGCCCGGCTGCGCGGCAATCGCCAGCGCCTTGTCAATCAGTTCCAGAGGAGTAACGCACACCGGGCAGCCGGGGCCGTGGATCATTTCGATGGCGGCGGGGAGCATCTGGTCGATCCCGTTCTTGATAATGGAGTGCGTCTGCCCGCCGCAAACCTCCATGATCTTCCAGGGGCGCGTGGTGATCGAGTGGATCTCGCGAGCCATGCGCTGGGCAATTTCGCCGTTCCGGAACTCGGTCAGGTATTTCACTGGCTGGAGCAACTCCCATCGGGACAAGGCGATTGTGGGGCAGCCGCGGCCCGGGCAAACGCCTCTTCCTCGGTGCCAAGTTCCTCGTCCAGAATCCCCATCTTGCGAAACTCGGCAAGCGTCTGCTCCGCCGTCTCCTCATCGATCTTCGACAGCGCAAACCCCACGTGGACAATGGTATAGTCGCCCACCTCGACCTCAGGTACGTAGTCCATGCAAACCCGCTTGACCACGCCGCCAAAATTCACCCGCCCCACGCGAAGGCCGTTCTCGGTGGTAATCGTTTCGACTTTTCCCGGAATCGCAAGACACATAGTAGTCTTCTTATACGCCGCCCACATCCCACTGAGTGTGATTTAAATCACCTGGCCACCTTTTACCGAGAAAATATCAAATAAAGGCGATGCAGCTACAACCTTTGGTGTAGTCGACGTGCGTTACGGCTCAGACCGGAATCCAGCACAGCCGCTAAGGTTAGTTCAAGCCAATGCTCGGAAACCGAATATTGATTCGAAACTTCTTCGTTATCGCGGGCGAAAGGGTAACTAGCATCAACTACAGTTGCACGATATTTCCCACGATATTGCGTGCTCTGCATAACTCGCAGAGCAAAACATCGAAGCTAGACAAAGCTGCTCTTCAGCCAGCGCTTGGTTGAGAGTAAAGCTATAAACAATCTCAGCGCGATAATACAGGAGAAAAGCATGAGGAGATCTGCGTTTGGATTTCTCGCACTGGCAACAGCCCTTGTAATCATCCCCGGTGCATTCGCTGACCCACTCATTGTCGGCTCAGTCTCCGTGGCCGGTGGTAACGATAAGTGGGATTCATCGGGGTCGAGTGTAACCTTCACGACTCCCAGTGGGATAGTCGTCGATTCCGGCGGCGATCTGACGGATATTTCGAATGGCACTGGCGCCACCATCAACAACTCAACTCTTACCTTCGCCGATCCGGACGGGCTATTCTTCACAACCGCGAGCTCCGGCGGAAACGTGGCCACATTCAACATCACTGGACTGGCCGATGTCACTCAGCCCCAAGACACCTCGCCCATTTCCGGTGGAACTGGCGAGTATTTGGATGTCTCTGGAACCGGCATCCTGAACTTAACCGGTTTCGCGCCAACGCTGGCATCCTTCAGCTTTGACAGCACCGATTCGAACCAAAACTACGGCGCCACTTCCTCTTCGTGGGGCGTCGACATTACGTCGGAAGGGGTCTCTCCCGCTCCCGAACCCTCGAGTTTCTTCCTGTTGGGCACCGGCCTGCTGACTTTTGCAGGCGTAGTACGCCGCAAACTGGTGAGGTAACTTAACACTCCTAATCGGAGCAATATCGTGGCTCAACTGCGGTTACCCCGGGACCTGCTTCTGCAGGCACGGGGTAACCAAATACTTCGTGGCACTGTTGCTAGCTCTGTGCCTTCCCCTCGTTCAGCGCCACGCGCCTCTCCACAATCTTCTTCACCAGTGCATCGGACAACGGCGCATCCACCGGAAACTGAATCGTACCCTTCAGCACTTTGCAGTTCTTCAGCTCCTCCGCAAACTCCTCAACCAGCGAATGATCCGCGGGGAAAAAGCTGCAATGCCTCTTGAACGCCGCGTACCAAACCAGCGCACCCTTGTATTGGAACGACGGAATCTTATAACTGATAGCCTCAGTCGCATCCGCCGGCGCAGCGGCCCTGATCATGGCTCTCATCTTCTCGAGGGTCGTCCGCGCCGGCTCCGGCACCTGTGCCAGATATGCCTCCACCTCAGCCTTGCCATTCTCCGCGCTTGCCTTCTTCCCTGCCACCGCAATCCCTCCCGCTCCCTACGCTCCCCGTTTCTTCCGCTCTTCATCCAGGTACGCAAGCCACTCGTCCATCCCCGTCCCCTTCTTCGCAGAGGTTTCAAAGATTCGCATCCCCGGCCGAATTTCGTTGATGTTCCTGAGTGCCAACTCGCGATCGAACCCGCAAGGCTCGGCGATATCCATCTTCGTAATCACCGCGGCATCCGCCGAGTTGAACATGGTGGGATACTTCAGCGGCTTATCCTCGCCCTCTGTCACGCTCAGCAGCGCCACGCGAATCTTCTCCCCCAGGTCGTAGCTCGACGGGCAAACCAGATTTCCCACATTCTCGATAAAAAGATAATCGAGAGCCCCGAGCGTCACACCCTCCCATCCGTCCAGGTGCTTGCCAATCATCTCCGCGTCAAGGTGGCAAATGCCATGCGTATTGATCTGGCGCACCGGCGCGCCGCTTGCAGCCAGACGGCGCGCGTCGTTATCCGTCTCCAGATCCCCCACCAGCGCCGCCACCCGCGCTCCACGCGTCCGCAGTTCCCGCAGCGTCCACTCCAGGAAGGCCGTCTTCCCCGTCCCCGGACTCGACACCAGATTCAGCACCAGCACGCCGGCCGCGGCGTAGCTCGCGCGCAGGCCCGCGGCGAGCTCGTCGTTCTTCTTCAAGATTCCCCGCCGCAACTCCACAATCCGGGTTGTCATACCGTCTCCTCAACCTCATTCATCTCGTCTATCTCAATCGCCTCAATCTCCAACTCGCGCCCCTGCCGCAGGTCGAAGCAAGGCTCACCGCACCGCGTACACCGGAAGCTTTGCACTCCCTCAAGCTCGACGTCCGCATCGCACCCAGCGCAGTGCATTACAACCGGCACGGTCTTCACCACCAGCCGCGATCCCGCCAGCGCTGTCCCCTCCGTCGCAATCCCAAAACAGAATTGCAGAGAATCCTCGACCACCGACGCCAGCGCTCCCACGCGCAAGCGCACCTCTACCACGCGTGCACCCTTGTACGCGGCCACCGACTCGGTCACCGTATCCACAATGCTCGCGATAATGGAAAGTTCATGCATATCAGTCGGATTCTACGCCCACCGACCCCATTTGGCAGATTCTCCCATCCGCCGAATCGCTTAAACTAAGAGAGGCAATTGCGCCCCAGCCTCTTACGGCCTGTATTGGTTGCGCTTAGAGTTTCACCCATTTTCCCGTTTCGTATTGCATGATAGGAGAAGGACCTTCCCCATGCCCAACACCGTCTCCCCTTCCCCATCGCGCCTTGCCCTCAGCAATCTTGCTCCTGCTGCCGTCCAGTCAGAAATCCGCGCAATGTCCGTCGCCTGCGACGAGATCGGCGGCATCAATCTGGCTCAAGGCGTTTGCGACACACCCGTCCCAACCGTAGTAGAGGAAGCGGCAATCCAGGCCATCCGCGACGGTTATAACATCTACACGCGCCTCGACGGCATTGCCCGCCTGCGCAACGCCATTGCCGCCAAGCAGCAGCGCGATTACGCGCTGACCTATGATCCCGAGCGCGAAGTCCTCGTTGCCTCCGGCGCCACCGGTGGTTTTCACGCTGCCGCGATGGCGCTGCTCAATCCCGGAGACGACGTCCTGCTTTTCGAGCCCTTCTACGGCTACCACGTTTCCACGCTTCGGTCGCTGCGCATCAACCCGGTGCTGGTCCCGCTGGCCGAACCCGGCTTCGCTCTCGAAATCGACTCGCTGCGCGCCGCCATCACCCCGCGGACGCGAGCCATCGTGCTGAATACCCCGGCCAACCCCAGCGGCAAAGTCTTCAACCTTGCCGAACTCACAGCCATCGCCGAGGCCGCAATCGAGCACAACCTGTTCGTCTTCTCCGATGAAATTTACGAGTATTTCGTCTACGACGGCGCAAGCCATATCCCCATCGCGACGCTGCCGGGAATGAAGGAGCGATCCATCATCCTATCCGGTTTCAGCAAGACTTTTTCGGTAACTGGCTGGCGCCTTGGCTACGTTACTGCCGACGCGCGTTGGCTGCCTGCCATGAATTACTTTCACGATCTAACTTATGTCTGCGCACCTTCAGCATTTCAGCATGGAGCCGCCGCCGGCCTGGAGCAACTTCCTCCCAGCTTCTATACCCAGTTAGCCGCCGACCACCAATCCAAGCGTGCTCGCATGTTATCCGCGCTAACGGACGCAGGCCTCGAACCTACCATTCCAGCAGGCGCTTACTACGTTCTGGCCGATGCTTCCCGACTCCCTGGCAAGACGGCTGCCGAAAAGGCTCGCCACTTACTGGCAGTTACTGGCGTGGCTTCGGTTGCAGGATCGGCTTTCTTCCGCCCCGGCCATGGTGAAAACCTCTTGCGGTTTTGTTTCGCAAAAAAGGATCACGACCTCGACGAGGCTTGCGCTCGATTGCGCAGGCTTTGAATGCTTTGCAAGCATACGCCTAGCTTTGCGTCGCAATCTGGGATGCGGATCGATCGCGCCAGCGTCCTCGGGTGAAGTCGGGGAACTTAGCCGGCGCGCTGCCGCCTGTAGCGGAGATGCGGCTCAATGGGCCAGGCGCAGACCAGGCTGCTGCATCGTAAACATCCATATCCGGAACGAGACCATCGCGCATGCACTGTAACAGCCTGTATAACATGATGTAATCCATCCCGCCGTGGCCGCCTAACTTCTGGGCTATCTCACCTTCCTGCTTCCATAGCGGGTGCTGATGGTCTTTCCAGGAATCGATAGTGCCCCAGGCTTCGTCGCCGGGCTGTCCGTCGAAGTAAATGCGAGGTGGATAGTCGGCGAAAACGCCCTTGGTTCCAGCGATAATGTTGATGCGATCGTAGGGATGAGGATTTACCGTATCGTGTTTCAAAGTAATGGTAAGTCCATTCGCGGTCTTTATCAGCGAAGTACTCATATCTCCGGTTATGTAGCGCTCTGCCCATCTGGGATCGGTAGCAGGCAAATGCGCCTTTCGATATTCATCGAGTCCGCGCTGCGGCGTGCCCACTGATACTATGTAATCGAATCGGTCTCCTCGTTGAATGCTCATATAATTTGCAATCGGCCCTAATCCATGCGTCGGATAAAGATTGCCGTCCCTCTGTGTGTGTACAGTCCTGCGCCACAATCCTTCCCCCTTGCCGGAGAATAACTCTTCGCGGAGATCGTGAATGTATGCGCCTTCTCCATAGAGCAGATCGCCAAAAAGTCCGCCATGAGCCATTCGCAAAATAAGTGTTTCGTTGTAGCCGTAGCAGCAGTTCTCCAGCATCATGCAATGCCTGCGGGTCCGTTCGGATGTGTCGACGAGTTTCCAGCAATCCTCAATCGATGTAGCGGCGGGCACTTCGACTGCGGCATGCTTTCCATGAGCCATGGCTGTAACAGCCATTTCCACATGCCAATTCCATGGGGTCGCGATGATAACAAGGTCCAGGTCGTCCCTGGCAACGAGCGACTCAAAGGCATGATCGCCGTTTGTATACAGCTCGGGAGACTTCTGGCCTGACTTAGTAACTAACGATTGCGCATGCTCAGCCTTTTCCTGCACGATGTCGCAGAGGGCAAGTATCTTCACGTCGGCGGCAAGCAGGTTGGTCAGCAGGCTCGTTCCTCGCCCGCCAGTGCCTATAATTCCAATTCTCGGATTGACCGGAGTGAATGCCACGCCGATCATGCTTTCGGCGTGAGGACTCGACGATTCCGCATGAAGCTCGGGAATGCTCATTCCAACGGCAGTGATGCCGCCGAGCCGAATAAAATCCCTTCTCGAAACATCGCCAAACGAATCTGCTTTTCCGTCGTTCATCTCACTCCCTTTCGCGATAAATGCCATCTGGTGATATCCGCTCGCGCGACTGCGAATCGATGTTGCGCCAGACGCAGATTAGATCGAACCTCGTTGAATTCGAGTTGAGTCTAGGCGCATAACTACGATTCGTCAAGCCTGGGTAGGAAAGTATGGATAGTGCTGGCATAGCGCGCTGTGCTAACTTACAATTGCTTCCTGGCACCGCGGCGAAATGCGAAGCCCCTCATGGAAATACGGCGGACGCGAGTGGATAAGGGCGAACTGAATGCAATCGACTGTCGCAGCAGAGAGCGTTGAAGCGAATCGGCCGCAGGCGGCCATGCGGACCGCAGCATCGGTGCCCCCGCGCAACATCGCCGTCGACGCCTATCGCGGCCTCGTGATGATGCTTATGATGGGCGAGGTATTGAACCTTCCCACGGTTGCACACTCCTTTTCCATTAGCATTCTCTGGCGCGTTCTTGCATACAATCAGACGCACGTTGAATGGGCGGGAATGAGTCTTCACGATACAATTCAACCGTCTTTCACGTTTCTTGTTGGCATCGCTCTTCCTTATTCCATTGTCAGCCGGACAAGCAAGGGGCAAAGCTTTCGCAGGCAGTTGGCGCATACTGTGTGGCGCAGTTTGGTTCTGGTTGCGCTCGGAATCTTTTTACGATCGACCGAAAGTTCTCAGACCAACTTTACCTGTGTCGACACACTTACGCAGATTGGATTGGGATACACATTCGCATTCTTATTGGCACGTTGTCGCCCCAAATGGCAATGGATTGCGCTGACCGGAATACTCGTCGGATATTGGCTCGCATGGGCGGTTTATCCAGCGCCCGGCGCAGGATTCAACTATGCCACCGTTGGGGTTCCTGCTAACTGGCCTTATAACTTCAGCGGGTTCGCATCGCATTGGAACAAGAACAGCAATTTGGGCCAGGCTTTTGACCTTTGGTTTCTGAACCTATTTCCGCGCGCGGCTCGATTTGCATTCAATCCCGGCGGCTACCTTACTCTTAGCTTTATTCCAACACTCGGAACGATGCTCCTCGGCCTCCGCGCCGGTGAATGGCTTCGTTCCGCTGCCCCAAAAGCTCCGGTGAGACGATTCCTGGTGGCGGGCATCGCTCTCGTGGCAGTGGGACTTATGTTTCACTGGTTGGGAATTTGCCCCATCGTCAAGCGTATTTGGACTCCCAGCTGGACTCTCTTCAGCAGCGGTGTATGCTTTCTGTTTCTCGCGGTGTTCTCATGGATTATCGACATAAAGGCTTATCGCCGGTGGGCATTCCCATTGGTGGTTGTCGGAATGAATTCGATAGCGGCCTACTTGATTGCCGGTCTTGGGGAGAGCTTTATTATGAGCAGCCTCCATATCCACTTTGGATACCAGATCTTTCAATTACTTGGAAAAGCATTGGAACCGTTGATGCTTGGAATTGCAGTAATGTCGATCTACTGGCTCATACTATTCTGGATGTATCGCAAGCGCATCTTCCTGCGTATTTGAAAACGCGTCGTAAGCTGCTCTTTGCAAGCATTGAAGTTAACGCGCGTCACAAAGTATCAGGATGATTGCCTGAGAGTGAATAGAGCTATGACCACTCCAACTTTATTCGTGCTGGCCGCCGGCATGGGGAGCCGCTATGGTGGCTTGAAGCAGATGGACCCCATTGGTCCAAACGGAGAAGCCATTGTGGACTACTCGGTCTACGATGCCCTGCGCGCGGGGTTCGGCAAGGTCGTCTTCGTGATTCGGCGGGACATTGAGCAACCGTTCAGGCAATTCGTCGCGGCGAGGTTTGAGAGGCACATCGCAGTCGAATATGTTTTTCAAGAACTGGATGACCTTCCCAAGGGCTTTGTGGCTCCGACAGGTCGCATAAAGCCATGGGGAACCACGCATGCCACTCTCATGGCCGCCGGTGTTATCCACGAACCCTTTGCCGTAATCAATGCCGACGACTTTTACGGCGCGGAGGCCTATCGCCTGCTGGCAAGGCACTTTCAATCGGAAACTACGGATTATGCGATGGTGGGCTTTATTCTGCGCGAAACGCTTTCCAGCTTTGGGGCGGTGTCGCGCGCCGTCTGCTCCGTGGGCGATGACGGATATCTTCGATCCATTGCTGAAGTGAAGAACATTGAACCCGACGGCTTTTGCGCCAGGAACACAGACGCGACGGGCCGCGTCACTTCGCTTACGGGCGACGAGTTAGTCTCTATGAACATGTGGGCGTTTACTCCGAGGGTCTTTGGGCAATTACTGCAAGAGTTTCAAATGTTCCTTGAGCTCAATAACTCAAATCTGCAATCGGAGAGCTATTTGCCGAGCGCAATCGATTCGCTGGTTACGCACGGTGAGGCGCGGGTGAAGGTACTACGCTCAGACGAAGCATGGTTCGGTGTCACCTATCGCGAGGATCATCCGCAAGTCGTCGAAAGCATTTCCCGCCTGATTCGGGAGGGTTTCTATCCCAAGAGGCTCTGGCCATGACCAGACCGAACAATATCGCCGAGGTTGTCCGGCATTTTGAAATCAATGGCGAATTTGTGGCTGCGGCGCCTTACGGCAGCGGCCATATCAACGACACATATTGCGTCGTCTTCCATTGGCGAGGCACTGCAGAGCGCGTCGTTTTGCAACGCATCAATACGCGCATCTTTACGAGGCCCGACGCCTTGATGGAGAATATTCAGCGTGTCACGGCGCATATCGCCCAGCAGATGGCCGGTGAGCCAGACAAGAACCGACGCGTGCTCACACTGATTCCCACGCGCGATGGGAGAGCGTGGCATGTGGATGCCGGGGGCGGCTATTGGCGCGCCTGGCGATTTATTTCCAACGCCCGCGCCTACGATGCGGTTGAAACCCCGGAGCAGGCATTTCAGGCAGCCCGCGCATTTGGCCGATTCCAGCAACTCCTCGTCTCGCTGCCCCCGCCACGCCTGCACGATACCATTCCTGACTTTCATCACACTCCCAAGCGCTTCAAAGCGCTTGAAGAGGCGATTGCTCTCGACACGGCTAACCGCGCCATCCTTGCCAGGCAGGAGATAGAATTCGCTCGCGAACGTAAATCAATCGCCGGCGTTTTGCTCGATGCAAACCTTCCTGAGCGCGTCACCCACAACGACACCAAGATCAACAATGTCTTGCTCGACGATGCGACCGGAGAAGGCATCTGCGTCGTTGATCTCGACACAGTAATGCCGGGTCTTGCGCTCTACGACTTTGGCGATATGGTGCGCACTGTCACCAGCCCGGCTTCGGAAGACGAGCGCGATCTATCGAAAGTTTTCATGCGGATGACCATGTTTCAGGCGATGGTGCGAGGTTATCTCGACTCGACGGCAAGTTTTCTCACAAGGAACGAGATGCAGTTATTGGCCTTCTCCGGAAAGTTAATAACTCTTGAAATGGGTATTCGCTTTCTCGCCGACTATCTGGCGGGCGACACTTATTACAAGGTGCATCGCGACGGACACAACCTGGACCGTTGCCGTGCCCAGTTCAAACTCGTCGAGTCAATCGAGCGGCAGGAGGAGGCCATGAACCTGATGGTCGAATCCATCGCAGTGGGGAACCATTAAGCTTGCCTTGTTCAGCGAGGCGCCGCAAAGTCGACACATGGCTGGTGCTTCTCAAACACTTCTCCAGCCAGGAAAATGCGGTCAGTTCGGCGAGAGT
>Ga0302189_10000197_pt1 | contig 50529 bp, 37 predicted proteins | sample II_Bog_E2_2_FD_194551 | JGI IMG/M metagenome (GOLD analysis project Ga0302189, IMG submission 194551) | Peat permafrost microbial communities from Stordalen Mire near Abisko, Sweden - II_Bog_E2_2 | ecosystem: Environmental > Terrestrial > Soil > Wetlands > Peat | place: Sweden: Abisko...
CCGCCGGCAATAATCAGAAACGTAAAAGCCAGCCAGAAATTGTAGCCTGCGGTCATCGAGGAGATGAAAAGTGCAACTCCTGCAAGCAATAGAAATGGACCGATATAGCGTTTGCGGCTGAGCGTCCGATCGGAGAAGTGCGCGACCCCAAGCATGAGGATGACTGCCAGCAGAAAAGGGACGGCATTGAGCAGGCCAACCATCTCGATTCCTCGCTCCGATCCCGCCCGGATCATGGTGGGAAGCCACAGCACAAAGCCGTAAACCCCGGCGCTCCAGCAGAAATATTGCAGGCACAGCAGGAGTACGCCGGGTACGCGCAGAGCCGCCCGGATGTTAGCCATTTTCGGAAGGGTCGTCTGCTCCAGCGCAAGCTCGCTCGTAAGCTCGTCGCAGCAGTCCTTGCTCATCCAGTGCGCCTCGTTTGGATGGTCGCGCACAACCATAATCCACGCAAACGCCCACAGAATCGACGGGATTCCTTCGAGAACGAAGGTCATCTGCCAGCCGACCGCCTTGATCAGGAATCCGGTCACCGCGGACATCCAGAGAACTGTAACTGGATTTCCAAGCATGAGAGCCGCATTCGCCCGCGACCGCTCTGCGCGCGTAAACCAGTGGGTCAGCAAAATCAGAATTGCCGGAAAGATTGCGCTCTCTGACACACCCAGCAAAAAACGGTCCAGGGCCAGCAACCAGAACTCGCGGATCACGCCCGTCAAAGCGGCCAGTGCGCCCCAAAACAGCAGCGCAAAAAACACCAGCCGCGTCGCGCTCTTGCGCCGTGCGTACGCTGCGCCCGGTATCTGAAAGAGGAAGTAGCCGAAAAAGAAGAGCGACCCTAGGAATGCCGACTGCGACTTGTCGATATGGAGAGTCTCTGCCAGCCCGGCTGCTGCGCCGAAGCCGTAATTTGCCCGGTCGAGATAGGCCAGGCTATAGGTCACGAAGATCGCTGGCATAAGGTAGAACCAGCGGCGCCGCAAACCCGGCTGACGGGGTGCCGAGTTTGGCGCTTGCTTCTCAATCACACAAGCTTTATACCACCTCCCGGCCGTTGTAGCATCTTGTGAGCGGCTACCCCAATCGGCGCGCGGTCTCTATACTTGAGAGCGAAAGGAAACTCCCATCGCCACCATCTCACTCTCGTCGGTGCTGGAGACGGCGGACGAAAGCCTTCTCAGCGTAGCCACGCATGCGCGTGGTCCCGCCGGGCTGCTGCCGCTCTCTGCGGAGATGTTACTCACGCAGCCCTCCGGAAATCTCTTCGGTCTGACTCAAAACGCCGGCATGGGCTGGGATCCGGATCGCCTCCTTGATCCGGAGTTCTTGATCCTGAGCACGCACGGCGGCCTGCGCGCCGAGAATGGCGATCCCATTGCTCTCGGCTTCCATACAGGACACTGGGAGGTCGGTCTGCTGGTGGCAGAGGCAGCGCGCGAGTTGAAGGCATTGCGCGCCGTTCCCTTTGCCGGCGCATGCACCGATCCTTGCGACGGCCGCACACAGGGCACAGCCGGCATGTTGGACTCGCTCCCCTTTCGCAACGATGCCGCGATTGTGCTGCGCCGACTCATGAGGTCGCTGCCGACGGGCAAGGGAGTGATCGGAATCGCGACATGCGACAAGGGGCTGCCCGCGATGATGATGGCGCTGGCATCGGCGGGAAAGCAACCGGTTGTTCTCGTTCCCGGAGGAGTCACGCTATTGCCTGAGTCCGGAGAGGATGCCGGAAAAGTTCAGACCATCGGCGCTCGTTTCGCTCAGAATCAAATCACGCTGGAGTATGCCGCCGAGGTGGGCTGCCGGGCCTGTGCATCTCCTGGCGGCGGATGCCAGTTCCTGGGCACTGCCGCAACATCACAGGTCGTTGCCGAAGCGCTGGGACTTGCCCTGCCTCACACCGCGCTCGCTCCCTCAGGTCAGCCGATCTGGCTCGATGCGGCCCGGCGCTCGGGCCGCGCCATCATGCGCCTGCACCAGTTGGGAATCGGAGCCGAGGATGTCTTGACGCAAGCGGCAATCCGCAACGCCATGGTGCTTCATGCTGCCTTTGGCGGTTCCACGAATCTCTTGTTGCACATTCCCGCTATCGCGCATGCAGCAAAGTTGCAGCGACCCACAGCCACGGACTGGGCCGAGGTCAACGCTCAAGTACCGCGGCTGGTTGATGCGCTTCCCAACGGGCCACAAAATTTTGCAACGGTGCAGGTCTTTCTCGCCGGCGGCGTGCCGGAGGTGATGCTGCACCTGCGAGATGCTGGGCTTCTGGACACAAGCGCGAAGACCGTCTCTGGAGCAGCGCTCGGCACATCTCTCGATTGGTGGCGCGAAAGTCCTCGCCGTCATGAGCTGCGCCGCATGCTCCAAAAGCAAGACGGCATCGATCCCGACGACGTGATCATGTCTCCTGATCGCGCCCGGTCGCGAGGACTGACTTCGACTATTTGTTTCCCCGTGGGCAATCTCGCGCCGGAGGGCTCGGTCATCAAGAGCACGGCAATCGATCCTTCGCTTGTCGACGACAGCAATGCATACAAGCATCTTGGTCCGGCCAGAGTCTTCGTGACGGAAGAGTCAGCCATCCAGGCTATCAAGGCCGGTCAGGTGGCGCATGGCGATGTTGTTGTTCTCATCTGCGGCGGGCCCGCGGGCGCCGGCATGCAGGAGATCTATCAGATTACCGCCGCGCTCAAGCAGCTTCCGCACTGCAAACATGTAGCGGTCCTGACCGATGCGCGCTTCAGCGGTGTCTCCACCGGAGCCTGCATCGGCCACATATCTCCCGAAGCTCTCGCTGGCGGACCCATCGGCAAGGTCCGGGAGAGCGACCAGATTGAAATAGTGATCGATCGCGAAGCGCTTACGGGCTCTCTTCATCTCGTTGGAGATACGAATGAGATCTTTGGCGCGGAAGAAGGTTCGCGCCGCCTTGCACAACGGAAGCTGCGTTCGGACTTGCATCCGCATCCCCAACTGCCCGACGACACCCGCCTCTGGGCTGCACTGGTGCATGCCAGCGGAGGTGTCTGGGGAGGTTGTGTCTATGATGTCGACATGATCGTCTCGCAACTTAAGGAGCCTGTGTGAAGCTTTATCGCACCAGCAACGGACCTTATTTGGAAGAGGCCGGCAGTTACTACCGTGTTCCCCTGCCTTCGTGGGATGCGCTCGTAACGCACGACGATTTGCATGGGTATCTTCTCTCCATCGTCAACAGCGGCGAGCCCGCGGAAGATTTTACGTCTGCGAAGATCGAAGCGCCTATCGGCTGTCAGGAAGTCTGGGCCGCCGGTGTCACCTATTACCGCAGCCGCAGCGCGCGAATGGAAGAGTCGAAGACTGCGGGCGGAGGCGATTTCTACGATCGCGTCTACTCCGCGGAGCGTCCGGAGCTATTCTTCAAATCGACGCCACACCGGGTGGCCGGCCCCGGGGAAGACGTCCGCATTCGCCGCGACTCCTCGTGGTCGGTGCCCGAGCCGGAACTGACCCTGCTCATCAACCATCGCGGCCAGATCATCGGTTATACCGCCGGAAACGACATGAGCTCGCGCGATATCGAGGGCGAGAATCCGCTCTATCTTCCCCAGGCGAAGGTCTATGACCGCAGTTGCGCATTGGGTCCATGCGTCCTCATCGGCAGTGAGCCGCTACCAGCCTCTACACCCATTCGCATTGAGATCGTCCGCGATGGCCACACTGAGTTTGCCGGCGCCACAACACTTGCCGAACTCAAGCGAGCGCCGGTCACTCTCGTTGAATACCTCTTTCGCGACAACAGCTTTCCCTTTGGCGCCTTCCTGATGACGGGAACTGGAGTCGTTCCGCCGGATTCCTTCACGCTGGCCAGCGGAGACCGGATTCGAATCACCATCGACCCTATAGGCACTCTCGAAAACAAAGTGGCATAACGGATTCCGCGAGCCAAACGATACATCATTCCACATCGAGATGTGATTAAATCTGAAGAGACCAAGGACCTCCGCGGTGAGATGCTCGTTCTTCCCCTCGTAGGATTCCTCCCCTGCGATAGCCCCTTCCCTGCACGCTGGCTTGTCGCGCCGATTGTCCGATTAAGACATTCGCTTCCATGAGGTCGCCGATTGCAGAATAGAGAGTTAGCTTCACAGCAAGCAGCTCGTTTGCCTGCTCCGAAGGCAGTCCGTGTCACGGGCTTCCGTCCGTCAATGTGTGCGTTCTCCACGATCGCATCCGCGGCCTGCCTGTTTCTCTGTCTTGCTTTGGTTTCCTGCATTGGCGGCTTTCATTCCCTTCCCAACCTGCCTCCAAATTTTTCGTTCACGGCGATGCCATCGAGTGTCACGCTTGTCGCCGGCGGCATGGGACAACCGGTAGCTATCGATGCTTTTCAAGTCATCAACTTTACGGGAACGGTTGAAGTCACCATAAGCGGACTTCCTTCCGGCGTGACCGCCAATCCATCCACGCTTTCGTTGACTCCCGGCATCGCGCAGAATGTGGTGCTCACTGCCTCATTGACTGCCACGCCTGGCAATGCGACCGTCACCGTTAAAGGAACGGCGGGAAGTACCAGCCATACGGTCAACATTGCGGTAACCATTTCCGCGCCGCCGCCACCGGAAGTTTCTCTGACCGTATCGCCCACATCTCTGACCCTCGTGGCCGGGACATCGGGTTCAAAGGTCAGCGTCCTGGCGACTGCGGTGAACTCCTTCAGCGGCACTGTCGCCATCGCGATCACTGGACTTCCCTCCGGAGTGACAGCGAGCCCCGCGACGCTTTCATTGACTCCAGGCACGGCTCAAAATGTGACGCTCACCGCTGCTTCGGCAGCCGCGCCTGGCAGTCCAACGGTGACCTTCACTGGAACATCGGGAACTCTCAGCCACTCGGCTACTGTTGCGCTAACCATCTCGGCTGCGTCGCCCCCGCCGGAGTTTTCTCTGACCGTATCGCCCACATCTCTGACCCTCGTGGCCGGGACATCGGGTTCAAAGGTCAGCGTCCTGGCGACTGCGGTGAACTCCTTCAGCGGCACTGTCGCCATCGCGATCACCGGACTTCCCTCCGGAGTGACCGCGAGCCCTGCGACGCTCACCCTAACTCCCGGCACTGCGCAAAGCACAACGCTGACAGCAGCGTCCAGCGCAGCGGCGTCAACCTCGACCGTCACATTCACGGGCGTCTCCGGCAACCTCTCTCACTCTGCGCCGCTGGCTCTGACGGTGCAGGCGACAGTCTCAACGACCAATGCGCCTGACGTGACGACTTACCACTACGACCTTGCGCGCGACGGCCTCAATGCGCAGGAAACCGTTCTGACGCTAAGCAATGTGAATTCCACCCAGTTCGGCAAGATTGGCTTCGATACCGTGGACGGTCTCGTCGATGCCCAGCCGCTCTATCTGGCCAACGTGACGGCCGGGGGCAAGCTGCGCAATGTACTCTATGTGGCCACCGAACACGATAGTGTCTACGCCTTTGACGCCGATAGCGGCGTTCAGATCTGGAAGACTTCGGTTCTTGGCAGCGGTGAAACCACTAGCGACAATCGCGGCTGCACTCAGGTTACGCCTGAGATAGGAATCACCTCAACGCCGGTCATCGATCGAAAGCTGGGGGCCGACGGAGCGCTCTTCACCGTTGGGATGAGCAAGGACGCAAGCGGGATTTACCATCAGCGACTCCATGCGCTCGACATCGTCACAGGCGCGGAGATTGGTGGCAGTCCGGTGGAGATCTCCGCCAGCTATCCGGGCACGGGAGACAGTACTACCAACGGTAATGTCATCTTTGAGCCGGGCCAGTATAAGGAGCGCGCGGCGCTTCTTCTGTTGAATGGCAATGTCTATCTCGGCTGGTCCTCGCATTGCGACTTCAGGCCGTATACCGGCTGGGTGATGGCCTACGACGAGTCCAGCCTGCAACAGGCACAGGTACTGAATCTGACTCCGAATGGCAGCGAAGGCTCCGTCTGGATGAGCGGCGATGGCATGGCCGCCGACAGCAGCGGAAACCTTTACTTCCTGGATGCAAACGGCACCTTCGACACCACCCTCGACACCAACGGGTTTCCCGCGCATAACGACTTTGGCAATGCCATGATCAAACTCTCAACCAGTGGAGCACTGGCGGTCGCCGACTATTTCGAGACGTATAACACCGTCACAGAATCGGACGCAGACGAGGACTTAGGATCGGGTGGCGAAGTACTGCTGCCCGATCAAATGGACGCGGGTGGAGTGGTCCACCACCTGGTCGTGGGCGCGGGCAAAGACAGTAACGTCTATCTCGCGGACCGGGATAACATGGGAGGATTCAGTGCCACCGGGCCCATTGACAGCAATATTTACCAGGAAGTTATTGGCGCACTCTCCGGCGAGGTCTTTTCCACTCCTGCCTTCTTCAACGGCGTGCTGTACTACGGAGCGGTCGGGGATGCGCTGAAGGCCTTGCCGCTGACGAATGCGATGCTCGCGACGACGCCGTCGAGCCAGTCGGCAGCCACGTTTGCTTATCCGGGGACGACGCCGAGTGTCTCCGCCAACGGAACGCAGAACGGGATTGTATGGGCATTGGAGTCCAGTATGTCCGCTTCCGGCGTGCTGCACGCTTACGATGCCGCAAGCCTGACGCATGAGTTGTATAACAGTGGTCAGGCTGCCAACGCAAGGGATAGCTTCGGAAATGGAAACAAATACATCACCCCCATGGTTGTGAATGGCAAAGTATATGTGGGAACTCAGACCGGTGTGGCCGTGTTTGGACTTCTGTCTCAGTAAGTTTGTTGGTGAGCACGGGTCGCGTTTTCATCGGAGCTAAACAGCGACGAACAGGTTTTCGGTGAACCCCCATTCATCGTCCATCCATTGCGCAATACACTCGAATCCGGTGTGTCGGGCCATCTCCGCGGGTTCGTTCCTTCCATACTTATGACAGCTCTCGGTCCAGATGGTCTCATCGCTCTGGAACGTGAAACGCATCTCTTCCATAGTGACGGTTTGGGCTTCAACGGAGCGGAGATGCATCTCGATCCGGCGTTCCCGCGCGTTGTAGAGAGCGACGTGTTCAAATCGGGATAAGTCGAAGTCCCCTCCGAGTTCCCGATTGATGCGGGCCAGCAGGTTGCGATTGAAGGCCTCGGTCACTCCGAGAGAGTCATCGTAGGCCGGAATCAGTTGAGTCATAGGCTTTTCAAGATCCGTGCCGAGCAATAGGGAATCGCCAGGCTCGAGTGCCTGGCGAATCCCGCGCAGGAACTCTTCGGCGGGCCGGCGATCGAAGTTGCCGATCGAACTGCCCAGGAATAACACAACAACCGCATCACCGGGTTGGCGTCGAGCTACCGCCCTGCTCAAGCCGTCAAGGTACTCGGTCTCGAAGCCCAGAATGCTGACATGTGCCAAATCATCGAGTTCACGCTCGCAACTGACCAGCGCCGCAGAGGATATCTCGATCGGGCAGTAAGTCATTGACTTATGGTGGGCAAGGGCCTCCAATATCTGGCGCGTCTTTTTGCCGCTGCCGCTGCCGAGTTCAACGACCATGCCATGCGTCTTGAGGTGATCGGCAATGTCTCCCGAATGCCGCCGCAGAATACGCTCTTCAGCTCGTGTCAGCCCATACTCAGGAAGCTTGGTGATCGCCTCAAACAAGGCCGAGCCGATTTCGTCGTAAAGATACTTCGACGGTAACTCCTTTTGTCCAGCTCGTCCCAACCCACTCCGCACGTCTTCGGCGAATGAGTCAACAGTCTGTGTTGCGCCGTCACGGATCAGCATAACTGCTCCCTTCAATTCTCTGCACAACGGAAAGATGCATAAACGTACGGATAGTGCGGCTGGAACCAGTTACGGAATGAGCGACGTAACATACAGGCCGCCGTTCGCGCCGAACCGCCTTTCATCACAAAATGTTTACCGTCAAAGAAATTCTCAGAGTAGCCGCGGTAAAAGGGAAACGGCTCAAATCCTGGCAGGGGCGCAAAAGGAGTAGCTGTCCACTCCCAGCCGTTGCCGAGAGCATCCTCCAAACCGAATGCGCTCCGTCCGCCAGAATAACTCCCCACCTCGACCGGATCCCAGCGCTGGAAGTCAAAGTTGCCGCGATCGGCGTCGGGAGCGGCGTCACCCCACGGATACGGTCGCTCCGAACCCTCCGGCGTTCCGTAGGCAGCGCGATGAAATTGCGCTTCAGTGGGAAGGGAACGGCCGCTGAAACGCGCATAGGCCGCAGCCTCAGCGTGACTGACATAGACCGGCCAGTCAAGCTGCAACTCAACCTCCTCAAACATGGTCCGATAAAACCAATGACCCTGTTGCATAAACCACAAGTGTGGATGGCCGATTTGCTGCTCCTTGATCCAGGCCCAGTCCGCATCGCTCCAAAACTGTCGATCGTCGTAACCTCCCTCGCTTACAAATCTAAGGAACTCCCCGTTCGTGACCTTGTGGGAGCCAATCGCAAAGGCCGGCACGTGCACGTAATTCTCTTCAAACTCGTTGTCCCATCCAAATGATCCCTCACCTCGCGCCATTCCCAGCGTCGCGGTTCCCGCCGGAATATCGATCATCCGCGATGCAATCGGCGCCCCGGGTCGAACGGAGCCAATAGGGCGATAACCGCGCGGCAGAATCTTCCGCCCAGGACTTAATTGGTGCAGCAAATAAGCCAATGTCTCCGCGTGCATCAATCGGTGTTCGATCGCAACGTTGAGTATCAGTTCTTGGGAATACTTCCAATCACTCGCCGAAGATCGCGAACGGCTTTCGAGGATGTTATCAATCTTTTCGCGCACGCGGAGGCAATACGCGTTGATCTCCGCAAGCTGAGGCCAGTCGGAAGGCCCATCGTCGGGCAGACCGCCCCCCACCGGATCGATGCCGAAAGCGAATAGGCGATCGAAGTCTTCGTGCACTGGTCCGAGACCCAGCGCCTGGCCTGCGATCAAATTCCAGTCGAATGCCTCGATATGGCCGATGTAAAAGACAATTCGGTGTCTCTCAGGAATGGGTCGATCGTACAGCGCCTCCGTGCGCACAATCTGAAACAAGTCATCGGTCACCGACCGCGATTCAGCCAGGCGCACCAATAGCTGTTCCTGCTTATCCGTCTGGATTGCCGAGGCATTCATAGGGTGGCTTCCTCTCTTCAGACTCCCAAGCTGGCCTTCAGGAAAATGGTTCAATCATGAATTCATCGAGGTAACACCATCCCCAGTCTTCGCCCGGTTCCAGGGATCGCATGATGGGGTGCTTGGTCTTTCTGAAGTGCTTTGTGGCGTGCCGGTTCTTGGAGGAATCGCAACAGCCGACGTGGCCACAGATCTCGCAGAGGCGCAGATGGACCCACGAATCCCCCATCTGCAGACACTCCTCGCACCCATCGGTGTTAGGGGATGGGTTTTGTATCTGGTCCAGGTGCGAACAAGTTTCCTGCATCGTCTCCCTCCTTTGAAGTGCCGATCGCTCCGCTTTTCGGCTGAGTCAACGGCAAAAAAACCTGGAAGCGCGTGTCGCCCGGGTGCGAGGTAACTCGTATCTCGCCATGATGACTCCGGATGATGCGGCCAACCGTATCCAGTCCCAGGCCCGTTCCTTCGCCAACTCCTTTGGTGGTGAAAAATGGCTCGAAGATGTGGGAAATTACTTCTTTCGGGATTCCGGGTCCGTTGTCTCCAATCTCCACAAGCACGCGATCGAGTTCTCGTGCTGTCCGCACCCGCAATTCACCCTTTCCGTGCATGGCCTCGATGGCATTGACCATCAGGTTTGTCCAAATCTGATTGAGTTCTCCGCCAAAGGCGCAGATTCGCGGCAGGCGCTCATCATATTCGCGAACTACCGCGATTCCACCCTTGAGTTTGTGGTTCAGAATCGTGAGCGTGTTCTCAATGCCCTGATGAAGGTCGACTTCCTTCATCGCCGCCTGATCCATATACGAGTACTCTTTGACTGCCTGGACCAGGTACGTGATCCGTTTGGTGCTGATTTCAATCTCGTCAATCAACTTGGCGATGGTGAGCAGCGACGTGATGCGGGTGAGGGCATCGCACAACACCTCGTCGCCAACCTCGCGCGCGAGGCTCTCCAGTTTGGGGATTTCCACGCCGGCGTCAGCGATGGCCGGCGCAATCTTCCATGCGTCCGGCAGATGACGCTCTTCAAGCCATCTGATGATGCGCTCTTCGTAATCGCTCTGTGCCAGGGGATCGGCGGAAGCGCTGGAGGTGTCTTTGGCCTCCCGTTCGAAGCGGGTAATCATCTCCCGCTGCTCAGTGGAAAGGGCGTGCCGCGCCAGCCGGATACTTGCCTCGCGCACCGTCTCAAGCGCCTCACGAAGGCTTGCCGTGGCGCGTTGGGCGGCGGCGGCGGGGTTGTTCAATTCATGCGCCAAACCGGCGGAGAGCTTGCCAAGCGCCACCAGTTTGTCGCGCTGTGTCTCGATCCGAGTCGTCTCCCGGATGCGGTCGGCCATCATTGAAACCAGCCGCTGGCCAAGCAGCGGCATGCGCTGAAGCATCTCAGGGAAGAAGCTTCTGTGGAGGTTGGCGATTCGAGTGGGAAGCACTGCTCGGGTGGTGCCGGCGTAGTGCGTAAGCCGCGAGTAGGGGAGCAAGCCGGTAACCTGCCCCGCAAACCCTCGGAAGATCATCTCATCTGCTCCGGTTCCCCGCTGAAAGTGAATCTCGCCCTCGATGATTATGGTGAGATTGTCAAGTGGTTCACCCTCCCGGCCCATGATCTCTCCCTGCTGGAAGTGCATCTCCTGAAGATGCTCCGCCAGCCAGTCGAGTTGCTCCTGGGGCAGATCAGCAAAGACCTCAATCTTGTGCAGGTCGTCGATTGAAATTCTTCCCGTATTACTCGTAATCTTTTCCGTTGCACTCGCCAGGTTCTGCGCCAAGTTACACCTCGCTGAGATATTGATGAGTGAATTGCACGGCAATCGAGCCTTCCCCCACGCCCGACGCAACCCTTTTCACTGATCCGTGGCGGACGTCGCCGGCGGCAAAGACGCCGGGAACGCTGGATTCCACCCAGTAAGGATTGCGCTCCAGTTGCCATCCTTTTGGCATCTTTCCGTCGCGCATAAGGTCGGCCCCCGTAAGAATGAATCCGCGCTCGTCCCGCTCCACCACTCCAGAGAGCCAATCCGTGTTAGGCTCCGCGCCAATAAAAACCGACAGCAGGTTTGTAGGAACTATGGAAGTGTCACCGGTCTCAGCACAATGAATGGAGACCGCTTCGAGGTGTGTATCCCCGTGAACTTCCGTGACCTGGCAGTGGGTCTCGACCTTGATATTCGGCGTTTTCTTGATCTGGTCGATCAGGTATTGCGACATGGTCGCGGAGAGGGATGCTCCGCGCACCAGCATGACCACTTGCCGGGCGTATTTTGAAAAGTACATTGCGGCCTGTCCAGCCGAGTTCGCGCCCCCGACGATATAAACATCCTCGCCTTTACACTCTTGTGCCTCAGTTGTGGCCGAGCCATAATAGACGCCGCACCCTTGCAGCCGCTCAGCACCGGGCACATTGAGCTTGCGATAGGCAACGCCCGTGGCGACCAGCAGCACCTTGCAGCCAATGTCCGATCCCGCCGCCAGCTTGACGATCTTCGAAGGGCCTTCCACGCTGACACCGGTCACCTGCTGCGGACTCAGAATCTCCACTCCAAAGCGCCGGGCCTGGGCTACGGCGCGCCTGGTCAGATCGCCTCCGCTTAATCCGGACGGAAAGCCGAGGTAGTTTTCGATGCGCGAACTCATCCCCGCCTGACCGCCCGGCGCCTCCATCTCGATCAGCACCGTGCTGAGGCCCTCCGACGCGCCATAGACGGCCGCTGCCAAGCCCGCGGGTCCGCCGCCGGCGATCACCAGGTCGTAAAACGCGACTTCGGGCCGAATGCGCAGCCCGAGCCTCTCGGCCAATTCACTCACGCTTGGGTCCGACAACGATGTGCCATCCGGGAAGAGCACCTTGGGCAGGCTGGAGATTTCCGCTCCGGCCGCTTCCACCAGGCGGCGCACCTCGGCCACCTGTCCCGCCGTCTCTACATCGATCCATTGGTAAGGTGTCTGGTTGCGCGTAAGGAAGTCTCGAATCGCATAGGAATGGGGAGACCAGCGTGTCCCCAAAACGCGGACCCCCTCCATGGGAGGCCGATACGATCCCATCCAATCATCCAGCAGGTCATCGAGCACCGGGTAGAGGTTCTCCTCCGGAGGGTCCCATGGCTTCAGCAGATAGTGATGGATCTGGGCATCATTGATGGCGCGAATCGCCGCATCGGTGTCGGCGTAGGCGGTCAGCAAAACGCGTTTGGAGTCGGGGAAGATCTCCATCGCCTGCCCGAGGAACTCTACGCCGGTCATCTGCGGCATCCTTTGATCCACCAGAAGCAGCGCCACCGAATCGCCCCGCCGCTTGAGCCCGCGTAGCGCCTCCAGTGCCGTGGCGCCGGAGTCCGCGCGCAGCACGCGGTAGCGCTCGGCATAGCGCCGTCGCAGATCGCGCTCGACAGCGCGCAAGACTTCGGGGTCGTCATCGACCGTCAGCAGTACGGGCTTTGCCATGGATCTTCCCTTATAGCAAAATCAGGGTAGCAGTACCCAGGGCCATTGTACTCAACTGGGCTTTTCCTCAAGAAAAGGCCATCTTCCTGAGCGTTCAACAGGCTATATTAACCCGGATTTTGCTCTACAATCCCTTGCGCGGGGTTACAAAGGAGCAATACGAGCGACCCCTCTTGCTTTGACAGACCGTTAGATGAATCTCCGCCCTCGCCGGTTTCAGTCTTATTCTCCGATCCGATCTTCTCCCGTCGCTGGAACGGCGACAGCGTTCTGCCGTCCAATTCGGCGATGCTTTCACGAGATGCTTCCGGCCCTCCCGCTTCCCATTCATTATCGGGGGCTCCATCTTCTAATCGGGATTCGGCGGCCAACCGCTGTCAATAGGTTGGTTTTGCATTTCGATCGTAGGGCTGGCCGAATTTGTTCAGGTGGTCCGTCGGCCGCTGCGTAATCGCAGGGATGGTCAACTCGCCGAGATCGCCGGAAGCGGAAACGAGGTGAATGCGGCGAGTGAGGTGATCGAGCGCCGGTTCCGGCGCACCCTCTACCCACACGTGCAATTCGTAGTCCCCTGCTGGAACGTCGCGCAGGTGGAATGTTCCATGTGCATCCGCAATGGCATGGAACGGCGTGGAGAGAGCCAGCACGACCGCGCTCATCTCGGGATGGATGTTGCAGAAGATGTACGAGACACCTTCGCGGGAGAACGTGACCTCTTTGGTGGAACCGGCTTCGTAGAGGCCGAGATCGAACCGCTTGCCGTCAAAAAGAGAAAAGACGTTGTGAAAAAACGGATCGGCATTGGGGAAGAGCACCACACTCCCGACCGGAACGACTAACAGGTGCGGCCGGAACATCCGGTTCTCCTGCACGAGCGTGTACCGCTCGTGCGGTGGACTCGAAGGGGAGGGAATCTGCTGAAGCGGTTTCAGCCAAAGTACGGCGGGAGGCACTGCCTGCTTCGCCTGGCCAGCGAATGCCAGATGCACTTTTACCTCAACCATCGCCGGGCTCTGCGCATGCGCCAGCATCGAAGCCACGATGACGTGCCCAAGCAGCCAATTCGCTCTTCGCAATCGCGCCATTAGAACTTGTACCCCGCTGCGATACCGATCGTATTGCCGGACGCCGTTTGGCCAACCACAGGCGAACTCGCGAGGTGGCGATACTCCAATGAAAAGATCAGGTAAGCGCTTGGACTATAGATCGCGTTTCCGGTGAAGGTGCGATTCCGGGCGAGGTTCTGATAGACGGCGGTCGACGGACCCGCATAAGGCCTCAGTTGCCCGGCGGGCAGGTTATCAATGCCATAGGCCGCGTTGAACCGCAACCGTTCACTGGCGCGCAATTGCCACTGCGCCCATCCGCCCACATCATCGAGTGCGCGAAAGTAGACTTCGCCAGGGTAAAGTGGATTGACCGCGTATGAGTAGTCCTTGTAGTCCCCGCCGCCCAGACCGCCGAGTGCTTGTCCGCGATAGAAATTACCTGTCAGCTCCATTCGACCCGGAAGGGGCTGGCGATAATCCAGGGTGCCTGCCCAGGAATCGAAATCGATTCCGCCGGAGGTGCGATGAGGCGCGAAGTACCCTCCCAAGCCGACTTGAGCGCTCTTCTCATCGTCGGCTCCCAGGAGCGCGATGCGAGTTTCAACGCCTGGCCATCGGCTATTTTCAGCCGTGGTAGGCTGCGAGGCCGCTCCGGAGCTCGCAGAGGAGGAACCATTGTAAAGCTGAGGAGGATCGAAAACATCGATCGCGGCTGCCTGCAGACGCAGCCGCTGCCCGGTTGAATTCAAGAGATCATGCGTCAATCCAATCTGCGGATTCCATGCCCAGAGATTGCCGGACCAGGCCAGCGCGGGTAAGGCGATAGCGGTCAGTGAGTCAGGAGTATGGGGACTGATGAGCGGACGGTCGTAAGAGAAAAAAACCTCTGTGTGATCCCAATCGAATGCCGCATGTGCCGTACGCATCCGCACAATACCGCCAGCGTAGACACCGCTTGCGCCGCCTGATTGAGAACCGCCGTCGAAGTCCACGCGCACGTCCGCATGACTGCTTGCGCCAAAGAGATGAGGCCCGCGCGCATCGAGACCCAGCACAGTCTGGCGCATTGAGACTCCCGTACTGCCTGCTCCATCGATCGCGATAGCAGGTGTCGCAGCCACATCAACCTGCCGCGTGTTCACAAATCCATTCAGCAGGATGAGTCCCGTCAATTTGACTGGATACTTTGACTCGCTTTCAACCTTGGCCTGTTCATGAGTGGCAATCTGCGACTCCTGAATAGCTTGCCGCTCACGGATTTCATCGACAGCCCTGGCAAGCTCGGTTGCGTCGGAAGAGGATGCGGTCTCGGCGGGGACACCTGCCATCTGCTGTCGCAGCGTTGCAAGCTGGCCTCTTAACTCCTCCAATTGCCGTTGTGACTCCTGAAGTTGCGCCTGGGCGCGCGTCATCGCCTCTGTCAGTTGTTCAACCCGTTTTTCGAGGGTGCCCTGATCAGGATTCTGACCAGGATTCTGTCCGTTGAGGGGAACTGCCATCGCGCACATCAGTCCAATCAGACTTAGAAACATATACCGTGAGACAGTCGCGGTTCCTAACCATCTCTGTTCGCTTCCGTAACAGGTGCGACTCATTCCGCCACCTCACTCTTCCGATTCTCCGTTGCCGGTGATTCCTCCCGCAGGACGCCGTGTGCAAGCGACATCCGAAAGATGGTTTCTCCAGGGTGGCTGCTGACAAGGATGACCTCGCCTCCATGCTCGATGGCAATGCAGCGCGCCAACGTAAGCCCAAGGCCTGTTCCCTTGTGCTTTCCTTCGCTGACGAATGGCTGGAACAGGCTGGTGCGAATGTTGTCTGGCACGCCCTCGCCGTTGTCCAGGACCTCGATGATGATCCGGCCAGCTTCCACTGTGAGCGTGGCCACAACCTGCGGCGACACCGCGGCGGTGCGGCCTGACTGGCAGGCATTCAGCAGCAGGTTGTAAATGGCGCGCTCAATCTGCTTGCCATCGAGGACGGCGGCTGTTTCGGCTGGATCGTCGTACCTGGTCACAAGCGAGATGCCGATGGCGTCTGGATGGGCGCGGATTAGCGCCATGGCGCGCTCCAGCAGGGATGAAACCAGCACATGCGAGCGGCGAATGGCGTTTCCCGTCCTGCTGAAGATCAGCATCGACTCGATCAGCTCTGTCGTGCCATGCACAGCAACGCGAATATCGGAAAGAATCTCGCTGCGCTCGGCCTCGGAAAGCGGAGAAGAAGCGAGGAACTCCGCATTTGCGTAAACGGCAGCTAAATAGTGCCGCAGGTCGTGCGAGACAGAGCTGGCCATCCGGCCGATCGTTGCCAGCCGTTCAGACTCCAGCAAAGCTCGGTTGGCGTGCTGGATCTCGTCGCGCATGCCTGCGAAGGCGGTGCTCAATTCCCGCACCTCCATCGTCCCTCGATTGGGCAGATGATGCGCGCTGTCGCCAACGCCGAAGGCCCGTACGCCCGCAGCGAGTTCTTCGAGCGGATGAGTCACTGCCCTGGAAAGCGCGATCATCAATATCGTCCCGATCATTAGTGCCAGAACGCCTGCGATCAGCACAAGGCGATCGATCTGGCGGATGGATTGTTCTGCCGGATTGAAGGACTTCAGCACAACCAGTTGCAGCGGCGCGGATGCGCTGGAAGAAAGGTTTTCAGTCGCAGTGAGGTATCGCTCATTCCCGAACTTCAGCGCGATGGTTGCGGCCGGATCGTGCGGGACTGGCAAGGGCCGGGCCATAAGCTCATTGAGAACGCCAGGCGCGAGGGTACTGGCAAGGGCGGTACCGTTGCTGGTGAACACCGTTTCGACGGCCGTTGCCCGGCTCACTTGACTGACCACGTCATGCTCGATTGCGAAGCCGCTGATCACGTAGCCGAGTAGAGTCCCATTTCTCGCGCTGCCGAAATAGAGCGGCCGCACAGAGCAGGCGTAGAGCCGTCCGCCGGTAACCAGGTACCGAACCTCCGGCCGGGCGAGGACAGGCTGCAGATCCGCACGAAGTGTTGCGGTCGAGGAAGATCCAATTGCATAAGCAGCGACCACGTGACCTTCATTGTCCCCGAGCGCAAAGAGGTCGTTGCCGCTCACCTTCCAGAACTCCATGCCTCCGTCTTCGATGGTGCGCTGGTCGCTGGTGGTCATCAAGGCCTTGAGACTGGGCAGATCTGCCAGCAGCTCGTTCTCGCGTTCGAGTGCATTCAATCGCTGCGCCTGCAAATCGTGGAATGTCAGCACCGAGTGTTCGAGATCTCGCGAGAGATCCTCAGTCACCTGAATTCCCAGCTGACGGCGCACCAGCAGGAGACTCGCCAGGGTGACGGTTCCGATCACCAGCGCCATAGCCGCCACCAGCAGCACCCGCATTCGGATGCCTCGTTTGAACTGCTTGCGGGCTGCTCCCTGGGCGAATGCCAAGTTGATCTCCTGATTCATAAAAGGCTTTATGGGACGAACTTATATCCAGCCCCGTAGATCGTGAGCAGATGGCGGGGGTTGGCCGGGTCAGGCTCCAGCTTCTGCCTCAGCTTGAGTATCTGGTTATCCACCGTTCGTGTGGTTGGATAGAAGTTGTAACCCCAAACTTCATTCAACAGCACCTCCCGGCTGAGCACCCGCTCGCAGTGATCCGTAAAAAACTTCAGCAGTTTGAACTCATGCGAGGTAAGCGTGACGGATTGTTCTCCCCGTTGCGCCGTCATTCTTTGAAAGTCGATCTCGCAGTCACCGAAGCGATAGGTTGTCGCCGGCGCACTCCGCTGGCGGCGGCGGATGGCGGATTGCACGCGCGCCAGCAGCTCGCGCGGACTGAATGGTTTGGTAACGTAGTCATCGGCGCCAAGCTGCAGCAAAAGAACCTTATCGACAATCTCAGCGATCGCGCTCAGGACAATAACAGGCGTGTCGCACGAAAGAGCCTTCATGCTCTGGCAAAGGTCGCGGCCCGATATCTGGGGAAGGATGAGGTCCAGCACCACGGCGGCAGGGCGATGAACGCGGAACAGCTCAAGCCCGGTTTTACCGTCGCCGGCGACCTCGACAGAGTAGTTTTCCTTGGTGAAGATGCGCCGAAGAACCTTCTGCATATTCGGATCGTCTTCAACGACGAGGATAGTGCCTAGCCGGACTCCAGCGGCATCTTCGCCGCGCATTTCAATAGTCGCTGTCATAATTCACTCACCATAGAGCCTGTTATGAACTTTCGCGCCCGTGGGAAAGTTCATAACAGGCTCTAACTCCCAGTTTGCTCCGAGATGCCACACAACTACAAGCACAAAAATGGAAATGACAATGGGATGACAATTGGCGGCAGGCATCTGGGCGCCGTGCAATTGCGGAGTTATCCACAATTAAACTCATCCCAAAACTCAAGCTCATCGGGAGCGGCCCAAAGCCAGCTTCGCGCGCCAATGCGGAGAAACGACCAGAAGCCGCGCCAGACAGACAGAAGCTGCAAAAGCGAACGCTCATTCTCCAGAATAGGCCCTCCGCCTCCATCGACGGGATTCTAGCACAAACGGGATGCATGTCCGGATGTGGAATTGCAATCTTGAGAGCACAAAACCAGCCTCGATTCGGTAGCGCGTCAATCGCGCGTCCAAATGCTCTCCTGCCTGGCCGTGGGTGATCCGGCTCGGCCACCAGTGGAATGGCAGCAATGACCGGTACCAGCGAGCCTGCGCCGCACCGGTGCCGGGTTGAATCTGACGCTTCAAAAAAAGATAGAACTTGTTCCCGGGAGGGTCGGTGACCAATATCCTCCGGCCATAGAGTTCAATCCATAGCCGCACCGCGGGCGGCAGACGATCCACCGACCAGCACGACAACTCTTCTGGCGCAGACTGGCCAAAGAGCTGTGCCGACATCTGTGTGACTGCCGCAATGGAGACCACCACCGCCGGCTCCCTTTCAGCGATCGATCTTGTCTCCCGCCAAAAGGCGGAATCGCCGCGCCGGGCCTCCACATGCCGCCAATACTCCAGGAGCCACACCGCGCGCGTGTTCTCGCTGCAAAGATGCTTGAAAATGTGGATTGCCTGCTGCACGAATATGTCGCCGGGCGAAAGCACGGGTAACTCGATGCCGCTAAAGCTGCGCAATTGCGCGCGCGCCAAAGGGTCTTGCTCGGCCGGCAATGCACCCCCGCCTTCGCTCGGAAGCACGTGTAACTCGACCATCTTTTGAGGACGTACTTTGTAAAGGCTCTTCATGCTCATTGGCTTGTCAGTGCCGGCGGTGAAAACCCATTCCGATCCTTTAATTGAATCGTGCACGTACCCAAAACCCAGAACGACATTACGAGCTGCGATGGCATCTGATTCACGAATGAGGATGTCAATATCTGCCTGACAACGCAGAACGGGATCTGAAACTACTTCATGAGGAAGGGTAAACCCCTTAAGAAGAGCTAGGGAGATATTCTCCTTCATCAGAGCCTGGCTGATGACTACGGCCTCACGGAAGAGCGCCGTGGTGCGCTCGCGATTCTGTGCAAGGCTCAGTTGCAGCCGCTCCAGAATAGGCGGGGGCAAGCATTTCTCAACCCCGAGCGCAGTCAACCGGTCAAGCAGATAGAGCGCAAGGCCGCTTATATCGAGCCAGAATAGAGCCTTGCGCCACTCACTCTCAGAGAGTGCTTCAAGACTTTGGGCAATCTCGTTTGCCGGCTCGAAGAAAGACGCAAAGACGGCGCTTTTCAGTCGTGAACCTCGATTTGGATTGTTCGATTTCATCCCGATCCTGACTTGCATGAGCCTGGCTCAATGGCTGTACATTTCGGGTTCACCCAGGCTTCCGGCCGGAGGAAGGTGTCGCAGGAACACCACGATGGACCATATCTCTTCATCACTTAGTATGCCCTTGGAGGCCGGCATTCCCGACGGGCTGATCCCGTAATCGATGACCTGCTTGATTTGACCATCGGTGTAACTCTGCACTTCCTTCGAGGCAAGGGAAGGGATCGGGGGAGACATGCGGTCGGCGAATGGAACACCGGTGTTTTGGCCGTCCATTCCGTGGCAGGCCGCGCAATAGTGCGAAAACGCCTCTTTGCCCGCCGCAATATTCTCCGTCGTGGAAGCGATGGGGTTCTTTTGCGACTTGTTGCCAATGAACAGGCTGTGCTTTGCCTTGGTCATAAAGCGCGTCTCGAGAGTGCCCGGGGGATTGGCCTTGCAGCCCTCGATAGACAAAACCGAAAAAAGCCATGCCAGCTGGATTGCGCGCCTCAAGATTTCTTCACCACGTGGATCGTTAGCGTCATCTGGCCGTGGCCGGAGCCGCAGAATACCGAACAGTGCCCGACGAAGTCACCGGGCGCGGCAGGCGTAAATGGCGCCTGGGTCGTCGCGTCTTTGCTCACCTTGATATCCAGATTGAGTTCATGAATCCGGAGACCGTGCGCGACGTCCATGCTTTTCAGCACGAGCACCACCGGCTCGCCCTGTTCGACGGTGATCTCGGCAGGTTCAAACGCAAAACGCTTTGCCGTGACCTGAATGATCCTCGGCGACGCATGGGTCTCAATCGGCTGGCTCAGAACCGCGAATCCCAGCAAACTGCCGGCGAAGACGGCAAGTGCAGAGTGCTTCCACTTCATAAACCCTCCGTAACGTTGAACAGTCCGGTCTTGAACATCGTGTGTCAGGACGGTCGATTGATCTTCTGGCGCACCTGAATCCGAAGTGGGATGGATGAGCACCAGCGTCCCGGGCACTGTCGTCACCGTAAATGGCGCCGCAGGCCGAGGTGTCATGGATCTGTAAGCCGATTGTCAGGAGTTTGTCGCACAGAGGGCAGCGCGAACACTCAAGCTCCCTCCAAGCTAAGCGGTTCACGCTCCCGCGGCCATGCGAAGCCTTTGGAAACTGCCGGAAATTACAATGCACTGACAAAGTGAAGACGGCCCGTTGACACCCTGAGTTTTGTCCCAGGGTAGGGTGTAGCTATGTGGAATCGCCTGAACCTCTCGACGAACGCGCACTGCCGCACCTTCAGGAAGCTCATTCTCCTGATTGGAGCACTCTTCGCCGCGATCCAAGCAGCTGCGCAAAGCACTCCGCTGATCTCCGGCGGCGCCGGCTTGCTGACAAACACAAATGGCGGCAGCACCTCATATCTCACCACGGTCATGCCTTTGCTCGCCGCGCCGCTAGGGTCCCATGTCCTGGTGGAGGGACGAGCGACACTTCTCGAAGACTTCTTTCCCAAAGGAGGCGGCGAGTCTGGTTATGCGCACATCCACTATGTTGCGCTCACCTACATGCAGCTGAACTATCTTGCCAGTTCGCATACGACGATCGTTGCAGGTGAGTACCTGACTCCTTTCGGGTCTTACAACGAACGCCTTACGCCGATCTGGATCGGCAATTTTCAGGATCCTCCGTTGAGTTATGGTCTTGGGGTAGGCACCGGGTCGAGCGTGGGCGGCATGTTACGCGGCTCGGCGGTGTCGACACCCGATTACTCAGTCGACTACGCCGCATACTACTCGGCGGCAAGTTCAAATCAGAACTTTAGCTCGCAAAACTCATGGGGAGGAAGGTCGAGCATTTACATGCCGCAAAAACGCCTTGAACTCGGGGCTTCATTTGCCCGCGTCACCTCCGGAGAAAAAGCCAATAACGTTGGTGTACACGCATGGTGGGAGCCAGCGAACTCGTCTTTCAAGCTTCGCTCTGAGTTTGACCACGGCACGCACTCGCAGGGCTATTGGATGGAAGCCGACTATAGGCTCTCGCGCTTCGGCGGTCCGGATACTGCAATCGGCAGACTGGAGCCTGTCTTTCGCTGGCAGCAGATTTTCCGCAATAGTCCGGACCCAAGCGACGGTCTTCCCTCCGCCGGTATGCGCGAAGTCGATGCCGGCCTCGACTACCACCTGCCTCATGAGGTGAGGATCAACACGAGTTACTCGCGCCAGTTGTCTTCAACGGTCAATCGCAACGTTTGGCAAACCGGCATCGTGTACCGCTTCCTGTTTCCAGCATGGAGGAGTAAATGACGCGTGAATGCAAATATTTTGCGATTGGTATGCTCTGGATTGCCGCACTGCCACTGCTCGCCCAGGCCGGCGGTTCTCCTTCGAGCGGGGATAGTAGTCCCGGAGTGACCAAGCCCGATCACCCAAGCGCAGCGCATCAGAGCGACGGTGAACGGAAGTTTACCCAGAACTGCGGTCGCTGCCACATGCCCCCGGAGAGCTTCTCGCCGCATATCTCCGGGACGATCGTTCTTCATATGCGGGTGCGAGCGTCGCTCAGCAAGAAAGACGAAGAAGACATCCTGCGCTTCCTGAACCCCTGATCCCCATGGCGGTCTATTTCTGGCCCATGATGAAACACCCCTGGTATCAGAAACCGCCGCTCCTCCATTCCCCGAAGAACGAAGAATGACGAGGCGCGAGGAATGACAAAGGGAAGACACTCCGATGACAACCAAAGCGCGCACTTGTTTCTAAGCTGATATTGAATTCGTAAATCTCTGCAAAGAGGATGGCGGAATGAACATCCATGACTTACGGCGTAATGTCTGTGCTCTGGCGCTAGGTCTTGTCATACCGGCGGCGGCAGCTTCTGGTCAGGCGCCCGGCACAGGCGCCATCACTGGATCGGTCTATGATCCGTCCGGCCTCGTTGTTTCGAGCGCCAGAGTATCGGTCGTCAATGACTCGACCCGAGTGAGCAGGTCTACCTTTACCGCGCCGACCGGCGAATTCACTGTGTCCCTGCTAGCGCCCGGATCGTATTCGGTCACGGTCTATGTCTCCGGATTCGAGCAGAAGACAGCACGCGCCGTGAACGTCGTGGTCAGCGAGATCAGTGTCATAGAATTCCATCTTGCTGTTGCCAGTGTTGGAGTCAGCATTCAAGTGGACCCGACAATCGAACTGGCTCAGACTGAGAGCTCTGCTCTAGGCCGCGCGGTAGATCAGCAGATGATCGAGGCGATTCCGCTTTCCAATCGCAACTTCACGCAAATCCTCGCGCTCTCTCCCGGGGTTGTCGTGGGGCTCCCCGACGCAACGGCGCTTGGCCGAGGCACTCAGGATGTGACTGCCAACGGAAATAAGACGACCGCGAACAATATTCAGTTCAACGGAGTTGACGCCAATAACCTATCGCAGAACTCCGCTGCCAACGCCGGTGAAGAGGTGGGCGTGGCCGTGCCCGCGCCAGATACGATCGAGGAGTTCAAGGTACAGACCGGGAATTACGACGCCACTTATGGAAGAGGAACCGGCGCGAATGTTGACGTGGTCAGCAGAAGCGGAAGCAACCAGTTTCACGGAACCACCTGGGAGTTCCTGCGCAACAACCTATTGAATGCGAATGACTTCTTTTCCAAGAAAGACGGCCAGCCACGGCCGGAGCTGAAGCAGAACCAGTTCGGCGCGGCGGTCGGCGGGCCGGTCCGGCGCGATCGGACCTTCTTCTTCGGGGCCTACCAGGGGCTCCGCTCACGCAACGCGTTAGCCCCAGGCGCTAAATCGACGACAGTCCTGCCCCTGCTTACCTCAGATCGATCCGCCGCCACACTCGGTGCCCAGTTCTGCCCCTATGCGACAACCGCGGGCGGAACACAAGTGGCGTGCGATGGGTCGAACATCAATCTCGCAGCCTTGGCGTTGTTGAACTTCAAGTTCTCAAACGGCAACTTTGCCATTCCGAGCCCGCAAATTCGATTGCCTGTTACCGACCCAACTCTGCTTCCCCTCGGCGAATCGACTTTTGCAATCCCCGCCACCTACAACGAGGATCAATATACGGCAAACATCGACCAGGTGATTTCGCAGAAAAACGAGCTATCTGGGAGAGTTTTCTATTCTCGCGCGCCAACCATTCAGGCATTTTCGCCGAACGCTGCGACTATTCCAGGGTGGGGCACGAATGAGCTTGATCAAAATGCCATGTTAGTCCTTGCAGACACGCACGTTTTCAACTCCAACCTGGTAAGCATAGCGCGCTTCGGGTACATACGGTTCGACGGAATATCAACTGTCTCACATCCGATCCTCGCTTCCGATCTTGGAACACAGTCTCCGACAGGAGACTCCGGAGGCGCCATCCCTGCTCCGGGATTGACCATCGATGGGCTATTCACGATCGGCGACGCCGGCACGCCATCCCAGTCACAAGTGACGAATAGCTACATCTGGCAGGATACGGTCTCGCTCATCCGCGGCAAACAGACCATGCGGGCGGGCGCAGAGGCAAAGCGCCATCAGGTCGAGCTTGAGGCGCCGTATTCAACCAGCGGTCTACTGGACATTAGTACCTTTGACGACTTTCTCCTCGGCCAAAGCGCCGCGCAGAACGGAAGCCCACAGGGGTTGAGCAATGTAACTACGAGTGACGGAAGCTCCGGCCTTTTTCGCAAAGACGAACGCTATATCGATCTAGCGGGCTTCTTTCAGGACGATGTCAGAATCGCGCACCGTCTCATGGTGAACGCAGGCTTGCGCTATGAGATATTCGGCGCGCCTTCCGACATTAACGGACGGATGGTAACTTTCGATCCAACGATCGCAACTCCCACTGCGCCGCTTGCGGGCACGCTCAGCGGCTTTGTCGTGCCGTCCAACTTTGCTGGAGCCATACCTCAAGGCGTCATCAAGTCATCCATTCCGGGGCTTTGGCCGACAGATCACGCAGACTTATCACCGCGGCTTGGATTCTCCTTGCGCATTAAAGATCGTCCCACGCTGCTGTTGCGCGGCGGGTTTGGGATCTACTTTGACAGGTTGTCGGCAGGCATGGCAGAGAGCCTGATTACACAAGAGCCCTTCTCGACCTCGGTCTACTCCTATGGCGCATTGAACGGTGGAGCGACACTTCAGCAGCCATTCAGTCCGCTTCTGCCACCCATATCAAGCTATCCCATATTCACTCCTCGCATCCCGGGCGGAGGTCCAAGCATCTCCGCGGTGTCGCGAAAGGCGACCGATCCTTACGTTGAGGAATACAGCCTCAACGCGCAAGTCGCATTAGCACGCGATTACCTGCTCGAGGTCGGCTATGTGGGAAGCCGCGCTCTCCACGTGGCGGGAAGCCTTGAGTTCAATCAGGCCCTGCTGGCGAGCCCGTCAAATCCGATCAATGGCGAAACCACAAACTCCGCAAACAATGTCGTGCAGCGTTTGCCTTTTGCCGGAGTCACGCCTGGATCTCTCCTCTCTGAGACTAGATTCAGCTCCAATTACAACTCGCTGCAGAGCAGTTTGACAAAGCGATTGAGTCACGGGCTTGAGTTTCTAGGCAGTTATACCTGGTCCAGAAACCTCGATCAGACCAGCGGATCATCGGGAAGCCAGGTCTATGAATTGTGGCTGGTCACCAACAACCAGGCAAATCCGCGGCACTCCTATGGGCCAACGGACTTCGATCGCACCCAACGCGGAGTCATGACTCTGGTTTACAACGTGCCGCAGGCGCGAAACCTGCCGCGACTGATACGTCAAACTCTTGCCGCATGGCAAATATCGGGGCTCTTTGTCGCGCAGAGTGGCACCCCAATCACCGTACTCGATTACTCCGCGGGCGCGGTGTATGGCAACTATCCCTTCGAGAACCGCGCGCAACTGACGGGCGTGAATCCATCCACTCCAGGGTCGCTCTTCAAGCGCGTGCAGGGCACCTACTTGAACGCTGCGGCTTTCACCTCGGCCCCTGAAGCTCCCGATGGCGCCGGCCCCGGCGATACGGACTTTGGCAACAGCGGCGTAGGCTTGGTGCGCGGCCCCGGCCAGCGCAATATCGACATGGCTTGCGAGCGGGCGATTCCAATCACCGAGTCGCAGAGCATTCACTTGAGAGTTGAACTGTTCAACCTGGCTAATACAGCAAACTTCTCGAACCCTGGCTCAAACCCAAACACAAATAACATAATCGACGCCCCGTCCTTTGGAATCATCACCGCCACCAACAACCCGCGCATCATCCAACTTGCGCTGAAATATCAATTCTGATGAGCAATCATCGTAAGGAATTAATGCACGGTCCGGCGACAGTCGATCGGGAAGACAACGGTGCAGCCATGCTGACAATCGACGAAATACGAACTGCCTGCAACCGATCGGAGCAGATTGTCCTAGGCGATCCCATGTCAGCGCATGTCGATCTTCCTTTCAAGGAGACTTTCTATCCGCTGGGGTTTCCTCTCGATATCGAAACTAACTCAGAAGAGATACTTATTGCCATGGCAGAGAGCTGGCACGGGTTCATGAAGTTGTTCGACACCCCGCCGTTCCGGTTGAGAGTCTGCGTGCAGGATGGCCATTCGTCCGATTGTCCACCGAATCCGATCCCTCGGGTTCAGCAACACTTTGTGGCCTGCGTCGCGGACAGCGACAACTACAGCATCATTGACTTTGCCCAGGGTTTCGCCTCAGTCTTGCTGACCAGGGCAGCGGTCGCCCACCAGGGCTACTGCCGCTATTTCTTTCTTGAATCTGCCGTCATGTGCTTGATTTGCACATCCTACACCACGCCTATTCATGCGGCCTGTGTTGATTTGGAGGGATGCGGCATTTTGCTATGTGGAGATTCGGGCGCAGGAAAGTCAACACTCGCGTACGCCTGCGCGCAGGTGGGATGGACCTATATTACCGATGATGCGAGCTTCGTCGTGAACAGCCGGCAGGACCGCCTGGTCGTCGGTAATAGCAATCAGGTCCGCTTTCGGCCTTCGTCACAGGAGTTCTTCCAGGAGCTTTCCGGCAAGCCTATCACCAAACGCGGGGATGTGGGCAAGCCTTCCATCGAGTTAAAGACCTCTTCCGTGCGAAACATCGCCACATCGCATGTTTCGCGCGTGAATCACGTTGTGTTTTTGAACCGGCGCGATGTGAAGCGGCAGGAGTTAGCTCCGTTTTCGTCTGAGGTTGCCAGATACTTCATGCTCCAGAGACTCTATGGATTACCCGATACGATAAAGGTCCAGAGCGCCATGATTGACCGGGTACTGGGAGCCGGCGCGCTCGAGCTTCGCTATTCCAGCCTGGACTGGGCGATCGAGAGGCTCGGTCGGCTGGCCGTGGAGGGAGAATAGTGCCGCCGCCAGCCAATCTAACTGCAAAGCTCCGTCGCGGCCACTGGCCGTGGCTGTCTTTGTTTGGGAACTCGCTATGGAGCAGCAAGCGATTCAGCGCCGGCTTCTGGGTCTTTTTTACAGCAGCGCTTCTATGGGACTTCGGTATCGGGCTCTACTTCTTTCTCTTCAACTTGTTTCTTGCAAATCTTCATTTCAAGGAAAATGTTCTCGGACTGGTTACCGGGGCACTTACTCTGGGTAACCTTGCCGGGTCTGTTCCAATGAGTATGTTAGTCAGGCGAATCGGCCTGCGGAATGTTCTTCTTGTCGGCTTTGTCTCGGCTCCGCTGCTCTGTATGTTAAGGACCCTCGTGATTTGGCTCCCCGCACAGATCGGATTGGCTTTTGTGGCCGGCGCGGCGCTCAGTTGCTGGCCCGTTTGCTTTTCGCCGGTTCTGGCGCGACTCACGACCGAAGAGAACCGAGTATCCGGATTCAGCATTATCTTCGCAACTGGCATTGGGTCCGGGACACTTGCCGGGCTCGTATCAGGACATATTCCAGGAATGCTCCGGAGAGCGACAGGGGTCAGTCACCTGGGGAATGACTTGCAGCTCATATTGCTGTTCACCTGCGGGGTTGCGATGCTTGGTATTGTGCCCCTCCTCATGCTGCGGGCGGGCCCACCTCAGTGTCAGGATACGCCGAGCTCCCGACTATTCCATCCATATCTACTTCGATTCCTTCCACCCTTTGCGCTTTGGAGCTTGGTTACAGGTTCGTTTACTCCATTCGCCGCCGTATATCTTCAACAGCGGCTTCGAATGTCACTTGCAAATGTCGGCAACGTCTTCTCGGCATCTGAACTCGCGCAGTTTGCAGCCGTATTGCTCGCCCCCTTTTTGTTTCGAAGACTCGGAACAGTTCCCGGCATCATTTCCGCTCAGCTTGCTACCGGCGCAGCGCTGTTGATTCTGTGCCGCGCGCACAGTGTAGCCGGAGCCATCGCATCTTACCTTGGCTTCATGAGCGTCCAGTTCATGAGCGGCCCGGGGATCTACACCTTGCTGATGAATCAACTTCCGGACGAGGAACGCGGCGCAGCTTCGGCTGTACAGAACATCACCGGGTCACTTTCCAATGCCGCCGCAGCAGTCGTTACGGGGGGCATGCTTGTGAAATACGGTTATGCAAGCGTATTTGCTGGATTTGCAGGAATCGCTGTATTAGCAGCTTTGCTTTTCCTGGTCCTGCTCGGTCCGGTCGATCGGCAACCCGTTGCACTCATACGGGAAGCAGAGGCAGGATAAACCGCACCTTCATCTTTGTAATTCGATGTACTAACGCGATCACGCTCATCAATTGGTGGTTCTCGCAAATGGTTATCTCCCAAAAGGTGGCGGAGAGCCAACATTGACCAATCGCCCAGGACACTGCTTTGAATTGGCTACGCTTTGTCGTAATAAAGAACGCATTGGCCAACATCGTGCGCGCGAGCGGCTCGGCTGTCGTTGCGCTCGTGCTGCCTCATTTTCTTACTCATACACTGGATCACGATCATTTTGCGGGTTGGGTGCTGATGCTCAACATTGCGGCCTATACCAACTATCTTGACTTTGGCCTTCAAACGGCGATTGCGCGTTACTTGGCGCAGGCCATCGAACGGCGCGACGATGCGTTGCGCGACAATGTGATCAGTACGGCTTTTATGCTGCTCGCTGCCGGAGCGGTGCTCTCGCTGTTCGCAATCGGTGCGGTTCTGGCCTTTCTGCCCCATCTCTTTCAGCATGCTTCTGTATCTCTTATTGGAGAATTGCGTGCTGGGACGGGCATACTGGCGCTCAGTACTGCCTTGCTGCTTCCGCTTTCCACCTTCACAGGAATCCTCACGGGCTTGTGTCGCAATGAGCTTCCAGCGCTGGCCATTGGAGGATCGCGCCTGGCAGGAGCGCTGCTCGTCATCGTCGCTGTTCAACACACCCACTCGTTAGTCGTGCTGGCCACTTTGATCGGAGGCTGTAACATTGCGGGCGGCCTGGCGCAATACCTGATGGCGCGAAGGCTGGTGCCATCGATGCGTATCGCATTGAGCCGGACCTCAACTGCTATCTCATTGGAACTGGCCAAGTATTGCAGTACGCTGGCTATCTGGTCTCTTTGTATGGCGCTGGTCAGCGGCCTGGACGTGATGATCGTCGGACATTACGACTTCGCCGCGGTTGGAGCTTACTCAGTCGCAGTTGTGCTGGTCGCTTTTTTCACGGGTGTTAACTACGCTGTCTCCGCCGCTTTGCTTGCTCCTATGGCCATGCTTCAGGAGCGAGGAGAATGGCTCAGGATCCGGAATCTGGTTGTCAGCGTTACGCGCCTGAGCAGCTTCTTCGATCTAGCGGTAACGCTGCTCGTCTTCTTGTATGGAGGCGCGCTTCTCCAGCGCTGGGTTGGCGAAAGCTACGCAATTCAGGCGTTGCCGATTCTCAAGATACTTGTCATTGCAAACGCTATCCGCCTCGTCGGTGCGCCTCTTTCTGCCGCACTGGTCGCCACCAATCAGCAGCACCATGGAATCTCCGGAGCGGTGGCCGAGGGCGTCAGTAATATTGCCTTCAGCATCGCCGGTGCCTTGGCGGTGGGCGCAATCGGCGTAGCCTGGGGGACAATGGCCGGGGCTATCATCAGCATCGCCTGGGTTCTGCTGCTGACGCTCGGATGGCTGAAGAAACCGATTGTGTCCCGAGCGGAGTTGGTCGTGGAATGCTGCCTCCGGCCGGTCTTCTGTTCTTTACCAATGATTGTATGTGTGGCAGTCTTCAACGACCTTCATGCCACACTGTTCCGTGCTATTGCAGTTGCGCTGGCGCTTTTTGCCACGGCGACCATGACCTGGCGCTGGGGTGAGATGCGGCGCGGCCCCGCCGTTTGCATCGTCTGATTTACGGCCGGGGTGACGATGTCAGAAGAGGCATGCCAAACCGGAGGAGATCGCGACGTGATGATCGATGAAGTGTCCGTTCCCGGAATCGGCATCAGGCGCTCGCTAATGTGCGGGTTGATTACCCTTGCGTTGGTCATGGGCTTTCGTACGTTCCAATTCTTTCCCGGCATGCTCTATGTGCAGGAGACGTGGTATGCGGCTTGCTTTCTGATCGTGCTCTTTGTTTATCCATTCTGGAAGATGAGGGCAGGGCTGCGGTTCACCCGGCTCGAGTTATATCTCTTTCTGCTGATGATTGCCGACCTGGTCCTTGCTGCGTGGCGAGCACAGAAAATCTTCGGCCAGCCGCTCGCCTATGGGATTCTCTCCCAACGGGAGATTGTTCTGATCGCAGCCTTGCCGACTCTGGCGAACATGTTGCGTCGAGGAACGGTCAAACTGGCTGACTTAGAATCCGTGCTGCTCTATCTTGCCTGGGGCACCTTCGCTCTTTATTCAGGCGCGCGTTTACTTCTTAGGCCGTCCAGTTTTTCCGCATATGGCGAAGGCCTCGTTGCCCACCCTATGGCTGGTGCAGAACCAACTTTCAAATTCCAGCCGTATTTCCTTATCTTCGGAGTGTTCTACTATGCAATCCTCGGAATCCGAACTGAACGCAGGCGGTATTATCTCGCGTCGGCGATCCTGTTTGTAGCGGCGCTTGGAGGCAGCGGTCGCGGGCTTGTCGTCAGCGCGGTGGCTACGTTCATATTCTTTCTCTACCGCATACGCGGTCTTCGCGGAGCGACAATTATGGCACTAAAGTCTGCGTGCATTGCCGCCTTACTGGGCGCGGCCGTCTATGTCATCATTCCTGAAAGGCTCTTCGCGCGCATCGCAGGCTTTTCCGACGCGATTGCCGTGGTGGTTGCAGGTTCGACAACCGGAGACTCCTCGGCGAATGCCCGGCTCTTCGAGACATTGGCCGCTCTTCCATATATCCAGGCGCATCCGCTCCTGGGCAATGGAGTTGTGAGTCATCAGTGGCAAGGCGGGAGCGAGATGGCAATGGGTGAATACTTCTTCGCTTCCGACATCGGCATCATCGGAATCGTGTTTTCCTTCGGCATTCTCGGCCTGCTTCTGTATGCATTTCAATATCGGATTGCGTGGCTCGCCGTCGCGAGACTGCCTGATTCTATTCAAAACCCGCTTCTGGATGCCACAAAGGCATTCCTCCTGTTCTCCGCTTTTTACTCGCTGGAGACCGGACTGTGCGTGTGGGACGCCGGCACGACCCTCTTCTTCGTTACCTTGCTGGACAGCGTTGCGGCGCGTGCGTTCACTCTGAACTCTCATGACAACCGGACACTGGAAAAATGGCTAGCTCAAAGACCTGCGTTATCAGCGTGAATTATCGCGGATCGGCCGACACAGCGGCGTGCGTACGGTCGCTGCTTGCGTCCACCGTTCCGGTCGAGATCGTGGTCGTGGATACGACTCCATATGACCCTGAATTACAGGCTGCTATTGATTTGCCCGGGAAAGTTAACTTGATTCGCGCGAACGCAAATATCGGATTCGGTCGCGGCAGCAATCTGGGGATTGAATGGGCGCTCGCGCATACTTCCTGCGAATATATCTTCCTTCTTAATAATGACGCGGTTGTCCTTTCCGACTCCATCCAGCATCTTGAAGATGCAATGGCGGCATGGCCGGATGTTGGCATCGCGGCGCCTCGGATCGCATTCCTCGATAACCCATCCGCGCTATGGTACGGAGGCGGCGATATCGACTGGCGCCGGGGCAGCGCATTTACCCCCGGCTACAGGCTCAATGCGCAAGCCCCGCTTGCTATGACCGAGCGGGATGTCACTTTCGCCACCGGCTGTGCGCTCTTTGTGCGGCGCTCCGCGGTGAGCAGGCTTGGCGGCTTCGACCCCCGCTTCTTCATGTACGAGGAAGACACCGAATTCTGCTTAAGGGCGAGCGCAGAAGGATTGCGCATCCGGTATGTGCCGCGTTCTCTCATTCTCCATCGGGTGCAGGGAAGCGTTCGGGATGGAGCCAGCGAACTATCTGATTTCTGGTCTGTCGGCAACGCCCAGTTACCCTTCTACGCATTTCACGTAATGCGGAACAGAATGCTCAATGTGCACCTTCACGCCCGCGGATGGCAGTGGGTCACCGCGATGCTGTTCTTCCCCCTCATGCTCGTCCGGCGTTCCATTCCGTTCCTGATCGGCGGACGCATCGATGCAATTATGGCCATGTTTCGCGGAACATTCGATTCTTGGCGAGCTAGACGGATGCCGGGAATACTTCGCGGGCGGATTGCTGACGAGGTGATTCGACGATGAGAAATGAGCGAGCGCGATGAATCTCCAGGTCAGCGGCGACAGGATGATTCGAAAGATCTCGGTTGCAATCATCGAGCCTGTGGGCGGGCACGGCGGCATGCATTACTATGATTTCGGTCTGTGCCGTGGACTGCTCACCGCCGGATGCCGGGTGAGCCTCTACACATGCGACGAGACAGCGGATCCAGCAATTCCCGGTCTTTGCTTTCACCCTTTCTACCGGCGTATTTACGGGCCGGGAAATCGTTGGCTGCGAGGGTTGCGTTTTGTTAGATGCACCCTCGCATCCATTCGCCATGCGGTCGCCTCCGGTGATGCAATCTGTCACTTCCATGCCTTCAATCACATCACCACAGACTTAGCGGTGATCACGATTGCCAATCTGTTCAGGAGAAAAGTGGTCTTGACCGTCCACGATGTCGATTCTCTTGCGGGCAGTAAAACCGGGCGATCGCGAGTTACGGGGTGGATATATCGGCTTGCGGACCGAGTTATCGCTCACAACAAGGTCTCGGTGCGAGAATTGGAGAAAATCGGCGTTGATCGGGCGAGAATTGCGCTGATTGCCCACGGGCACTATTTGGAGGACATGAGCGAGATTCCTTCAATGCCGGAAGCCAGGCGTGCTCTTGGAATCAAGGCATCAGCCAAAGTCATTTTGTTCTTTGGGCAAATCAAGCACTCCAAGGGACTGGATATTCTGATCGGGTCATTGCCGCAGGTTGCGCGTGAGATTCCCGAGGTCGTAGTACTCATCGCCGGCCGTCCCTGGAAGGCCGACTTCGCGCGCTACGACGCCCTCATTGATCATCTGAATGTGAGGACGCATTGCCGCTTGCGCATTGGCTTCATTCCCGATGACGCAGTTTCTGGCTATTATGCCGCGGCAGACTTGGTGGCGCTGCCCTATCGGCGCATCTATCAAAGCGGCGTGTTGTTGATGGCGATGACCTACGGCCGGCCGGCAGTGGTCTCGGATTTGCCAGGCATGCGCGAGATTGTCACCGATGGTTTAAATGGATACGTATTCGAGAATGAATCCAAAGACGAACTGGCCAGGGTGTTGATTCGCGCCTTGCGCGATGAGCCGGGAAGGCGACAAGTGGCGGCACGGGCCTCAGACTATATTCGGCAGCACCATGATTGGAGCCAGATCGGCGCAAGGACCCTCGATGTTTATCGGGAAGTGCTCTTGAAGCGAAGAATTCCACCGACATAGATTCGATTCAACCGCTGGTGTGCCACACGGGAGCCAGTCATTCCTCCCATTAAGGAAGGCCACTTAAGTATTCTGCGGCGTCCCAAATACTGGGTCTTGCTTCAGCGTTCCTGCCTAAGTCTCGACACTGGCGCTGTCGCCTCGTGTTGCCCCTCGCTCGCTCTGGCGACGACACTGGCATTGCTAGCATTGTGAAGTGCGGCAAGATAGGCATTGGTTATCTTGTCCCACGTGTATCGAGTACAAATAATCTCCATCGCCGACTTTTTTCGCCAATCGGCATCCACGCTTAACCCGTCGACAGCGTCCACGATCGATGCCACTTCTTCCCGAGTCGACCAGTAAAGCCCGCAATCACCAAGCACCTCGCGATTAAATGGATTGTCGTGGGCGATGACCAGATTCGAGCAGGCCATAGCTTCCAGAAGCGACGGGTTTGTTCCGCCAACGCTGTGGCCATGCAGATAGGCGCAGGCATAAGAACGCAGCGCGATTAACTCGATTCTATCGTAGATGGTTCCCAAGAAGCGGACTCGGGCGCTCCTGTGGCGGAGGAGGGTTTGCACATACGAGTTACAATTCTCGATATTTCCCAAAATCACAAGTTGCTTCTGTGACTTAGACTGCTTAAACCCTTCCACGATTTCGAGTATATGATTTTCTGGTTCCAGACGGCAGACGACAAGGTAGTAGCTCCCTGGCTCCAGACTCCATTCCGCGAGTAACTCCTGGCGGGGCTTGCGGGCCATGACATCGGCGCCATAGGCAATCGTAGATACCTTCCTGAGTCCATGATACCGCTTGTGCAGATACTCGGCGATCGCGTTGGCGTCCGCGATGATCCTTGTAGCGAACAGTACGCACATAGCCTCCGCAGCCGCAAGATATGCTCGTTGCAGCCATGACCACTTCCTGCGTTTCCATTCCAGTCCGTCAAGGTTGACCCAGACCGTAGCTCCGTAAAGGCGGGGAATCCAGACCGCAAAGCCCGCTCCGACACCGAGCATGTACACCACATCGTATTCGCGGCGCGCCTTCCAAAGACACCGCGCATCCCAAATCGTTTCGGAGAGACTTCCCAGACGTGGAGACTTTACATACTTCAGAATTATCCCGAGATGTTTCGTGTCGGGTTTACTGAATCTGGCCGGGCAGAATACGGTGACACTCACGCCGCGCCTTGCAAGAGAAGTCGCAAGCTGTTCCGCAAATGTTTCGAATCCGCCGTATCGAGCGGGAATCCCGCGTGTTCCCAGAATGGCCAGCTTCATTCTCGCCTCTCACTGTGGCTTAGTCGCGCCAATACAGGGTTTTAACCTAGTCCGTGGCCAAAGCCGCAGGTTGCTTAGCCCCAGCGTTGAGCTCAGTTGTGCTTACTTGCAACCAATCTGGCCGGCTGCAAAGACTTAGTGTAATCGCGGGAATAGGTGCGTCGGATCGGCCAACCCCGGCTTGAGCATCTAATGCTTCTGGTCCGAGCAGGTCTTCGATCGCAGAGCTGCTCCAGCGCCGCAGCACACTCTTGACGATGAGTTTGAGATCGGAGAGAAATGTGGCACGGGCCATGTATTCGGAGTCAAGACGGCGCTTTGCGGGAAGAACCACGCTCTGATACCACGACTCCAACTGGTGCCTCGAAATCCGATCGAGCACCGTCTCCTCGTCTGCAAAAGCGATGGTTGCGGCGCCCGTGACTCCTGGCCGGCAAGGGAGTACGGAGATTCGGTGCTCGCGGATCTTCGGCCGGGGGCCAACAAGGCTCATATCGCCCCAGAGCACATTCATCAACTGGGGCAGCTCGTCGAGTTTCCACCGCCGCAGCAGAGAACCTATCGGCGTGAAGCGCTGATTGCTCTCTGTCGTGATGAGTTGATGCGCAATGCCTGCCGAGTGGATCATCGTTCGGAACTTGATGATGGTGAAGGTCCGGCCATAACGTCCCATCCGTTTCTGCAAGAAAAAAACCGGGCCGGGAGACGTAAGCCGCACCGCCAGGGTGATTGCCAGAATGACCGGAACCAGTAGAGGCATGAGCGGAACAATGCAGGCGCAGTCGAAAAGACGCTTGATGCGCGATCGCGACCAGGGACTCAATCGCGTTCCGCTTATCTTGAGCCGGGAAAGACTTGCCGGTGCAAGATTGCAATCCGTCGCCGCTCCCTCGATCCAAGGCGCAATTCTGAGTTCGCGGCGCTCGACTGGCCGATCCATGGCGATGCCCTCGATAGCTGAAGCGAACCGCATATCGACGTTCAAAGCAAACCTCCAAAGACTTGGGACTCATCGTTCGCGATAGGAATTCCGCGGTTTGGAAACAAGGCGCTGGCAGTCACGCGGCAAATAATCCTGGCACTCAGCGCAGTCGAGCGAAGGGATCATCCGCGGTTGGCAATCCGGATAACTTCCGCACCTGCCACGAATAACTTGTGAACTCTACGCAGGCCGCTGAACCGGCTGAACAACTAACGAGACAATAGCAGAGCCACTTCTGCGAAATGTCATAGTATTGTCAAACATTTGTTAGATGGTAGCTATTTCAATTCATGTCTGCATATGATGGTTCATTGACAGTGATGGAAGATAACTCGTCACTGTCGACTTTCGCGGAGTACGAATGCAGAGTATGTTGCTACACATAAGCCAAACCGGTACGAGACTCGATCCAGAGCACCGGCTTGCGGAGTTTCGCAGTTGCGAAATGGGCAAGGAATCCCGGGCGCCCTGCCGGCTCCTCTCGCGAACGGCAAAGAGGCCTTGCGCTGCGCGGCGGTTCTGGTTCTTCATTCTGATTTTGCAGCTTGCGGTCGTTGCTCACGCTCAACTGCCTTCTCAAACCGGAGGCTCGCGAGGAGGACAGAGTTCGAGCGGACAGGCCTGTGCAGACCCTCTGATGGCAAGCGCGCCGGAGTGCTCCGCTCTCATTCAGGAAGAAGTTACTCCGCTTTCGTCTTCGCAGATGCGCTCTCAAGTTCCGGATGATTCGAGAGCCGAGCCGGGGGCGCGTATCGTCAATTATTCGGATACTGAGCCACTCTCCTGGCAGTCTAACTCGCGGAGTCAAGTGCAACAGGCGCCGCTTTCGCCTGAGCCGCTTACCGAGTTTCAGAGATTTGTCGCCTCCACTGTCAATCAGGTTCTGCCTATCTATGGCGCGAGCCTCTTCAACCGTGTACCCTCCACATTTGCTCCACTTGACCTCGCCCCGGTGCCACAGAGTTTCGTCATCGGACCGGGCGACGAACTGCGCATTCGGGTTTGGGGACAGGTGAACTTTCAGAGCAATCTGCGCGTCGACCGCTCGGGTGAGATCTTCCTTCCCCAGATAGGCCTCGTGCACGTCGAGGGCATGCGCTACTCGGAGCTCGACCAGCACTTGCGCGGCGCCATCGGACGCGTCTATCACAACTTCGATCTGACCGTCGATGTGGGCCAGATTCGAGCCATACAGATTTACCTATCTGGAGAGGCCCGGCGTCCCGGCGTCTATACCGTCAGTTCGCTCAGCACGCTGGTCGATGCGCTTTTTGCCAGCGGCGGACCATCCGTTCAAGGCTCGATGCGCCACATTCAACTGCGGCGCGGTAGCGCGGTGGTGACGGAATTCGATCTATATCGCCTGCTCACCCTGGGGGATAAGTCGACAGACGCGACGCTCCAGTCCGGTGATGTTATCTTCATTCCGCCGGCAGGACCCCAGGTTGCTGTCACCGGCAGCGTTCGCAATCCCGCGATTTACGAAATGCTTTCGAGCGAGTCGATGGCCGATGTAATCGCAGATGCCGGGGGCGTCTCCTCAGTCGCAGCGGAGTCGCGCGTATCGATCGAGCGCACCGGGGATCATCGCGACCGTCACGCCATGGAGGTAGCCTTTGATGCGAACGGCCTGGCCACTCCGCTTGCCGACGGCGACTTGATTCGCGTGTATTCCATTGTCCCTATTTATAGGGAAACGGTCGTTCTCAGAGGCAACACGGCCAATTCGGGCCGGTTTGCGTGGCACGCCGGCATGCGCATCAGCGACCTCGTTCCGGACAAGGAGGCGCTGATCACAAGGGATTACTGGTGGAAGCGGGCACAGCTTGGTTTGCCCGCGCGGGAATTCGCGGCAACACCCGACTACGACCACCTGCGCCAGCCGGCAGAAAACAGCGCCGTCACTCTCAGATCTCCCAGCCAGGAAGGAATCGGCATTCCGGAACAAGTTGGGCCGCAACAGAATCAGCTTGGAGTGCAGCAGAACCCGTCCCCATCTCGCCGCGGCGAGAGTCTGAGCGCGGAGCAGCGAGCGGGAAGCGCTTCACTGGCTTCTGCGCAGGCGACTTTTGATTCCCGAATGACGGGCTCGAAGCATCTGACCGAAGCCGACACACCGGCCCCTGAGATCGACTGGGACTATGCCGTCATTGAGCGCCTGGATCCTCAGACGCTGAAGACCCTTCTCATCCCGTTCGACCTGGGCGCCGTTGTACTGCGCCATGACGCATCTCAGGATCTCACGCTGAATCCGGGAGACGTGGTCTCTATCTTCTCTGAGGCGGATATCCGCGTGCCCATTGCGCACCAGACAAAGACGGTAATGCTCGATGGAGAGTTTGCCCACGCCGGTGCATACACCGTGCTCCCAGGAGAAACGCTGCGTCACCTGGTTGAACGCGCCGGCGGGCTCACGTCTGACGCGTACCTCTATGGCTCGGAATTCACGCGCGAATCCACCCGCGCCGTGCAGCAGGCCAGAATTGACGAATACGTTCAGAGCCTGAGCACGCGCATGGCACGGAACAACCTGTCCATGGCGTCCACCTCAATAAACTCCACGCAGGATGCGGCCGGCAGCGCCGCGGCGCAGTCCAGCGAGCGAGAACTTCTAGCAAGCCTGCGGCGGATTTGCGCCACCGGCCGCATTGTGCTTGAGATCAAACCGGAGGACACTGGTTCAACGAGTCTGCCCGGCATCCCGCTCGAAGATGGGGATAGCTTCTCTGTTCCGCCGATTCCGTCCAGCGTCAATGTGGTCGGGGCGGTGTTGGATCAGAATTCTTTCCTGTATGCGCGATCGAGAAGTGCCGGAGTGTACCTGCGATTGGCCGGCGGACCCAGCAAGGACGCCGACCGGAGCCGTGAGTTCATCATTCGTGCCGACGGCGAGGTGGTGAGCCGTGACAGGGAGAAGACAATCTGGGGCGAAGGTGAGTTCGGCTCTCTGCGCATCAATCCGGGAGATACGATCGTGGTTCCGGAAAAGACTTTCAAACCGTCCGCTTTGCGCGGCGTACTCGACTGGTCGCAGATGTTCTCGCAGTTAGCGCTCGGCGCCGCGGCGTTGAGCGTAATTCAATAGCTGGATCTGGCGTTATCCTCTGAGATTCCAGCGAAGAGGATGCGCCAGCTCCCAAACCTGGCAGGTACTCATGACGACCACCACCTCGCTTCGCGAATTGACTGAGCCGGCCGGCTCTCCCCCCACGCCGGAACCTGTCGGGCACAGCGCAAAGGCGGACGACGAAATTGCTCTGCTCGACATGCTCATCGCGGTTGCCGAGCACAAGCGCATGGTCTTGTCGGTAACTGCCGGATTCGCAATCACCGCGGCCCTTATCTCACTTGTTCTCCCTCAGCGCTACACGGCCACTGTCACCATGCTTCCTCCGCAGCAGACTTCCCCGGCAGGCGCCGCGCTCGCAACGCAATTAGGCGCCATGGGCGGTGTGGCTGCAATGGCAAGCGGAAGTTTTGGCTTCAGAAGCCCCAATGAGATGTACGTTGCGATGCTCAAGAGCCGCACCGTAGAGAGCGCCATGGTTGAGCACTTTGGCCTCATGCAGGAGTACGGCAAGCGCTATGAATCCGATGCGCGCAAAGCGTTTGAGAGACATGCCGACGTGGACGGCAGCGGCAAAGATGGCCTGATCCATATCAGTGTTGAGGATCGCGACCCCCGCCGTGCAGCCGATCTCGCCAATGGTTATGTCGACCAGTTCCGGAACTTGTCCCAGCACCTCGCCATCACAGAAGCCTCCCAGCGAAGACTCTTCTTCGAGCAGGAACTTGAGCACGCCAGGAATGACCTGGCAAATGCCGAGCAAGCCCTGCAACAGACAGAGCAGACCTCGGGAGTCATTCAACTCGACAGCCAGGCGCGCGCGCTGATCGAGTCCGGCGCCGCGCTCCGTGCGCAGATTACAGCGAGAGAGGTGCAAATTCAGGGGATGGAAACATACGCAACCAGCGAGAACGCGCAGCTGGTGCGGGCACAGCGCGAATTGGAAAGCCTGCGCGCGCAGTTGAGCAAGCTGGACGGTTCCGCGGACAACGCGACCGGCGAGCTTATCGTATCCAAGGGGAGAATTCCTGAAGCGGGCCTCGCATACATCCGCAAGCTGCGCGACGTCAAGTACAGCGAGACAATCTTCGAGATCCTTTTGAAACAGTTCGAGCTGGCCAAGCTTGATGAGGCGAAACAGGGGTCGCTTGTTCAGGTCGTCGATCCCGCCGTTTCTCCCGACAAAAGGTCCTTTCCCAAGCGTACCCTTCTTGTTCTTTTGGCCACTGCCTTGGGATTCCTTGCTGGAGTTCTCATTGCCTTCGTGATCTCCGGGTTCGAGCGCATGCAGGATGACTCAGAGACCGCTCGAAGGCTCAATCTTCTCCGCCGCGCCCTGTCGCTCAAGGGTTGAAGGGTCGGCCTTGCAATGATCTGTGCTCATCCACCAATCCGCTCTTGGCGTCCACCGGCGTTGCCGACCAAGGGAGGAAGAGACTGCCCACGCTTGTTCTCCCGGAGGGAGTATTGATAATAGCCCAGGACAAGCGCAGCGCAGTCCTGGGTAAGCGTCAGGATACGAATCACAGTCCCGTAGGGGCGATGCGAAATCGCCACCCGGAGCACGTTTCTTGCATTTCTGTTTCTTATCAGGCGTGTGCTCCAACAAAGGCGCCTGATCTCTGAGGCTTACAGAAGAAACGGGGTCGAGAGTTGTGCTGGGGCGAAATGGATTGTCAAAGGCCGCAGGAAGAGACTTCTGGCCGGCTAAAAAAACAATCGGCCAAGAGGGGATCCTCCCCCGAGGCCGAACACGACTACAGAGAGGAAAATAAGATGCTGTTTCAGAGCATCTTATTTCATTGTGTGATCAGGGTCGCCTGCCCCGGATTGCCGCTTCGGTCGTCTGAGGGGGGACACAATCGACCGATGCAACATCCACCCCGGCCGTCTACGCGACCGAGAGGTTCACGTCAAAAGAATACACCTCTTCTCTCTTTGTCAAGCTGGAAATCTTGGAAGTTATCTCGGCGCTAACGGTTAAAAACCTTCCTTGGACTGTGCAAAACGCCGTCGATGAGTCTTACCTCGCCTGAGTTCCCGGCGCGGCCGGCCTTGCGCCGCTCCCTGGTTCCCCTCTCATGTCTGAGGGACAGCTCTCTCCCTCGTGGTCAGCTCAATTGCCATCTCGGGCGGCGAAAGCAGCGTGTTGTGGATCAGGCAGTGATGCACCGAGCGCATCAGACCCTCCGTCTGCTCTTCCGTGAGAGAAATGGGGCAAACAACCTGAATCCGGAAGTTGCCCAGCCGGGCGGGCTGCTTCAGCTTCTCGGCGGACACGGTGACTTCCACGCCGCTCTGGATCAGGTTGCGGGTCTTAAGGTATTGCACGGCGTAGAAGGCCGCGCAGGAGCCCAGGGATGCGAGCAGCAGCTCCGGCGGCGTCATCCCCGTATCTTCTCCGCCATTTTCCGCCGGCTGGTCGCATACGATCGAGTGCGAACGCGCATGAATGCTGAATTTCACCTGATCGAGATGCGTAATCTTCACTTCCATGGTCTTTATTCCTCCGCCATTGGATGAAAGACCTTTGGGCGGCAATTCGTTCCACTGCCGCTGGCGTCGTCTTTCTGTCCGGCATCACCAGGCCCTGGCATCCGCGAGTATTCCTGTGTAAGAATAGCGCGCAATCGAAGTGCCTGTTTCGCTTCCGGGCTTTAAGGAACTCCATCCCCCTGAAACGCCGGAGCAGCCTCGCCGCATCCCGCCTTCCGATAAACTGCAGATGAGGCTCCAATCTTGAGCAGTACGGACCCAGCACAGAGCATGGAAGCGGTCACCGGCGAGTCGCAACCGGCCGTCGGCCTCTCTCATGCCTGGCGCGCGCTGCGACATCGCAATTTCCGGTTGTTTTTTGGCGGTCAGACCATCTCTTTAGTCGGCACCTGGATGACCCGCGTGGCCACCGGCTGGCTGGTCTACCGGCTCACCGGCTCGGCGCTCTTGCTTGGCACGGTCAGCTTTGCCGGGCAGATTCCCACCTTCCTCGTCGCGCCCTTCGCCGGAGTGTGGGTCGACCGGCTCGACCGGAGACAAGTGCTGGTGTGGACGCAGACATTATCCATGACCCAGTCGCTGGCGCTGGCCTGGCTGACGCTCTCCAACCACATCACCATTCCCAGGCTGCTGGCGCTGAGCGTCATGCAGGGCGTCGTCAACGCCTTCGACATGCCCGGCCGCCAATCTTTCATGGTCATGATGGTCGATGACAAGCGCGACCTGCAGAATGCCATCGCCATCAATTCGTCCATGGTGAATTTAGCCCGCCTGATCGGCCCCTCGCTGGCCGGAATGCTGATCGCGGTCAGCAGCGAAGGCTGGTGCTTCCTCATTGACGGCGTCAGCTACATTGCCGTCATTATCTCGCTGCTGATGATGCGCCTGCACGCGCCGGTAATCCAGCGCAAGGCCGCATCGATGCTCGCCGAGTTGAAGTCCGGTTGGACCTACGTCTCGGAGTTTCTGCCTATCCGGACCATCCTTTTACTTTTCGCCGTAGTCAGCCTGATGGGGATGCCCTTCGTCGTGCTGATGCCCATCTTTGCCAAAACCGTCTTGCACGGCGGCCCGCATACCCTCGGATTCTTGATGGGCTCGATGGGCCTGGGCGCGCTGGTCTCGGCGCTTTCGCTGGCGGCGCGCCGCAACGTGCGCGGCCTGGTGCGGATGATCCCCATCGCCGCGGCGGTCTTCGGCGCTGGGCTGATTGGCTTCGGGCTCTCTCGCGTCTTCTGGCTTTCGATGGTCACGGTGTTCATCGCCGGCATGGGCATGATGCAGGGCATGGCGGCCAGCAACACTGTTATCCAGACCATCGTCACCGACGACAAGCGCGGCCGCGTAATGAGTTACTATACGATGGCCTTCATGGGCATGGCGCCCTTCGGCAGCCTGCTTGCCGGGTCGATGGCGCACAAGGTGGGCGCGCCCTGGACGGTCATTGCGAATGGCGCCGTGGTTGTGCTGGGAGCGGCATGGTTCGCAACGCGGCTGCCGGGACTGCGAAACCAGATTCGGCCAATCTATCAAGAAATGGGTATCATTCCAGCCGGGGAGGGAATCCACCAATGAGCGAAGAAAGACCCGATCTCAAACTCGAACCGCGCCGCACGGCCATCGTAGTCATCGATCTGCAAATGGGCATTGCGGCCATGCCCGGCGGTGCGCCGCACTCGAAGCCCGCCGTCATCGCCAATTGCGCTGGCCTTCTCTCCGCCGCCCGTGCGGCCGGAGCGCAGCCCGTCCTCGTCCATGTCGGCGGCTCGCCCGATGGAGCAGACCGGCTGAAAACCCCAACCGACCAGCCTATGCGCTCAACCGGCCTCATGCCGCCGGACTGGAGCGAGCTGATTCCCAACCTCGACCAGCAGCCCGGCGACGTGGTGATCTTCAAGCGCCAGTGGGGAGCATTCTACGGCACCGATCTCGACCTGCAACTGCGCCGCAGAAACCTGACAACCATCATCCTTTGCGGCATCGCCACCGAATTCGGCGTCGAGAGCACGGCCCGCGACGCCTACGAGCGCGGCTACGAACTCATCTTTGCCGAAGACGCGATGACCGGCATCAACGCCGAAAGCCACTTGAACAGCGTAGAACGCATCTTTCCCCGCCTGGGACGCGTGCGTTCAACTGACGCGATTCTCGCGGCCTTCCAAGCCTGAGAGCCCTCAAGCCGCAGCCCATCGAAAAATATCCGGCACTCCGCTGTTGCATCCTGCCCCGGAGCACTATAAGATGCGTCAAACGATACCATGGCTGTCCTCGGTCCCACTTCGCCCAATTCCGCGCCCGCACCGCCGGCCCGCCTGCGCCTGGGCGACATCGGCAAGCTTTGCGTGGCCATTCAGGCTGGGTCGCCTGCGGAAATGCTTGAGCGGGCAGAGGCGGTGATTGTTGAATCGAATCCTGACGCGAGGTTCATTGAACTCCGCCTCGACTCGCTCCCCAAACCGGCCACAGCGATGCCCAAAATCAAGGAGTTTTTCGCCGCTCATCGCGAGGTGACGGTCATCGCCACCTGCCGGCGCAAACAGTTTGGCGGGCTTTTCCTGCAGTCCTTGACTGCGGAACTGGATGTGCTGTTGACAGCCGCCCAGGCTGGCTGCAAGATCGTCGATCTCGAGGTCGAGTCCGCCGAGGAAGCCACGCCCCGGCAACTCGAACAGTTCCGCGAAAAACTGAGGGCCGCCGGCACGGCGCTGCTGGTCAGCTTTCACGACTTCACGCGCACCAAAAACCTGGAACAGGCAGCGCAACGCATCGAAGCCTTCCGCCCGGAGTTCGTCAAAATCGTCTCGACGGCTCGCTCTCTGGCCGACAACCTCGCAGTCCTCAATCTCATTGCGGACCGCTCCCGCTCGGCCGAGGTCGTGGGCATCGCGATGGGCGAGGAAGGAACGGTCAGCCGCATCCTGGGATTACGAGCTGGCGCGGCCTTCACCTTCGCATCTTTCTCCGACGGCTCGGAAACAGACGCCAAACTGGCGACGGCCCCCGGCCAGTTGAATCTGCGCACCCTGCGCGACATCTATCGCGTGGAGCAGCTTGACCAGGCCACGCGCCTCTTCGCCGTGGCCGGCAATCCCATCGCCCACTCCCTCTCGCCGCTCATGCAAAACACCGCCTTCCATCGCGAAAACGTAAATTCGGTTCTGATCCCGCTCAAGACCCGCAACGTCGACGAACTTCTCACCCTGGTGCGCGAACTGCCGCTGGCCGGCGTGGCCGTTACCATGCCGCTCAAACAGGAAGTCCTGCCCCACCTGGCCAACCCCATTGCGAAACCCGCCCCGCTCACCCATCGCATCGGCGCCTGCAACACCCTGCGCATCGGTCTCGACGGCAAGATCGTCGGCTTCAACACCGATGTGGACGGGGTCATCCGCCCGCTCGAGCGGCGGCTCAAGCTCAAGGGCGCGCGCGTCGCCGTTCTCGGCGCGGGAGGCGCGGCGCGCGCCGCTGTCTTCGGCCTCGTGGACCAGGGCGCGGAGGTCTTCATCGTCAACCGTACCCACGAAAACGCCGTGAAACTCGCCAAAGAGTCCAAGGCCAAAGCCCTCAAACGCGAGCACTTTGCCGACAGCCACTTCGACGTGCTCGTCAACGCCACTCCCTGTGGAATGGCGGGCTCCCGGCAGCCGCTCCCCCCGCCCTTCGACAATGGGGCGAAAGAATTGAACGCCGGCCTGGTCTTCGACCTGGTCTACAATCCGCTCGAAACGCCGCTGATCAAGCTGGCCAAAGAGCGTGGCATTCCAGTGATTGGCGGCATCGAGATGTTCGTCCAGCAAGGCGCCCGCCAGTTCGAAATCTGGACCGGCAAACCCGCCCCCGAAGCCGAGATGATGCGCGTCGTAGAGCTGGAGCTGCGCCGGCGCGGGTGAGATCAGAGCAGCCAGATTTTCGTCTCCAAGACCAGCGGATTGAGGGCTATAGCGCCCGGTGAAGTCAACTTTCTTGCCGTCTCAACTCTCTTGGCATATACTTTTGTATATGCCAAAGGGGCGGGAGGGCGCGATGCAGCGGACTGCCAGAATTTTCATGAACAATCGGAGCCAGGCTGTCCGGCTGCCGAAGGAATTTCAGTTCGCCACCGCTGAGGTATTCATTCGCAAGCAGGGCGACGAGGTGATCCTCTCCCCGCGTCCCGCGGACTGGTTCGCCTATCTCGCCTCGGACTCCGTAGCATCTGAGGAATTCATGCAGGGTGTTGAAGACCTGCCAGTGCAGGAGCGTTCATTCTGATGCCCGTTTATATGCTCGATACGGACATTTCCTCCTACATCATGAAGCGCACTCACGACGCAGTTCTCAGCAGACTTCAGAGGGTCGCAGTTAGCGATGTCTGCATCTCCGCCATCACCAAAGCTGAAGTGATGTATGGGGTCGAGGAGTCGCCGCGGCAGCAGAAGGACCAAGCGGCACTCAATGAGTTTTTGCGGTACGTCGAGGTTCTGGACTACCCCGCAGTGGCGGCGCTCGACTATGCGACAATCCGTGCCGATCTCAAGGTGCGCGGGACGATGATCGGCGGAAACGATCTGCTCATTGCAGCGCATGCTCGCTGTCTTGGACTCACGCTGGTCACCAACAACACAAGGGAGTTCAGTCGCGTTCACAGCCTCAAGATCGAGAACTGGACCGATCCGGCTTGTTAGCGGAACTTCCGGCTCTCCCACTTCCCGACCGGACTGGCAACAAACTGGTTGAAGCCTCAACGGCAGAACCTACTTGCTCTTCTTCCTCGCTTTGGCGGCCTTTTCCTTATCGCTTTCCAGGTGCCCCACGGGGATCGGCCCCATATCTGCGCCAGTTCGCCGGACCTGCGTGTCAATCATCATATAAGTGATCGTCCTCGGAGCCGCCGGCCGTGTAATGCCCGTCTCCGCATCGGTGGTCACGTTATCCCCGCTGGCGATCTGGAAGCTGAAAACGGGCGCGCCGCTGCTGGTTGGCGGCAGCAACCGCACCGGCAGATAGCCCTTGATGGGATGCAGCCGGAAGCCCGTCTCATAGCGGTGGCGCTTGACGCTCCAGGTAAAGACGCGCACCTGGTCGAAGTCGAAGGGCAGCCCGGACTTGGGTGGCGAGAGCACGGTCAGGTACTGCGGAACCTGATGGTTCGGCGTGTTGGCCTCGGAATCGAAGACCTTATTGAGCACATAGACGCCCACATACCGCTGTCCTTCGGCATAGGTGCCAATCTCGTCGGGTACATCCACATCCATGCGGCCCGCCAGCAGCCAACCCGCGCGGCCCTGGCCGTCGCGCACCAGCCACCAATCTTCCAGCGGGGGAGGCTCGGGCGCCGGCTCGCTTCCGAACTGGCTGGGAATTGTCGCTGCTCCATCGACCATTGCCGGGACAGTCGGTTTCGCAGCCGGCTTGGCCCCGGAAGCTGGCCCCGGAACCTTTGCCCCCGAAGGGTTCTCCGCTGTCGAAGGCTTCTGCTTTGCCGGCTTGGGAGCCTGTGCCGAGCCGGGCGCCGCCTTCACAACCGAGGCTCGCTCCAGCAGTTGGACCTTGGCATTCGCCGCCAGCAGATAGAACCGCTCCGTCTCCCGGCCGGGTGTCAGATGCATATAGACGTCGTCGCGCACCACTCCGCTGGCCACCACCGGATCGTCCTTGTGTTGAACCCCGAGCTGGTCAAAAGTCTGGTAGGTCTTGGCGTCGATCACCGCCCGCTCTTCAATCCACCCGATCTCGTTCTTTGCGGTCTTCACCTTGAGGAAGCGGCGGCCGTGTTCGAGCACTTCGAGAGGCTGGCCGTTCGTCACCTCGCCCACGCGATTGGAGACGGCGGCCACGCGGTCATGCAGGTACATCTGCCGCGCCGAAACATACACCGTGTCGTGGTGCTCCTGGTGGAAGCGCGCGCACGCGGAAGTGAACACAAGAGAATTAAGCAGAAGCAGCGAAAGGGCCGCGGCCTTTGAGTGCCGTTGGGAAGAGGCGAGTCGGATGGAGGATTGCGTGAGCACAGCCAGTGGCGATCACCTTGAGAATAGCACTCCAAGCGAGGGGAGCAGGGACTCAGTAAATCAAGAGCGGGAAACAAATCCCGTTGCAGATCGCCGCGTCCCATCCTTTCCGCTTCCTTCTGCGGAAAGGATGGGAAGACAATGCTGTCCGAATTTCGCGCTCCTGCTAATCCCTAGCCCAGGCCTTACTTCGGCACCGCGACAATGGCGACTGGATTACTCCCAGCCGAACCAGTGAGCGAGACGGCGTCCAGAAGACCGGTGGTGGTGGCATCAAAGGTGTACGCATCGACAGGGCTGGTGCCCTGGCTGTTTATGACGATCACAAAGTCGCCTGTGTTGTCTACGGCCATGCCGAGTGGTTCGTCGCCCGTGACAGCCGGACTGCTCTGCACGGTCAGTGAGGGAATCGATGCATTAACCAGGAATGCGGTGACATTGCCCGCGCCGGTGCCCCCGTAATTGGCAACATAGACATAGCCATTGGAGTTCGCGAGGATGGCATGAGGACCTGTCCCTCCGCTTGGGTAGGGCGATGTTGACGGCTCGGTCCCTGGTACGTCAGAGGCAATCGGAATCATACGCAACCCGCCGGAAGACGTGAAATCCCCGGTCTCGCCGATGTAAAGGAACTTGGGACTGCTGCTCGATTCGAAGGCGACCGAAATGGCTGTGGCCCCACTTTTGGCAGTTGTCTTATACGCTGTTCCGAACGGCCCTGCGGTGGTTATCGTGCCATTGCCCGCTGTAAACGGAACCGTATACGTAGCGTTGCCAGCCGCAACGGCCACCAATTTGTCGTCGTTCGAGATTGCAATACCCCCCTCGCCGACACTGTTGCCTGCGCTCAGCTGCAATCCCGGAATATCGCTAATGGAGAAGGTCGCAGGCAACCCGGTCGATGCACTGATCGGCCATGCGTACAGAACCGGTCCTGCGGTTGTATTTGAAGCGTCCAGGAGCCACTGTCCCGTCGAGTCCACCTCAAGGGCATAAGATGTCAGATCCCCCAGGGATCCAGATGTATTCAGTGTCAATGTGCCGCCGCTGCCTATCGTGTAAATCAGGATGCCGTTATTCGTGCTCACGTAAAGGTAGTTTCCTGACGGGGCAACGGCCATGGCCCAGGCAGAAGTAGTTCCGGTCGGCATGTCCGTCGTGCCGCCGCTCAACGCGGTCAAAGTGCTGGAATTAATGGAATAGCCGGCAATAGATGGAGCGCCTGCGGTTGGGCTGTACAAGATAAAAAAGTCGCCGCTTTTGCTGGCCGCAGTGGTGCAAGTGCCCGTCCCTACCTCAACGCACAAGCTCGTCGAAGCCGCAACGCTGCCCGATACGCCGTTGATTGTAATGTTATACGCTCCGAGCGGCGTGCTGCTCGTGGTCGCCACCGTGAGGGTCGAATTCTGCGCCGTGGCGCTGCTGAATGCCGTGAGCGCGGAAAAGCTGCACGTCGGCTCGTTGGAGCTGGTTGCGCCCGCCGGTACCGTGCCGAACGCGCAACTCAGCGTGACCGATCCGGTAAAGGAGCTCCCCGGAGTCACGGCAATTGTAGAGGTGCCGCTCGAACCCTGGGCCACCGTGAGGGTCGTGGGTGAAGCTGTGAGGGAGAAACCGGTGGTGGTGGTGGTGTTGGGCGCCTGCCAGAAATCTCCGCAACCTGTCAGGAAACAAGCCAGAATCGGCGTCGCCGCCAGGAAAATCCGTGCCCAACTTCCAATCCTCATCACCACTCCCTTTGCGCCGTTCTCGCGCCTTGCCGTCTTCAACAACCCGCTCTCAGGGTATCGCCCGGACGTGCATCCTGTCTCGCCAACCGCCGTCCGCGGCGCAACTCTCGCCCTGCCGGCACCGTGGTGTCACGCCTCAAAGACGCAGCCCGGCGAAGATTCGCTTGAGCCTTTCGCGATGCCCCAGGCTGATAGATTCTTAATAGAAGCAGGTGTCCCAATGCCCGCCGCAAGGAATCCAGCCATGTTTCACACCACTGAAGATCTCCGCATCCAATGGACCAAAGTCGTTCTTCCCCCTGTCTTTCTCGAGGAAGAGCGTCCCATCACCGAAGCCGCCTCGTCCACCATCTTTGATGCGCGGAATGAAATCTCCGCCATCCTCAGCGGGCAGGACACGCGCCTGCTGGTCCTCGTAGGTCCCTGCTCCATTCACGACCCCAAGGCCGCTCGCGAATACGCCGCTCTGCTTAAAGCCGCCATCGCGGAGTTCTCCGCCGATCTGCGCATCGCGATGCGCGTCTACTTCGAGAAGCCCCGCACCACCATCGGATGGAAGGGCCTCATCAACGACCCTTATCTCGATCAGTCCTACAAGATCAACGACGGCCTCCGCCTGGCCCGCCATCTGCTGATGGATCTGGCCGAGATGGGCGTGCCCACCGGAACCGAATTCCTCGACATGATCTCCCCCCAGTACCTCGCCGGACTCGTCGCCTGGGGAGCCATCGGCGCGCGCACCACCGAGAGCCAGGTCCACCGCCAGCTCGTCTCCGGCATCTCCTGCCCGGTCGGCTTCAAAAACGGCACCTCCGGCAACGTGCAGATCGCCATCGACGCCATTCTCTCCGCAGCCCACTCGCATGCCTTTCTCGGACACACCAAGCACGGCCAGTCGGCTATCCTCATGACCACGGGAAATTCGGACTGCCACATCATCCTGCGCGGCGGCCGGGGCACGGTCAACTACACCGCCGAGAGCGTCGCCGATACCGCCGCCCAGATGGAAAAGGCCGGCCTCGCCCCCCGCATCATGATCGACTTCAGCCACGCCAACTCGAGCAAGGACTACCGCCGCCAGGCCGTAGTCTGCCACGACGTTGCCGCCCAGATCGCCGCAGGCGACAAACGCATCATGGGCGCAATGATCGAGAGCAACCTGGTGGCCGGAGCCCAGCCTCTAGTCCCCGGCCAGCCGCTAGTCTACGGCCAAAGCATCACCGACCCCTGCATAGACTGGCCAGAAACCCACACCCTGCTAAAAGAGCTGGCCCAAGCAGTCCGCACCCGCCGCGGATAGGGTTACAGATGAAGATCGGTCGGTTCCTATTCACCTCGGCCTGAGAGATTCTCTCAAGACAGAAGTGCCCATATTCAGCGTGACTCCGAATGTGGATATTACCGACTGCAAAGCCGGCAAAGCCCAAGTGGGGAATCTCGGCGAGACAATTATCTGCTCTATGAAGGACAGATTCGTGAGTGGAAAATCCAATTCGCTTCTGGGGTAAGGCTTGTTCTGCGGCATGACCACCACAATGCGAACTTCTTGTTCATGAACATATTCCCGACTTTTATGAAAAAGAGATTGTAGGGCAGTCTGTCTTTCTGGAGGTGTTTCCGTCACAATGTTTGCGTTGTGATTAATATACTTAACAAAACCGACGTTAAAATGGGAATCGCCGATGCCTTTTGGAGTCAGGCAGTTCATAAGTTTTCCAACTGTAGTTGAAATTGCAACGCCATCATCACCCGTGGTATAAAGCTGCCACATTGCCACCGACTCCGTCTCATTGGCGGGTAGTGTCCAGTCTTTTGTGTAAACGATCAAGTTGAAGTTCCGTTTATGGTTAGCCTCGGTGCTGTGG
>Ga0302189_10000202_pt1 | contig 49793 bp, 44 predicted proteins | sample II_Bog_E2_2_FD_194551 | JGI IMG/M metagenome (GOLD analysis project Ga0302189, IMG submission 194551) | Peat permafrost microbial communities from Stordalen Mire near Abisko, Sweden - II_Bog_E2_2 | ecosystem: Environmental > Terrestrial > Soil > Wetlands > Peat | place: Sweden: Abisko...
CAAGGGTCAAGATGAACGCCAAACAACGGCGCCCTTGACACCCCTCCGGCCACAACAAGGGCCTTGTTGCGAAAATTAGTTGACAGGAGCCGACGCTGTCATACACGGCGTTACGGGTTCTTGCGGCGATTAACAGCAGAAGGCCTCCTTTGCGGGAGGCCTTCTGCTGTTAATCGCGAACGGATGGTTCTATCAGGCAGTGGTTTTAGCGCAGAACTGATCGAAAGCGCGGACCAGTTCGCCGGCGATTTGCGGGGCAGTTGCCTGCTCGATGACCGAGCGCTGCATCAGGTAAGCCAGCTTGCCGTCGCGCAGGATGGCGATGGCAGGGGAACTGGGGGGATTGCCCTCAAAGTAGCTGCGGGCGCGCTCAGTGGCCTCGGTGTCCTGACCCGCAAAGACCGTGATCTTGTGATCGGGCAGGTTGGCTGTTCCGTTCAGCGCCAGCCGCACGCCGGGACGCATTTTGCCGGCGGCGCAACCGCAGATCGAGTTGACTACCAACAGAGTTGTACCCGGCTGGGCAAGCGCCGCATCTACATCCGCAGCGGTCCGGGTTTCGTTGATTCCGGCGCGCGTCAACTCCTCGCGCATGGGAATGACCATCAGTTCTGGATACATTATCGCCTCCGGCAAGGGGAAGTTGCCTGCTTCCATTCTAACGGTAAATGGCTTGATGTAGCCTTAGTGAAATGGACATGAAAGAAAACACGCCGCTTGCGCCGTTTACCACCTTTGGAATTGGCGGGCCAGCGCGGTGGTTTGTGGAAGCCGCGAGCGAAAACGAGATGGTTGAAGCCGTCGCCTGGGCGAGGGAACGGGAAATCCCGCTTTTTGTTCTGGGTGGAGGCAGCAATCTGCTGGTCTCTGACGAGGGATTCGATGGGCTGGTCCTGCGGGTGGGGTTGCGCGGCGTGGCGACCGTGGACCCGGCGGATGAGTTGGGGCGAGAGATTTACCAGGTCGGCGCGGGAGAAGATTGGGATCACTTCGTGGAGCGGACGGTCGCGGATGGTTGCGCAGGCGTAGAGTGCCTGGCGGGCATTCCGGGCACGGTGGGCGGAACGCCGGTGCAGAATGTGGGCGCCTATGGACAAGAGGTCGCTTCTGCGATCGAGAGGGTGCGGGTTTTTGACCTTCATGACCACGTGTTTCTTGAATTCGCCGCGGCGGAATGCGGATTTGCCTACCGGCGCAGCCGCTTCAATTCGTCGGATCGCGGACGCTACATCGTCACACGCGTGGACTACCGGGTCACACCAGGCGGCGCGCCCACAGTGCGCTATGCGGACCTGCAACGCGCCCTGGCCGAGCGTGCGAGTGGCGATGGAGAACCCAGTCTGGCAGATGTGGCGGCCGCAGTGCGGCGGGTTCGGGAATCGAAGGGCATGTTGCTGGTGGAGGATGATCCGGACTGCAAGAGCGCAGGAAGTTTCTTCAAGAATCCAGTGGTCGGCGAGGAAGATGTGAAGCGGATTGCGGCGGCCAGCCAAAAGGACCCGCCGCGCTTTCCGGCCGGGACGGGTGCGGAGAATGCGGGTAGGGTGAAGGTGCCGGCCGCGTGGCTGATTGAGCAGGCCGGCTTTCACAAGGGCTATGCGCGGGGCTCGGCGGCGGTGTCGTCGCGCCACACGCTGGCCCTGACCAATCGTGGCGGCGCAACGGCCGAGGAGATTCTGGCTCTGGCGGGAGAGATTACCGTGGCTGTCGAAAGCCGCTTCGGCGTCCGACTGGAGATGGAGCCGGTGATGGTGGGGTTCAAATAGCCGGAGGGTATGGCTACGAGAGTGAGTCAGAAATTCGTTTAAAAACAAACGCAGGTCCTTCGACTGCGATTGGCGCACAAAACGCGCCAATCTCCGCTCAGGATGACAGTTTGTTTGCCAATCTCCGCAAGGATGACAGCTTATTCTTTGATGCGAACTTCAGACTCAGGACACCAGGGTGCAGTCGTCATCTCCCAGTTGTAGAATGCTCCGGTATTCCAAGCGAAGCTTCCGAGAGCGGTGTGGCGTGACCGTAGTCCTCCAGTCCGTAGCTGTCTTCTTCAGAAAACAAGTTCTCTACATTGCTCTTTCGGCGGTGGTCGGCGCAATTTTCTGGGCCAATGGTCAGCGCATCAACCCGCTGACCATTCTGGTTTATTCACTTTGCATTGGGAATCTCATCACGCCTTTCACGGAGAGATTGCACCACCTTTACGCAGAGAAGCGATTTCCCTATAACTGGCTGCTCTTTCTTCTCGTGCTGCTGCCCATTCTGCCGGTGGTTTACCTCATCTCTTCGGTGTTCGTGTGGGCTCTGGCTCCGCCCACTCCGCAAACGCTCTCGCATCTGCTCCGGACGGGATGGAAACTTCCGTTCCTGATTACTTTTGTCTTCAGCATCCTTACGTTTCTCTATCGCGACACAAAGGAGCGGCTGGAGCGAAGGAATGTGGAGCTACAGAAATCTGTGGAGCGCAGTTCGGCCAGGATCGAGATGCAGGAACAGGAGATCGAGCGCGCGCGGGAGATCCAGCAATCGCTGCTGCCGAGGGAGATTCCTCAACTCGCAGGGTTCCAGGTGGCGGGAGCCTGGAAGCCGGCTCGTACGGTGAGCGGGGATTACTACGATGTGCTGCGACTCAGCGGCCAGCGGCTGGGCATCTGCATTGCCGACGTGGTGGGCAAAGGCGTATCGGCCGCACTGCTGATGGCCAATGTGCAGGCGGCGGTGCGGGCCTTTGCACGGGACACGGAAAGCCCGGCCGAGGTGTGCACCAAAGTTAACCATCTGCTCTACGAGAACATCGCTACGGGCAAATTCGTGACCTTTCTTTACGGAGTTCTCGACGGAGAAGCACACACATTCCAGTACTGCAATGCCGGACATCTCTATCCGATTCTCGTCTCAGCGGGCGTGGCGCGCAGCCTGGAACAAGGCGGCGCGGTGCTGGGTGTTTTTCCCGCGTGGGTTTACGAGGACGCGACCATCGAGATGAGGGCAGGGGACCGCCTGCTGCTCTTCACCGACGGCATCACGGAAGCTGCGGATGCGAGCGGACAGGAATTCGAAGAGAAGGGGATTGCGGCTTTTGCCGAAGCCAACAGGACGCTGTCGGCGGGCGAGTTGAACAATCGGCTGCTGGCCGAAGTTACCGAATATTGCGAAGGAAAATTCCAGGACGATGCGACGCTGCTGGTGATTGCGGCGGATTAATTAATTGCGAGGCGAGTTAGCAGCCGCCTGCGTTCATCCGCCAGCACCTCGGCGGCTGGTCCCTGCGCCACCAAACGGCCATCGCGAAGAAGAACCACTTCGGCCCCGATGGCGAGAGCGTCGGTGGCGTCGTGCGTGGCCAGGACGGTCTGAACCTGGTGCGCCGTGAGCCAGAGTTGCAGGCGGGCGAGCAGGGCATCGCTGGCGGCGCCGTCCAGGGCGGAGAAAGGCTCGTCCAGAAGAAGTAGACGGGGCAGGGGAGCCAACGCGCGGGCCAGGGCGACACGCTGCGCCTGGCCGCCAGAGAGATGCTGCGTGGGTTGGCGCACCAGATCGGCTGCGCCGACCAAGTCGAGCATCTCTTCAACGCGTGTTGTGCGGGCGGTACGATCAGGGCTGCTTAGGCCATAGGCCACGTTCGCGTTCACGCTGAGGTGAGGGAAGAGCGCGGGCTGTTGCGCCACCAGCGCCGTCTGCCTGCGGCCGGAGTCGGTGAGCAGGCCGTCGTCGAGGGCAATGCGGCCGCGTTCCGGACGGTCCAGCCCGGCCAGTAGGCGCAAGAGGGTGCTTTTGCCCGCGCCGGAGGGACCAAAGACGACCGTCCACGCAGTCGCGAAACGGCATGCAAGGTGAAGGTGGAAGCTGCCGCGGCGGGCATCAAGCTCGAACTCAAGCATGACGGCCTCCGCGAGACCGGCCGCCGGTGTAGATGGCTGCCAGGGCCACAACGCTCAGGCACAAAAGGATGGCGGCGGTGCGGTTGGCCGCGGCGTAGTCGAAATTCTCGACCTGGTTGTAGAGAACGATGGAAAGGGTGCGCGTGGCGCCGGGGATGTCGCCGCCCAGCATGAGGACCACGCCGAATTCGCCCACGGTGTGGAGAAAACTGAGCACCGCGGCTGCCAGCAGGGAACGCCTTGCAAGCGGAACCAGGAGACTGAGAGCAAGCCTGACCGGGCCCGCACCGAGCAGGCGCGCCGCATCGACCAATGCCTGATCGACCGCGGCAAATCCGGCGATCAGGGGTTGAACGGCAAAGGGGAGACTGTAAATGACCGAGCCCACCACGAGTCCGGAAAAGGAGAAAGCCAGAGGGTGACCGAGAAGGACGATGATGCCGCGCCCGATGGCGGTGCGAGGACCTAGAAGAACCAGCAGGAAGAAACCCAGAACGGTGGGCGGCAGAACCAGGGGCAGAGCGGCAAGCGCCTCAAGCGCCGCCAGCCAGCGCGCGCGACCGACGACAAGCAGGGCTGCCAGCGGAATGGAGATGGCGAGCAGAATGGCTGTGGTGACGGTGGCCAACTTGAGGGTGAGGGCGAACGCTTGCCAGTCCATGGTTTCTAGTGAACGGGGGTGAGGCCGCTTTTGGCAAGTTGAGCCTGGACCGGCGCCGATAGCAGAAAGTCGAGAAGTTGGTGCGCGGCAGCGCGCTGGGTGGTTTTACTGACCAGGACCGCGCCCTGCTCGATGGGCGGATAGAGGGAGCGCGGAATCACGAAGTAAGAACCGCTCGAGGCCAAGCGCGGCGTCAAAGCCGAGGTGAGGGAGATCAGCCCCGCGTCGGCGTTGCCGGAGTCGACAAACTGCGCGGCCTGGGAGATGTTCTCCGCGGTGACGAAGCGCGGCTTGAGGGCGTCGTAGAGCTTGAGGCTGGTGAGGGCGGAAACGGCGGCCCGGCCGTAGGGGGCGCGGTCGGGATTGGCGATGGCCAGACGTTTCAGGCCGGGGTCTCGAAGCAGATCGAGCGAGGGCGGCGGGAGCGTGGATCCTTTGCGCGCCCACAACACCAAAGTTCCCTTGGCATAGACGATGGGGGTGGTGGAATCGGCCGATCCCGCCGCATCGGCCAAGCCGGCATCGATCAGACGCTTGGGATAACTTAAGTCCGCGGAGAGGAAGAGGTCGAAGGGGGCGCCGTTCTGAATCTGGGTGGCCAGGACGGCGGAGGCCTGGAAAGTGGCTTCAGCGCGAATTCCGGTGGCCTGGCGAAACTGTTCAAGGAGGGGCGGCAGCACCGGCTCGAGGTCGGCAGCCGCAGCCACGCGCAAAGGGGTCTGCGCAGAGCCCGTCGGCATCAGAGTGAGGGCAACCAGAATTGAAAGCAGCATTCGGAAGGACATAACTGAACTCCGGATGAGGCAAAAATTGCCGCACGCTGGTAGGCTAACACCAGACATGAACGACAATTTGCACCAGTTGCGTTGTATCGGATGCGGGGCTCGGATCACCGGCGCCGAGGCTCAACCCGACTTCCGCTGCGTCCTCTGCGGTGAACTGTTTGAGGTCGAATACCCCGGTTGGGGGGAACGCCAGGGGCATGACCGTCCGAATCCGGGGGCGCTCAAGTGGCTTTGGCGGGAACGGCGCTGTTCCCCCGAGCCGCTGGACCGCTCCGGCGTCTGGCGCTTCAGGGAACTGCTGCCGATTTTGAACAGCTTTGGCAATGTAGTGACCCTGCGCGAGGGCAATACGCCGCTCTATGCGCTGCACCGGTCAGCAAAAGCGCTGGGCATGGACCAGTTGTTTGCCAAGCACCAAGGGATGAATCCCACCGGCTCGTTCAAGGACACAGGGATGACGTCGGCCCTGAGCGTGGCCAAGGAACGCGGCTTCGAGTGGGTGGCTTGCGCCTCAACCGGCAATACCTCGGCAGCGATGGCGGCTTATGCAGCACGCGCGGGATTGCGCAGCCTGGTGCTGATTCCCGAGGGCAAGATCGCCTGGGGCAAACTGGCACAGGCGATGGACTACGGCGCAGTGACCTGCCAGTTGAAGACGGATTTTGACGGCTGCCTGCGCCTATTGACGCAGATCGTGAAGGAATCGCCGATCTATCTTCTGAACTCGGTGAATCCGTACCGGCTGGAAGGACAAAAGACGCCGGCTTTCGAGATTGCTGAAGCCTTCAACTGGACCGTGCCCGACCATCTGATCGTTCCGGGTGGCAACCTGGGGAACAGTTCCGCGCTGGGCAAGGGATTTCGCGAAATGTACGAACTGGGGCTGGTGGCGCGTATGCCGCGCATTTCCGTGATTCAGGCTGCGGGGGCTAATCCGCTGGTGCGCAGCTTCACGGAGAACCACGGCGCGTCGCTGGAGCCAGTGGAAGCGCATACCCGCGCTACCGCGATCCGCATCGGCAACCCGGCTTCGTGGCGCAAGGCTGTACGCGTTATTCAGGACACGGGCGGCTGGTGCCTGGACGTGAGCGAGGCGGAGATCGCCATCGCCAAGGCGGAACTGGGAGCCGAAGGATTGGGCTGCGAACCGGCTTCTGCCGTTACCTTGGCGGGCCTGAAGAAACTGCGCGCGGATGGTAAGGTCGCCTCCGCAGAGACGGTGGTCCTGGTGCTGACCGGGCACACGCTGAAGGACGCCGACTACACCATCGACTTCCATCGCGGAACGCTGTTGGAGAAGGACGAGATCGCGGGTCACGAAGCAGAGATTGCCCGATTGCAGCGCAATGCGCAGCCCGTAGAAGCCACGTCCTCTGCGGTGCTGGCCGCGCTGAAGGGCCGAGCGGGATGAGCGCCCCAGGGAGCTTACAACTGCGTCTGCCGGCTACCTCCGCCAACCTCGGCCCGGGGTTCGACTCCGTGGCCGTGGCGCTGGATTTTTATCTCGAGATCGAAGCCACGCCAGCCGCCGAGTTCTCGATCGCCACAACGGGACGCGACCGGGAGCGCTGTGCCCGGATTGAAGACAACCTCATTCTGGAGATTTACAAGCGGCTGCTGGCTGCCCATGGCAAGCCGGTGGTTCCTTTGGCCATTCGCATGAAGAACGCCATTCCGCTGGGGATGGGTTGCGGCTCCTCGGCCGCGGGGCGGTTGGCGGCCATCGCGCTGGCGGTGCATTTTGGAGAGTTGGATTGGGACTCCGAGAGGATTCTGGAAGAGGCTTCCGCTCTGGAGGGCCACCCGGACAACGCAGCGGCCTGCTGGTTGGGCGGGTTTGTCGCCGCCGCGTGCGAGGGCAGGCAGGTGCACGTAGCGCGCGTTGTGCCTCCACCCCAGTGGAGGGCCATTGTGGTGCTTCCTGCCGAGCCTTTGGCCACCAGCAAGGCGAGAGCCGTGTTGCCCGAACATTACTCCCGTGCAGATGCGGTGAAAAACATCCAGTCCGTAGCGCTGCTGGGGCTTGCCTTTGCCCAGGGGCGAGGCGATCTGTTGCACATCGCCATGCAGGACCGCATTCATCAACCCTACCGCGCACCGATCTGTCCGCTGCTACCGCTTCTAATGCCGCTGGCAGGTGAAGACGGCATTCTGGGAGTGGCATTGAGTGGGGCCGGGCCCTCTGTTTTCATTGTCGTCCGGGACGAGGGGAGCCTTCCAGGCGCTGTCGCTCAGATCCATGCGGCGCTCCAGGGAGAGTCGGAGGCGGAACTGGAGATTTGCCGGTTCGAGCCAGAGGGCGCAGGACGACTAATGGAGATCCACAGACGCTAAATCCTCAACCGGCGCTGCAAAGTCTTTGGGGCATACACTGAGTGTGGTTACCAGTTACCATAGAGATAACATCCCCAGTTACGCCGTAACTTCTTTGCAATCAATCTTTAGTGATGATATTTTGGATTACCGAAGATTGCTTGCTATTCTGCGGAAGAACACATAAATTCCGTGCGTGGGCAGTTCTGGGGGAGGGCTGCTCTAGCGCCCGTGATCCTTCACAGGATCCGGGCGCTTCTGTTTGCCGCTCTGGTTGCAATCCGCTTGTAAATACAGTGCTTTATGAAAATTCAGGTGGTCTTTCAGGTCAATCCGGAGGCATTCTTGGTTTACCAGGGAGGCGCGGATTGCGACTTTCCACAATCCAGACGCATCTGATAGAGGTGCTGTAGCCGGTACACTGGAAGAGTAGACGGATGCCGCAAGGAGGATCATGGCTGGGTTGGGAGTTCTGGAAGTAAGCGATGCAACGTTCGATCAGGAAGTGCTGCGCAGCGAGCAGCCGGTTCTGGTGGATTTCTGGGCGGTTTGGTGCGGTCCCTGCAAGGCAATTGCACCGATCGTGGAGGGAGTGGCCGCAACCTATGCGGGCAAACTGAAGGTGGCCAAGGTGAATGTGGATCAGAATGCCGCCACGCCTTCACGCTTCGGAATCCGCGGGATTCCCGCGCTGCTGTTTTTCAAAGATGGCAAGGTGACCGATCAGGTTGTCGGCTATGTGCCCCAGGATGTGATTGACGAGAAGGTCAAGCGCCTGCTGGCGTAAGCTGATTTGGAGAATTTGCGCGAGTCGAAGTAAGGAAAGCCCGGCCAATGCGCCGGGCTTTCCTTTTGGTGCGATCGAAGGGGCCGCATTCCTAGAGCATCTCTGCCCATCGGTATCAGGTGAGCGTGGGCCAGGAGGCCCACGCTACAGCCGACCGAGAGGTCGGCGCTACATGTTCTAGCTTGCGATCCTTTAGAGGTGAATCCAGTTGGTGCAGATCAGTGCCAGCGATGCCGTGGCGACGGCAATCCAGAGGAGGATCCCTTGCAGGAGCGGACGGACACCGACCTGTTGCAGCGTCTTTTTGGAGAGCGCGGTGCCGATCAGGAAGAGCGTGACAGTCAAGCCGATCATGCCCAGATGTTTCAGCGTGGGATAGTAACCGGCGAAAGCATGCAGATAGGTGTTGGCGACGGCGGCCAGGCAGAAGAAAAGGATGAACCAGGGCCAGTGAAGGCGCGCCTTGCTCTTGTTGAATGTGGCGGCGCCGAGCGACATGGGGACAATCCAGAGGGCGCGGGCCAGCTTGACGGTGGTGCCGACGGCCAGAGCCACGGCGCCGTATTTGGCGGATGCGCCGACCACGGAACTGGTGTCGTGAATGGCCAGCGCTGCCCACAGGCCAAACTGGGTCTGGGTCATGTGCAGCGCGGAACCGATGGCCGGAAACAGCAGCAGGGCCACCGAGTTGAGCAGGAAAACCGTGCCCAGCGAGACGGCGATCTCCTCTTCGCTGGCGTTGGTGATGGGCGCTACCGCGGCAATGGCGCTGCCGCCGCAAATCGCAGTTCCGGTGGAGATAAGGAAGGAGATTCTGTGGCCTACCTTCAGAACCCGGCCCAACCCCCAGCCCAGCAGCATGGCAAAGGAAATGCCGATGGCGGTATAGATAAATCCGGAGCGGCCGACGATGAGAACCTGCGCGAGGTCCATGCCGAAACCGAGACCCACCACGGAAACCTGGAGCAGGAGCTTTGAAAGCTTCTTCGCTTCAAGATGAAATGGATGGACGAAAGAGAAGCCATAGACAAGACCGGCCACCAGCGCAATCGGCGGCGAAACCAGACCGCTGGCACAGAGAATAAGAGCAAGAAAGAAGATGTTTTTGGACACACTTCGAGTTTCGCGTCCTGCAAGGAGATGAGTCCAAGCAGAACTACTGATGCGTCATTAGCCTTTCTTATCGATTAAAGAAAGTTCGGCACGCCGGGGCTGGACCAAGGCTCTTCTGGCGCCCGCGTGAGCAAAGAGAAACCTGCGGAATTCCTGGACCAGTTCGTTCGGCACAGGACCCTTGGCCGAGGTCAGCGAAAAATTCCTTCGGATGCGCAGTGATTCGATTTCGACGATCTTGAAGGCGCTGCCCAGGCGCAGGTCCTTGGCGAGGGCCCAACGCGAAACGAAGCCTACGCCCAATCCGGCTTCCACGGCGGATTTGATGGCCTCGGTGGAGTCGAGTTCCATCACGATCTGCAGGTTGTTTTGCTGGATGCCACGCCGCTCCAGCGCCATCTCGATCACCTGGCGAGTGCCCGAACCGCGTTCCCGCATCAGCAGGGGAACCGCGCTCATCTCGGAGCAGGCGATGGAGGCGCGCTCGGCCCACTCGTGCGCCGTGGATACGATAAGAACCAGTTCGTCTTCGAGGAAGGCTTCCGACCCCGCATCGCGGCTGTGCGCGGGGCCTTCGATGAGACCCATCGCGATGCGCTGCTCTTCTACGGCGCCGACAATTTGCTCGGTATTTCCGCTGGTCAGAGTGATGTGGATGCGTGGATGCTCGCGGCGAAACTCGGCCAGCAGGCGCGGCAGCACGTACTGGGCGATGGTGGTGGAGGCGCCCAGGGCCAGTTCTCCGGCATGTTCTCCATTGAGCGCGGCGATCCCGCGCTCTGCCCGGTCCAGGAGACCACGCACCTGCTGCGCGTAATCCAGAAGAAGTACGCCGGCCGGAGTGAGCGCGATCTGACGTCCCATCCGGTCGAAGAGCTGAACGCCCACATCTTCTTCGAGAGCCTTGATCTGCAGGCTCACCGCGGGTTGCGTCAGGTAGAGATCTTCGCCAGCCTTGCGGAAGCTGAGCCGCTCCGCGACTGCCCGGAAGACAACAAGACGAAAGTTTTCAAGGCTGGCCATGGGCCTATTAGAACATTGCCGCCCTACGCCGGGAGCGGACGCGGGGACGCGGGAGCGCCGGGCTTCAGTTGCGCTATCGGACGGGTTCCGGCACAGCCAATTCGATGTGGATCTCCGGCGGCGTCAACAGCGTGTTGTGAATCAGGCAATGATGGACTGAGCGCAGGAGGGCCTCGCGCTGCTCTTCAGTAAGCGCGACGGGGCACTGCACCTGAATGCCGAAGTTGCCCAGGCGCGCCGGCTGCTTCAACTTCTCCGCGGTGACGGAAACTTCCACACCGCTCTGGGAAAGCCCGCGCGTCTTCAAGTATTCGGCAGCATAGTAGGCGGCGCAGGAACCGAGCGAGGCGAGCATCAGCTCGGGAGGCGTCATGCCGGAGTCTTCGCCGCCGTTGCTGACCGGCTGATCGCAGACGATGGTGTGGGAGCGCGCCTGAACGCTGAACTTGACGCCGGCGACTTGCGAAACCTTAACTTCCATGGGAGATTTTGCCTTTCATAGAATAGATACCTCGAAGGGGCGCGTCGTTTCAGCAATCAGACAATTTATTCCGACGGTCTTTGCCCGCATATGCAGGAATTCAAGCTGAGACGTGTCGTGGCGCAAATCTCCAGCGAGGTGGGTGAGTTGAGATCGAAGACGAGAAATTCTGCACGTAGATTCAGTATATTCTGCCCGCGATTTCGCGCGAGGCTGGGGAAAGACAGGCAGGGAAAGATCGAAAGGTCGGTCCATCCAGAGCAGAGGGACTCAATCCGGATGGGTTGTCGCAAGGAGCCTCGGGATCATCGCTCCGAGATGGGCGTCTCAAAGAGCGGCCGCGGCTCCTTGTCACATTTTGACTATCTATACTTGCGCAGCACGCCCAGCACCCGGCCCTGAATGGCGCATTCCGCGGCCTTGACGTAGATGGGTTCCATCTCCACGTTGGAGGGTTGCAGCCTTACCAGGTTGCCCTCGGTATAGAAGCGCTTGAGCGTGGTCTCGGAGCCATGCACCAGCGCCACCACGATCTCGCCCTGGCGGGCGGTGCGGGCGCGCTCCACCAGCACATAATCGCCGCTGATGATGTGCTCGTCGCGCATCGAGTCCCCACGCACTTCGAGGGCGAAGACGTCCCGATTGCCCACCACGTCGTGCAGCGAAATGGTTTCCGGCGTCTCGGAGGTTTCCACCGGCAAGCCGGCGGCGATGCGGCCGGCCAGGGGCAGGCGGTCGCTGGTGCGGGAACGGGCTCCCGGGGGCAGCACGTCGATGGAGCGGCTGCGGTTATGCACGCGGTCCAGCAACCCTTTCTTTTCCAGGTTGGTAATGTGCTTGTGAACCGTTGCCAGGCTCTTCAGCCCCATGCCGCGCGCAATCTCCTCAAAGGAAGGGGAGTAACCGTTGCGCGTCACAAAGGACTCGAGGAAATCGAGAATCTCTTTTTGTCTTCGGGTGACAGCCATGGGCGCATTGTAGCGAAAACTACTCGCTATCCTTTCGCAAGATGTTGAAACCAAATGATATAGTCAGAGAATTCAATGAGTTGGAGAGCATTTCCTGTCTTACTGTTTGTATCAATGTGTATCCAAATTTACCCTCAGTATCCGCAAAAGAGGTCGTTTTGTGGATACCAAAAATGGACACCAAGACGCGCCAGTTGCTCATCGTCCGGCATGGAACTTCCCCGCGGAATAATGCGGAAACGCGATGTCCCAGTGTGAACATGGTGTCCATTTTTTGTGTCCAGCTACGCGGATACATGCTGGGGAAACTCTAGCACAAAAAGCGAAGGAATGGAGAACAAAGGCACCCGCGGTCGCAGGTGCCTTCTGTGGTTCAGGGAAGGGAACTAAGCGGCGCGTCTGTTCCGACGATCGATGGGCTCAACCTTTGAGGTGGCCCGGATGTGGGCGGCGGGATCGACGCGAACCATACCTGCGACTTGGAAAGTGGGGAACTTCCCGCTCTGGGCGTGGCGATACAGCTTGTTGTGGCCGATCTGTAGCAGGTCAGTGCACTCGGTGATCGTAAGCGCGGTGGTAGGGCGGTCTAGATAGATAAATATGGCGTTTCCAGTCGAAGTCTCTGCGGGGTCCATGTAGGGTAGCACCATCGCCAACCACGTTTGCGGGGTCACCTCCAACTTTATTATCGGGCGGCGCCACAAAACTGAAGTCGGCAACTCATGAAGCATTCCGACTTCATGATCGGCGGGACATTCCTGTGTGCGACCGAAAGTGGCGATGTAGATCAAACACGCTCAATGCCGAGACTGACTATTAAGAAGGCGCCCTAGACGAGCGGCTGCGCCGCCGCACCCCCAGACCTTCGGGGAGAGCCGCTTCACGTTGACCCCTTCTTCGCAGCGCTCCAGCGCTGATGTAATTGCCGACGTCGGCGCCAGGATGCACCCTTGACAGATTTTCAGGGACCTTTGCGGAAGTTGACCGCTGGCCTGGTGAAGACGGCGACCACGCCTCACTCGACACAGGTAAATCCATACGAGGGAGAACTACCAGGACGAGGGGGTGAGGGGGGAAGGTCATCTGGCTCGGACCTATGGTGAGCACAAGCAGAATTTCGCAGGCCAGCATTTCTGGGTTCGCGGGTATTTTGTGTCGACCGTGGGTCGGGATGAAACGGCAATTCGGGAGTACAACCGCAATCAAGAAGTTGAGGACAAGCGCCTGAACCAACTGCGGATGTTGAAATTGCCGCCGTAAGGCGGCCCCAATCACGTCGGGGCCGCGTTAGCGACCCCGCTCAAGCCGCTTTGAGCGGCTCACACCGTAAAGCCCCCGGCTCTGCTTGTGCCATGAAGAAGCGTGAGCTTCATGCGGTACGAAAGATGAGGGTAGGCCCCTCGGAGTCTCTCTGCCGGGGGAGGCTCCAAACAGCCACAAGCTGCTTCGGTCAAAAGCTGCGGTGGTGAACGTTGTGGTTAAAAGGCATGGCTTGACCATGTGAAGTGGCAATGAGAGAGACGAACGTAAGTGAACCGCCGATTGAAGCATCGAAAGGGGGTTAGATGACATCGAAACCGAGGTCAGCAGAGTACCTTGGATGCGCATGGAAGATACCTGTTTACCGTCCATGCGGTGTCCGGTGCAGAGGAGGCGTGACTCTTATTCAGGCTTTCGTGCGGAACCTGGGAACCTGCTCGAAGATGAAAGGGGAAAACGTGCAAGCGCAGAAACGCAAGGCGGAAAGTACCAATGCTTCGATCAGGGGCGGACCACCTCGCAGTAGTGAAGAAGTTGCTGTAATCGCAGTGGAGCGAAGGGGGTGGGCGGTCCAATCCAAGTTGGGTCAACCGGCAACGGGAGGAACCCTCCTATTTGGATGAAAGGCGACAGCCTTTCGCGGGCTGCACGAGCCGGATGATGCGCGATCGTCCTGTCCGGATCTGTGAGCGGCTCGGGGTGCAATTCCCCGGGCCGACTCGGCCGGGGGATACTTACAGAATCGAACAGTTTACAGCTTTCTTCGAACCGCCTAAAGGCTAAGAGGCAAGATAGTTCCAGGCTAGCCCGCAACGAAATCACTGTTCGTTTTCCGGCGGAGAAGCCCATATCTTTAACGTTGAACCGAAACGATGAAACTTGCGGAACTCGATCTCGTTCAGGGCCGTCTCATTGCGCCCCTTCTTCAGGATGACTTGGGCGCCAACCGGCACCAGGTAATCACGGTCGCCGATGAAAACATAGTCGTAGTCAGCGCTCACGGAAGCTGCGTGAATGGCATATTTCTTGGGCACGTCGTCCGCTACTTCCGTAATTCGCCGGACGCTGTGAGTTGCGTCGTCAATGTAAACAAGGCCGTGATAGCCGACCGTGATCACCTCCGAGGAACTTACACGGAGGTTCAAATTCGAGTTTTCCTGGGCAACGCGATAGCTGAAGACTTGTACCGTGCCGTCGTTCAGCACCCCGGCCTCTTTCCATGCAATCTCCGCCTTCGACGAGGGCCCGAACAGGCCTGTAATCACTGCTCCAAAAAGTCCCGCGGATGAAATACCTCTCTCGCTCTCGGTATCTTCTTCGATGTGGTTCTTGTGGCCGTCTTGTTCGGTTTCCAGGAAACTCCAGTTTTCCACATGATCGAAGTAAGTCAGCTGGCCCGTTACCTTGTCCTTGTGTTTCCACGTTCTCCCGTGATCCGAACTGACGAATCGATCTGTAACTTGATCGCACATGAAGTTAGGCAGTGAATCGCGGTAATCTGTCGCGTATCTCGTAGCATCCGCGATAATCATTTTCAACTCGTCCATTCCCGGACGCTGAATTGGATTGGTGGGAAAGGTGATCGCCAACGGACCCACGGGGCGGGATGGTTCTTCCGGCGTCGATGAGCCGCCATCAGGGTCCGGCCTTGCCGATTCTGCATCGATGAAGGTAAAAGAAGCATCGGCTTCCGCAGCCTTTCCGCCTTGGCTCAGTACTACCCTCACCTGGTACGTTCCATCCTTCGGCGTATGGATGGAAAAACTGTTCAGGTAAGAAGTGTATTCCGATCCTTTTACTTGTTCTGTACTTAGAGGAGCGCCCCCGAGAGGTTTTCCGTCCCGAAGCACCTGCAGTAGCAACTTGGCCTTATCATCCTCGCGCGGGTCTGTGTGCGTAGCAAAGAACACTGAAACGTCGGTGATGCCCGGCGGCAACGTGCCCGATAGATTCGGTGTTACCCGAACCGTCCCTTGGCGAAGCGGATCGTCAATGTCTTCTTCTGCGCGAAGCGGATCTAACCGCCGGACCAGAACGATTTTGCTTAGCGAGGGCGTATCAACTCCCTTGGGAATCTCGAAGGGTATACGCTGCGCTCCTGCCTTGCCGCCGTTGCAGTCCAAGATTACCACTTCCACATAATACTGGCCTGGAGAGGCTACGAAGTTACGCTGCAACGAAATCACTTCGACGCGGTTCATCTCTGGACTTCTGAGCGTCACGCGTTGTGGCATTTCCGCGCTGAAATGCTCCACAAGCGCGCCTGCCTGGTCCCTGACATTTGCAACCATCGAAAGATGTGCGGAGTAGGTGGGTGTATTTGGGTCTTTTCGAATATCCAGGCTTGTCAACGGCACCTCGATGGCCAGCGTGCTCACGCCACCCTCGGCACGCACTCCCATCGTCAGCACCGCCGCGCGAAAGTCCAGTTCCGCAGGCAGCGGTGTTTGCTTCAGAAGCTTTGACAGCGGTAACTCGAACGGCTGCGGACGGCTCCCGTCCTCCGCGCGCGGAGGCAATGCCAGATAGCCCGTCTGTGTCCGTAACTTCAGCCCCGCCCGCAACGGCTTGACCACCACCGGGCGAAACCTTCCGTCGTATTCCTTGAGCGGCGGCAGATAGGATGCCTCGTAGTAGGTGGTCATATCTCCGATCAGTTGTTCCACTGACTTCCGCAGACGATATCCGGAGATATAACTGCCGCCGGTCTGATCGGCGAGATGCAGCATATCTATGACATCGGTCTTCTGAATGTTGGCATCTGTGATCAGTCGCGCCAGCGCGTAACCTTCGGGTGGGCCGGTGTAGCCGGAAGAGTCGCTGGCAACTGTACTTGTTATGACCGTCTCCGATCCATTGCCATTGATGGAATTCATATCCACTACATAAATGCTGACCCCGGCCTGATTGGCCGTTCCGGTGATGGATTGGATCGCCGTTCTTGCATGGGAATCGATCTGTTTATCCTGAATGGAAGAAAAATAGATGATGGCTTTTCTCTGCGGAATCTCCTGCTGCGATCGGATCAGGGCCAGCAAGCCCGCCAACGAAGGTCGAATATGTTGATCCTGGGCAATAGGGCCGGAACTCCTGAGCGCGGCATAGAGCGCCTGGGCCTGTACGCGCTCGCGCGTCGGGGCTCTTTTCCCGGAGCTATCCACACCGGTCAGGGCGACCGAGATCAGCTCCTTTTCCGGGGGGCTCGTAGTGCTGTCGCTGCCGGGCTTTTCGGGTTCCGTCGCCGCGTTGATGGCTTCGGCTAAGGCATTGCGATCGGAGGTGAAACCATGTCGAAGACGAAGGCGCCGTTCGATACTGAACACCGAGAATGCAAAACCATTCTGAAGTGTCATCTTGAGAATTATCGCCGCGGCATCGCGTTCATCCTTCATCATGGTCGGACTGAATTGCTGCTCCAGTCCCTTCTCAGCGCTTGGCCGATCGAAGACCAGCGTGATCAAAGGTTCGCTCTGATCCTTGCCGCTAACAAGGCGAAGACTCGAGAGCGTTACCGGAGAACCGTCGTCGGTCACCACCAAGTCTTCAGGTTTCAGGTCGATTACAGGCTTGTTTTTCTTATCGTGAACCACGACATTGAGAACCACAGCATCGGTCGCGTACGCGCTTGGCTCCATGTGCGTTTGCCCCGCCTGGCCACTGGCCCAGGGAACTGTCAAAATCGCAGCCAAGAACAGACTCCCTGCATGACCTTGCTTCATTGTTCCCCCGGATCGCATGAAAGATGGTTTCTGATCTCGTAACGGCGAATGTGTTGCTTGTAAAACACGAATGAATAGATCCTTGGCCTGTAAATCCCAACGAAGAAAGCATGGAGCAGCCGGCTGGGCAAACCAAACAACAGCGGCAATCATCCTGCGATTTCTCCGCCCAACCAGAACCCACCAAGGGAGCCGTAAGGTAAGGCTCATTGCGACCGATCTAAGCCATTCGTTTGCCATGTGGATGAGTGCAACGTACATAGAATCACACCGATTCATTATTGATCGTGGGGGCCTGTTATTCGGAATCCGCCTTCACTTTCTCCTCGGGAATTGTAAATAAGATGATGCGCAAGGCGGATGTAGTGAGCGGGCAGCAGTTTGGACTGACGTCGCAAAAGCGCATCATAAATCGACTCGGACAGATCAACATGTATCTGATATATATGCTACTTATAGACACTTCACAGGATTCGTACGAATATGCATCCTGGGGCAAGTCTTTGTCATTTGACGAGAACAGGCTGCGTCAGCGTATACCGCGCGTTGAGTACAAGTTCCCAACCGAAATCCGAGCCCAACCACAGATCTGGACGCTGGGACGCTTTTCGGTTCCGATCCTGGCCGCTTGGTTGAGGGTTGAATGCCAATGTCACTTACTTTACAACGGGGATGAAGGTTGTTCGGGATTGTAGGGGGCAGCGAAGGAGTGCAATCTGGGACCGCTCAGCCGTTTTTCCGCGCAAACGCCGCGATGCAGCCAGGATTTGATGAACGGTCGATTTTGCGTTTGTTCGAGTCAGTTCTGCCCACGGTAAGGTGGAAAGCGCTGGAGGGCCGGGCGAAGGCGCAGACTTATACCCTGCGCGTAGTGATCTGGATGATGCTGCTCCAGCGGCTCGCTGAGCGAGGCACCCAGCAGCGCGTCGTGCATGGGGTTGCCCAGGGCCATTTGGAGCGTTTGCTGCCGTCCAGCAAGCGGGTGCGGGAGGGCAAAATCTCGCAAAACAGCGGCGCTTATGCACGAGCCTGCGGACGGCTCTCGATGGAGACGACCGCACAGGTGTGTGATGAGGTGCTGGCCGAGTCGCGCAAACGCATCGCGCCGGAGCTGGAACTGGAACGGCCGGTCATGCTTTTGGACGGAAGCAGCTTGAGCGTGGAACACAGTCCAAGCTTTTTGGAGGCGTTTCCCCCCGGGCGTAACCGGCGCGGGCTGGGGCATAGGGGCATCGTGAAGTGGGTGGACCTGCACGATGTGCGAACGGGAATTGCCCTGCGGCCGGTCCGGGGGCCGATGTATGGCCCCCAGACGGTGAGCGAACAGGTGCTGGCCCGCCAGGCCGTAGAGCGGACCCCAGCCGGCGGCGTAATCGTCGGCGACGGCAACTTCGGGATTTTCTCCTTCGCCTATGCGGTTGTCCAGAGTGAGCGGGAGACGGTATTCCGGCTTACCAAAGCGCGCAAGCGCTGGGAGCAAAGCGGCTGCTGCCCAACGGAGAGTGCTGAGTTTGCTGGCAGCCGAGCCGCTTCGAGCGGAAAAAGTATCCCGAATTGCCCGCCGATGCGGCCATCGAAGGCCGCCAGAGTGTGGCTACGCAGAAGGGTTTTCGCGACAGCGGTATCTATTTACAACGTTGAGCGAAGAGATAGAGGCGGAAAAGATCGTCGCCTGGAATGGGAAACGCTGGAACCTGGAACTGGATCTGCGCACGCTGAAAGGTACGCCGCGTCTCAAGCACTTGCCGGGCAAGAGCAAGGCAGCGGTGGAGAAAGAGTTGCTGATCGCCGTGGTGGCCTATGGATTCGTCCGCGCCTTGAAGCGAGAAGCCGCCGAGCGCGCTGGACTGCATCCGCGAGAACTGAGCTTCACGTGCGCTCGCGGGCTGCTGAACGCGATGACCGGCCAACTGTGTTCTCTCGACGCTGACCAGCGCCGACAGGCCTATGACCGCCTGCTTGCCTAAATGGGCCAAGCAAAACTACCCAAACGAAGCAAAGCCCGCGCCTATCCACGAGCCGTGTGGGGCTCCGGGAAATACTATCCAGGAAGGCAGGCCGTTGAAGCACAATTGCAAAGTAAGTGACATTGGGAGGAACCCTCCTATTTGGATGAAAGGCGACAGCCTTTCGCGGGCTGCACGAGCCGGATGACGCGCGATCGTCCTGTCCGGATCTGTGAGCGGCTCGGGGTGCAATTCCCCGGGCCGACTCGGCCTGGGGATACTTACTGTGGAGTTCACGGGCGATCTCGGCCTGTGACCGCTTGCCGGCGGCGCTCTTGTATGGCTGAAACGTCCAGATGTCGCGCACAGGATCGTTTCATTCTTAAAGCCGACTGTTATATGACTGAGGTTGCCACTTTATTATGCGAGACCCAGTTAGCTACCTGCCCAATGCTCACACCCTGGGTGTAGGGTAACTCCAATATCCGGCCCTTTTCCGCTTTCGAACGCCACCTACGTACACGCCGTCAGCCATCGTCCTCTCCATCCAACCAACGACCACATAGTCAGACGCAACCACTGGGCCGCCTGGTAGGTAGACAAGACGCTTACATTGAAGTCGTCAAGACGACGAACCTCCTTGAAACGTAATGGGGTTCAGGACCAATAGAGGTATCCACTCCGTTAAGTTACGAAGGGTTGTGAAATCTTTCAGATGCACTCTGTACTGCAGAATGTCCTTGTGTTATGGCGCTATCCATTACCCATGTGGATAACTCACTTCGTCCGTTGGGAACCTCGATTTTCTCCGATGATTGTCGGCGGGATGGATGTCGGCCAAAAAAACTATCGCCGATGAGCCGGGCTGGGAGTCTTTGCACTTGTCGCGATACCAGGGGTTGATGTCCGACGATCTTGATCTTCCTTAGATGATCGAGCCCCAGACGAATATCGTGGTTCATTCGTCTTACGCGTCCAGATTGCCGATCGTCACTCCTTCCAACTGGAAATCCAGATCGGAGATTTGATAGACTCCAATCCAAGCCTTTGCTCGTCGCCGATCCTCTTCCCCTAGCCGGATTGTGGAGTGAACAGATGCCTATTAAGTTGAATGTCAACAACGTTGCCGCGACGGTGGACGTGCCACCGGATACACCCCTGTTGTGGGTGCTGCGCGACATATTGAATATCAAAGGCGCCAAGTACGGGTGCGGAATTGGTGTTTGCGGCGCATGCACGGTGCTGATGGGCGGCCATGCAGTACGCTCCTGCATGACGCACGTAGGGTCTGTGACCGAGCCCATCACCACCATCGAAGGGCTTTCGCCGGATGGCCTGCACCCGGTTCAGGTGGCATGGGAGGCGCTGGACGTGCCGCAGTGCGGCTACTGTCAGGCCGGCCAGATCATGTCTGCAGCCGCCCTGTTGGCGCGCACGCCTCATCCCACCGACGCGGATATCGATGCGGCCATGAGCGGCAACCTATGCCGTTGCGGGACGTACACGCGCATCCGTCAAGCCATTCATCAAGCAGCAGATGCGGGCGCGCCAGCCCGCACCGCGTGAAAGAAGGCCACCTGATGCGCATGAACCGGAGATCGTTTCTGCAGTTGACGGGCCTTGCAGGCGGCGGCCTCGCCCTGGGTCTTTATCATTCACCGCTCGCCGCTGCTCAAGGGCCAGGCGCGCCACCCGACCTGACGCCGCAGGCCTTCATCCACATCGCTCCGGATGGCGTGGTGACTATCATGGCGCGTGCCTCAGAGTCCGGCCAGGGCATGCGCAACATGCTTCCCATGCTGATCGCCGAGGAACTGGATGTCGACTGGAAGAATGTTCGCGTCGAGCAGGCCGAGCTGAACGAGAAGGTCTACGGCCGGCAGTTTTCCGGAGGCTCTGCAAATACCCCCCAGGGTTGGGAGCCAATGCGTCGCGTGGGTGCAGCGGGACGCCAGTTGCTCATCACGGCAGCTTCACAAACTTGGAGCGTGCCTGGGGATGAATGCACTACGCAGTCCGGCCGTGTGATTCACAAAGCTTCGGGACGCTCCGCAGGTTATGGAGAGCTTGCCGCCAAAGCTGCTACGTTACCGGCGCCTGCGCTCAGCAGCGTCAAGTTGAAAGACCCCAAGGATTACCGCATCATCGGTCACTCACAGCCCGGCGTTGACACGCATGCCATCGTCACCGGCAAGCCGCTCTTCGGCATTGATGTGGTCGTGCCGGGGATGTTGTTCGCGTCCATAGAGAAGGCGCCCGTCTTTGCCGGCAAGGTGAAAAGTGCAAACGTAGATCAGATCAAAAAGCTGTCCGGCGTGCGTCATGTCCTAGTCATCGATGGCGGCATCACCCCCGCCGCCTTTACGCCATGGGAGCCGGGCATGGAGCCGGGCATCGCTATCGTGGCCGACACCTGGTGGCAGGCGCAGCAGGCTCGCAAACAGCTCAAGGTCGACTGGGACCCTGGCCCCGCGGTGACGCAAAACAGTGAGGGCTTCAGGAAGCGGGCAGAGGAACTTCTTCAGGCCCCTCCCGCAAATTCGCTGCGCAAGTATGGCGACGTGGACGCGGCGCTCAAGGCTTCGGCCAAAGTGGTCGAGGCAACTTATGAGTACCCGTTCATTGCCCATGTCACTTTGGAGCCGCAGGGCGCCACCGCGCACTGGAAAGAAGGCAAGCTGGAGATGTGGTCCACCAGCACGCTGCCTGGCAACGGCCTCACTCTGGTCGCTAAAACTCTCGGCATCCAGGAAAGCGACATCACCACTCACATGATCCGCTCCGGTGGCAGCTTTGGCCGGCGGCTCCAAAACGATTACTTGGTTGAGGCCGCATGGATCGCGAAACAAATTGACGCGCCGGTCAAGCTACTCTGGTCGCGCGAAGACGACATAGCTCACGACCCCTTCCGCCCCGGCGGAACGGTAGGGCTGAAAGGCGGCCTCGATGCGCAGGGCAAGCTCACTGCCTGGCGGCATCACTTCATCACCTATGGCGATGAAAAGAATGCGACCTCCGGCGGCGGCATCGGGCAGGACTCGTATCCTGCCGGATTTCCGCCGTCTTACGCGCTTTACACCTCGAAGCAGCCGCTCATGTTGCGCACCGGAGCGCTTCGCGCCCCCGGCGACAACGCATACTGTTGGGTGGCGCAGTCGTTCCTTGACGAGTTGGCCCATGCCGCCGGACGCGATCCACTCGAATTCCAGCTCGAACTGCTCGGCAACAAGCAGTCCCCTTGGTCTTCTGGCGAACACGACCCCGTGGGCGACCATGAGCCATCAGGACAATCCGTTCTGATCCCGGAGCGGTTCAGGGGCGTTCTCGAGTTAGTCGGGGAAAAGTCCGACTGGGCGAAGCGGAGCAAACAGCCGGGCCGCGGAATGGGCATTGCCGCATGGTTCTGCCACCTGGGCTACTTCGCCGAAGTTGCCGACGTCAGCGTTGACGCGCAGTACAAGGTCACCGTGCATCGGGTGTGGGCGGCAGGCGATGTGGGCAGCCAGATCATCAACCCCGCAGCAGCGGAGAGCATGGCGCAGGGCGGCATCATGGAAGGCATGGGCCACCTGGCGCAGGAAATCACGCTGGCGAATGGAGTTATCCAGCAGTCGAACTTCCATAACCACCCCCTGATGCGCATGAGGCAAGTACCGAAGATCGAGGTTTACTGGCATAAGACCGATTACCCACCCACAGGCTTGGGTGAACCGACTTTGCCGCCGGTTTTACCGGCGGTGACCAATGCCATCTTTGCCGCCACGGGCAAGAGAATTCGCACTCTGCCACTGTCGAAGAGCGGCTTCAGTTGGGCTTGAAATTGCATGAACGAGAGATCGCCGGCGCGGCGCCGCGCACTTCCCTGAGCGGCTGTGCCGTAGCTTTGGTGAGGGACTTCTGAATCTCCGCAACGATGGAGAGAGCGATGGTTTCAGGCGATTCCGCGCCGAGGTCCAGGCCCGTGGGGGCGTGGAGTTGCGCGAGCCAACGCTCGACCGTGGCAAGGTTTGAGGAATTCTGATTGGGGCGACGGTCGAGCAGGCGCGCGGCTTCGGCTAGTAACTCCCGTGTGCGCCGTTGCGGTCCAAGCACGCCTATGTAGGAAGGCCCAACTTCAAGTCCCAGCAGTAAGGCCAGGGCGCGCGAGTCCTGCTCAAAGCTATGAGTCATGACAACGGCGGCGTCTTGTGGGCACAGATTGTCGAGCGCCGTTGGGCGCTCGGCAGATTGGATCGCAGTCATTTCTCCATTCGGCAGTGTATGAGTTTCATCGGCCGATGCAAAGCGCTCGCGGGTGGCGAGTTGGGATCGCCCGTCGGCAACGATGACATACCAGCCCAATGCTTTTCCCAACTCGAGCAGCGGTTGCGCATCGTCACCTGCTCCAAAGATCCAGAGGCCGGGCCGGGCCGGACGGAAGTTGGTCCAAATACGCACTTCCATTCCATCAGGTGAGAGCCTGGTTTCAGTGGAACCCCTGCTTGCCAGTGCTATTTCCGCATGGCTTTGAAGCGGATCGTCTTCCTGGAACGAAGGATCGATTTTCTGCGCCGGACCTAAGCTTGCGAACGCGCGCCGTCCCACCTGGTCGCCCTCCAGAACGGTGGCCACGGCGATCGGTATTCGCCGCCGGAATGCTTGTTCCAGTGCGTTCAGCAGAGGAGCCGCGGTTGGACGGCGCTCCAGCAGCAGCCAGACCACGCCGCCGCAGCCGGAGCCATAGGGGCGGTCGCCGTCCTCTTCAACGGTGGAATAGCGCTGTACGGATGGGCCATTGGTGGTGTGCCACCAGGCGCGGCGGGCGACCTCTGATTCAAGGCAACCGCCGCTGACGGTGCCTGCGCGGCGGCCGTCTTGAGCCAGCAGCATGCAGGCGCCGGGCTTGCGATAACTGGGCCCCTCAACGGCGATGACCGTGGCGAGAACGTAGCCTGTCCTTTCAGCTTCCAATTCGTGCCACAACGGCAAGATACGCTGTAGGTCCGTCATGGAACCATTCTCGCTCAAACCTCACATGTCGACGAGCGCCCGAATTCAGTTTTTTGGCCTGTGGGATCGAGAATGCGGTCAAAGCCACGGGCTTCCCGGTACACTGGTGCCGATGCCTGTCGCTGCCATAGTTCTTGCCGCCGGAGCCAGCCGCCGCCTGGGCCATCCCAAACAACTGCTCATGCATGGCGACGAAACGATGATTGAGCGCGCGATCCGCCTGGCCAACGAGGCCGGAGTTGCTCCCGTGATCGCGGTACTTGGCGCCTATCACGATTTGATCCGTGAGGCGGTTCGATTGAGCAATTTCACCCCTGTCATCAACAGCGCTTGGAACGAGGGGATTTCAACCTCAATTCGGACGGGTCTTGGTGCTCTCCTTGCCAGTGATCCGCAAACTCCTGGCGCCTTGATTCTTGCCTGCGACCAGCCACGACTTTCGGCCGAGCACCTGAGCGCAATGCTTGACGTGTTTTGTGCGCAAGCAGCGCCGTCGATTGTGGCCTCGGCTTACCAAGGTGTCCTTGGCATTCCTGCTGTGTTTCCCCGCGAGGTCTTTGCCGAACTGCATGCGCTCCGTGGCGACAAGGGTGCGCGTCTCCTGTTGATGCAGCCACCGTGCCCTTTGGTTGCGCTGCCATTTCCTGGTGGCGAGATCGACATTGATCGGCCAGCCGATATGGCCCACCTCGAATAACCTGTTGGTTGCGCTCCTTCAGCAAGCACTTGAGTAAAGGCAACGTTAGGCTGGCCTGGGCGATAACCTGCCCAATCGGAGTCTCGCAAGACGGATTGTCGCAAGCTGAGCTCTGGATTCAAACTATACGGTCAGCAAGCCTGAGGTGTAGAGTCGGAAACCGAAGCAACCTGGTTATCGCCGTCGATCTCGTGCCCGCCGACCAGACGTTTGAGCGTCTCGGTCAAGATTGCGATCTCCTTGTCCGTATGCGGTTCGAGAAAACGGCTTTGTGCCGCCAGCAACCGCGGACCAAGTCGAGCGAACTTCCTGGTGCCCTCGCGCATCAATCGGACAACATGGGCTTGCCGATCCTGTGGGTCACTCTTCTTGAGTGCCCAGCCATCGGCTTCTTGTCCCTCCAAAAACAAAACCATCAAGGATTTTTCGATCTGGATCAATTCGCCGAGCCGCCTCTGAATCATCACGCCAAACTGCCGAAGTTCATGATTGAAAAAGCCATTGAGGCATCTCTGTATGAGCATGCCAGCGAGTCGGCAGGCTCCAAAGTGATTATGTATCACTATCAGATAGGTGATTATGCGAAGGCCTCCACTGGGAGACGTTTTGTGGTGCCCGGTCAATGGCATCCGGCCGAGATTCGCGAATACAGAAAGTCAAGGGCTTGTTTGTAGCGGACTACGTCCAAGAAGATGTCGATTTTGAAGACCTTCGTTTGCCGGTAGCGATCCGTTCCAAGTCTGCATCATGACCATTCCGCTAACTCTTGGTTCCCCGCATCAAGGGTCGTCGAGATGCTGGTTGAGATCGTTGGACGGAAAAGCGTGACCCTGGCGCTGATCGGCGGTGTGACCGGCGTGATGCTCGGCATGTGGGGCAGCTCCGCCCTCAGTCACCTCAACGTGCACGCCGATATTCCTGTCGTGCTCTAGTTCGATTTCGATTGGCGCATTTTTCTGTATTCGTTTTTCATCGCATTGCTTGCCGCCGTGATTGTCGACATGGCACCCGCGCTGCGCATTGCCAGGGCAAACATAAACGCCGTCTTGCACGAAGGCAGCCGCGGCGTGACGGGTGGGCGTGACTGGCTCCGCGATGGTCTGGTCGCCTTGCAAATTGCCAGAAGGCGATACCTGGGGGAGGGCATCGAACTGTAGAACGCCATCCCCCATGGGTCAGGCCAATTCTCCTCAGACCAGGTCTCTGAAAGGAGTATCCGGGGTGATGCGTTTCGCAGAGAGCACCCCGATAAACCACACGTAGACCTTCCCGGAAGGGTCGTAGGCATGCAGAGTGAAGGTTCCGGTGTAGGAGTTCCTGTCCGGATTCAGAGTAATCTTCTCGATGATCTGTGCACCTCCCTGGGGCGCTCCGATGGTATCCGGTGGCGCCGTGGGATCAAACACATTCCCTTGCCAAGGGATGTGATTGAGGAGATAAGTGCATTCTCCAGTGCGTTCCCAGACGCCCAGGCAGAAGTTTCCGTCCTGTGCCGAGCGCGAGGAATTCATGATTTCCGTTCCATCGCTGTGCCAAACCACCACAGAGTTGTCGATCACGACTCCGCCGGTGACCGGAATGGTCTCTCCGTTCTGGGTATGCGCGGTAAAAACCACATGCCACATTCCGACGATTGGCTCATGGTCTTCGTAGTCGTCGAGTGCAGTTGTTAAGAGCCGCGGACTGGCCGCGCCATATTGGGGGTTCCAGTTGGAAGGCTTGATGGGCTTGTTTGGCAAACCGCACTGGGCCATAGCCGCAGTGGCTATGGAGAAGATAAGCGCCAGCGCGCCCATGCCTGAGATCGATTTCCAGATTCGTAGCTTCATTGATTTCTCCTCCTCGGCCGGGGATGGCCGACTGAGGAGGAAGGTAACCGACGGGGGCCCGGAGGAGGCAATGAAGAGGGGGTAAAGGTCGAGGTGAAGTTTTGGTAAAGCAATAAAGTCTTTGCAATGGGATCTTTCCCTGATACACCATGGGATATCTGAGGAGGCGGAGGAGGCGTGCCGAATCCCGTGCCCAGTCCGGAGGTCAGTTCCGCGGCCGGCAGGAGGCCAGGAGCGGTCTACGAATTTCGCGAGTTCCGCCTGGATTGCGGGCGGTTTGAACTCGTGCGCAACGGCCACCCCCTGCGCGTGGAGCGCAAGCCGATGGAATTGCTGATCCTGCTCATTTCGCGGGAGGGGCAACTGGTGTCGCGGCAGGAAATTGCGGAGCGGCTATGGTCGAGCGAAGTGTTCGTCGACACCGAACACGGCATCAATACGGCGGTTCGGAAGCTTCGGCACCTGCTGCGCGACAATCCCGACGATCCGCATTTTATCCAGACCGTGACCGGATTGGGTTACCGGTTCGTCGCGCCCGTTGCAGCGATTTTGGCGGCTGCGCCGGACCTGCCGGATAAAGTCACGCCCGAACCGGCCCTGGCCGCCGCTTTGCCTTCACGGTGGAGGGTTGTGGGCTGGGGCTGGTATGTGGGAGTGGGGCTCTGTGTGGTCCTTGCATTCGGCAGCATGGCCCTCTATCGGTCGCGCCACCGTCCGCCAGAGGTCAGGTATACGCAGATCACGGATTTCACGGATTCGGCGGTGGCGCCGGCCCTGTCATCGGATGGGCGCATGGTGGCGTTCATTCGCGGAGACAATCCGTTTCTCGGCTCGGACCAAATCTACGTGAAGATGCTGCCGAATGGAGAAGCCCGGCGCGTGACTGACGATGGCCGGCCAAAGTACGGGCTCGCGTTCTCACCGGATGGGTCGGAGATCGCCTATACGGTGTTGGATCCTTCCGGTTTTTCAACGTACGAGGTCTCAGCGCTGGGAGGGGAGCCTCAGTTGTTGTTGAGAAACGCAGCGGGATTGGTGTGGCTGGACCCGCACCAGCTTCTTTTTTCAGAAATTCGGACAGGGATCCATATGGGGGTGGTTACGGCCACGCCAACACGTGCGGGCCTGCGCGACATTTATTTTCCCGAGCACGAGCGCGGTATGGCGCACTACGCCTATCCATCTCCAGATCGCCGCTGGGCTCTGGTCGTGGAGATGAACGGGGACGGCTGGATACCGTGCCGGCTGGTCTCTCTCGACGGCAAGCGCGCGGCCAGCCCGATTGGACCGGCGGGTGAGTGCAGTTCCGCGGGGTGGTCGCCCGATGGTTCGTGGATGTATTTCTCCGCCGTTGTGGAAGGACGCAGCCACCTGTGGCGGCAGCGTTTTCCCGATGGAAGGCCGGAGCAAATCACCCTGGGGCCAACCGAAGAGGAAGGCGTCGCGGTGGAACCCGCGGGGCACGCGCTGATCACCTCTGTGGGTGTGCGTGAGAGTTCCATCTGGATTCACGACGGCGGCGGCGAGCGGCCACTTTCTTCGGAGGGCGAAGTGGTGGGTGGGTTCTCTCCCCCTTCTTTCAGCCCGGACTTGAGAACGATCTACTACCTTCTGCGGCGGGGGGAAGGTGCGGGCGCGGAACTGTGGCGTGCCGTGGTGGACTCGGGGAAAAGCGAGGCGGTGTTCCCGGGAATTTCAATGATCGCTTACGATGTATCGGCGGATGGCAAACAGGTGGTGTATGCAACCGCGGCGCCGGACGGAAGCACGCAGTTGTGGCTTGCGCCTGTAGACCGAAGCGTACCCGCCAGCAAAGTGGGCAATCCGGGTGGAAGGTGGCCGCGTTTTGGGGCGCGGGGACAGATCCTGTTCGAAGAGACGGAAGGAAACAGGAACTACCTGGAGCATATGAATCCGGACGGTTCGAACCCATCGAAGGTTTTCTCATACCCCATTGCCGAGTTTCAGGGGGTTTCGCCGGGGCGCCGGTGGGTGATGGTGTCAGTTCCCAGGACTCCTGAAAGGGACTTTCCCGCAGTGTTGGCGACTCCGATGAACGGCGGGCCTCCGCGCCGCATGTGCGCGAGCTACTGCGTTCCCAGATGGTCGACCGACGGCAGATTCCTGTTTGTTCCAGTGGAAGATTCGTCACGGACCAGCGCGGGACGGAGTTTGGCGATTCCCGTCGGTCCAGGAGAAAGCCTGCCGGATTTTCCCGCGGGAGGGATTGCGCCGCTGGCCGAACCGAGCGTAGTCCACGGAGCGCAATCGGTTAGGCGTGGAGAGCTGGTGCCAGGCCAGGACCCCGAGCACTATGCCTGGGTGAACACCACGATTCACCGGAACCTGTACCGGATTTCGCTTCCCTGAGCGCTTCCTGGATGGATTGGCGGGGTTGCGGGCCTTCATTTCGGACCAGAGTAGACCGACCTCGCTCCTGGATAGTCGGCAGACCGCAATGCGATTCCCACCTGCTGACAATCCGAAGCGCTAATCGACACTGCTTCACATGACGAATGCAGAATCGGTACTGAAACGCCCCTCCCGCATGGAAAACGGCCAAAGTGATGCGGATCAGTTCCGAGCAGACTTCAAGCTCTGGAAACGCGCATCGGGCTGTTTGCAACAGTTGAGAATTGCTACCGGATTGCCGATCATACTCCCAAAACACGACGGAGAGATGCTGCTGTAAACCATAGGAAGTCCCTCAGCGTTCGCGTGTTGATTGATGCGATCCCTATCCAGTCGGGAGGATCTCCTCAACAACTGGTTTCCTTACCAGGATGCACCCAACATGCGCACCTCATCGTCCATGCCCAGATACTCCCACTGCTGCAGGGCGATTGGCACGTTCCCATTCAGCCATACATAGTTGTGAAATTCTTGCAGATTGAACTTGTTACCCTGCTTCAACCGGGCATTCTCAAGCATTTGCACGATCTGCAGTTTTCCAGCTTGGTAGGCGATCTTCTGGCCGGGCAACTCGCCCATCTCAATGACTTCCGTCCGCGCATCTGCCGCGTCCATCGGCACATTATGTTCGAGAAAACCTGCGGCCTGATCCGGTGCCAAAATTCCCAAGGCGACCTTGACGTCCACAATGACGCGCAGCGCCCGTAATCGCATCTGGTTGTAAACGATCTCCCGCGTGTGTGGGCTGTCATCGAACAATCCCGACTGCAGCATCATTTCTTCCGCGTAGAATCCAATGCCTTCATTGGCGCCCGAGTCGTAATAATGACGGCGTATCGGATCCGGGTTCTGCCACGACGCGCAAAGCTGCCCATAGTGGCCTACTGTCCCCTCGTGGTCGATCTGTATCCGCGGGTCCTTCGCATCCGCAACCCAAAAATAGCCTGCGGCCGGCGAGGGCGGCGCCACATACCGTATCCCATTCTGGTTGAGCCGCGAGGGCGAAGTGAAGTCATCCATCTCGACAAAATCCCCAAGCGCGGCGAGGTACGCTGGTTGTGGACGAAGCGTGAAGTGTTGCAAGCCGGCAGGCAGTGTCAGAATTTCTTGTTCCGCCAAGAATTGACGCACTGCCAACTCTGCTTTCTGATTGCGCGCGATGAACTCGTCCAAAGTCGGCGCCATTACCAGGGGTGGCACCAGGCGATTGCGGTTTGCCTCAATCCCTTCGAAGGCGACGGCGCGTCGCCATTCCTGCTCGGCTTGCGCGACAAGTTCGTCCGGCGTGTAGGGCATCAGGGCCACGTTTCGAAGGAACCACGTATAGTTCTCCCTTCCGATCGCCGATTGGGGAGGCAATGTCGGCAAAGCCTTCATCAGCCATGCCCTGTAGGCTTCCAGGGACGTGGAGGCTCTTCCCGCTGACACCTGCCACTCCGCAGCCGCAATCGTCGTTTCCGGCGGTAGTGTACTGACGACCCGGTCCAGCCCGGATCGAATGTTGGCCAGCGAATCGATGGCGGCTCTTGCGTACGGCGCCGGCGGCAACGCGAGGTTTTGTTCGGCATCTTCGAGGATTGCGGGAATATTGTTCAGCCGCGCGAGTATCTCCCGGCTCTGCTTCTCGTCGTAAGGGCCGGGCACTGTCAATGCCTCCGCCACAGGCGTCAATGTCTGCTCGAGATAGAAAATCGGATCCCTCTGCCACCGCTTGAGAATGTCCAATTCCCAGTGCACGCGCGCCAACGCCGACCCGATGAGCCAATGGTCCACTTGCTGGTGGACCGGCACAGTAGATTCGTTCAGGTTCTTCCAGCGCTCATCGAAAATTGCCAGTTCCTTCCGCTGTTTTTCCACGCTTGCCGCCGACCAATCGCGGACCACTCCCAGGGGACGCTCCATGCGCGTCACATCGTCGCCTGTATACGGCCCAAAGCGTGCTCGCCATGACCAGAAATCAGATGCGAGTTTGTCATTCGAATCCTCGGACTTTTGCGCAAATCCAGACGCAACCAAAACCATGAACAAAGCAAATAATGCTCGTCGCTGATTCAATGTCTTAATCCTCGTGGGAGTATCGGCATCGCTGGCCAGAACTGCACGGCGTGACCATCATACTAATCGATCCAGAACACAAGTATTTGAGGGAACGCAATACCACGACGCCAGGATTCTATCGAAAGGATCGATTGCTGGCGGATTGACGGTAAGCTTATCCGGAAGCGCCGTGCTCAGGGTAGAGACATATTGGAGATCTTGACGTGGGGTACGAGTTGTGAGGGAAGCGCTAGCGATGATAGTGTCGAGACACAAAGATGACTATCCAAAGATCGATCCCCAGGAATCGAAATCTCGGAATCATACTTGGCTGCTTCCTTGCCTGGGGTGCAGTCTCTGCGCCATGCCTGTTGGCACAGACTGAGATTCCAGAGTGGTGCCGTTCTCTTCCGCGTCCGGAGTACAAGAACCTTCGCCGCATGCCTGTCAACAATTCCTGGTTTGAAGTCTATGAGGTAGCACCCGCAGTTTTTGCGATTTATGAACCGCATCAGTCGGAAGAGACTATCAGCTATCTAATCGTCGGCCGCAAGCGGGCCCTGCTCTTCGACACTGGAATGGGCATTGGCGACTTGCGGGATGTGACGGCGCAATTAACACGGTTACCCATCGTTGTGCTCAACTCGCACACCCACGATGACCACGTCGGCGACAACTGGCAGTTCGACACGGTCTACAGCATGGATACCGGCTTCAGCCGCAAGAATGCCCGGGGCTCGCGCGAGGACGCGCAAGACGAAATCAAGGCCGGGGAGATTTGCGGCGCGCTGCCAAGCGGATTTGACCGGAACGCCTACGCGACCCGTCCGTGGAAGATTGCAGCTTGGATTCACGACGGCAGCCGGATCGATTTGGGCGGGCGTTCCGTCGAAGTCCTTGCCACACCGGGTCACACGCCAGATGCTATCTCACTGTTCGATCAAAGGCACGGACTGCTTTTCACTGGGGACACTTACTATCCCGGCACCATATGGCTTTATCGCCCCGAGACCGATCTCTCCGCCTATGACGTCTCAGTTCGACGTCTCGCGGCACTGGCTCCGCAGGTCAAGCTGGTTCTGGGATCCCATAACATTCCCATTGCATTGCCATCCGCGCTTCCCGAGCTCGTGACGGCATTCGAAACCGCCCGCGCCCATCAGGTTCCGCCAACTGCGGCTGGAACGGGCAAGGTGGTCTATAAAGTGGGTAACATCTCTTTTCTGATGCATACCCCGGCGCCCGCCCAGTGAGACTGGATGTTGACCGGTAGCTCAAGCCGGCACTCTTCGTGTCCGGCCGGCACAAGGGCGCGTGATCCCGGATGGCTCCTTTTGCGCAAACCAAGACCGAAAACTTTGTATGTGCTGGCTACCTCTATTGAGATTCTCGTCCCGACGAACGGTGAGGCGGAGTCATGAAGGCGCAGTTCCTCGGTGAGCGATCATCTTTGCGCTTTATCAAACGACGCAGAGTAGTCAAGAAATATGATCACAGCTCCCCGGAAGCAACCACACATCCAAAGAGGACATCATGCAGGCGTCCTTATCAGACGTTGAGCGCTCCAGTGCCCGCTCGAAGGGGCATCTTCTGCGGATTCTTGGCGTGGGCTTCGGAGTCGCCGTCATTGTCGGCAACACCATCGGTTCTGGCATTCTACTTACGCCTGGGGAAATTGCTGCCCACTTAAGGAATCCCTGGCTCGTTTTGGCAGCGTGGGGCGCGGGCGGAGTTTTCGCCTTTTTCTGCACGCAGTCTGTTGCGGAGCTGGGAACCATGCTTCCACAAGCGGGGGATGGTTTGTCTATGCGCGACGGGCGTTTTGGGGAGTACGGGGGTTTCCTCGTCGGGTGCTGTGATTGGATGGTGCAATCGGCGGCCATCGCCTATCTTGCGGCTGCATTTGGCGAGTTTTCCGCCGACCTGGCACCGGCATTGTGGGGACACACAAAGGTGCCGGCCGTTACCTGCTTAATCGCATTGATGCTCCTGAACTGGCTGGGCCTGCGAGCAGGCAGCCGGGTGCAGGAGGTTACAAGCCTGACAAAAGCTCTGGCACTGATAGCATTGGTCGTGGTGTGTTTTCTTGTTTCTCCCAGAGCAGTTTCGAGTACCACTGTGGCGTCCCAGAGTCTCACGCAATTGCCGCCCTTGGGATTACTGATCGCCATCATCCTGGCCTTGCAACCGATTATCGTCAGCTACGATGGTTGGTATGGAGCGATTTACTTCACTGAAGAAGATGAGGATCCGGCCAGGAACCTGCCCCGCTCATCCATCATTGGCGTGCTGGCCTGCGGAGCGATCTTTCTGCTGGTGAATGCCGCCCTGCTCCACGTGCTTCCCATCGACAAGTTGGGTGCTTCGCAGATGCCGGCTGCGGATGCGGCGGCGCTGATCTTCGGTGGCTACGGCAGGACGGTCATCCTTGTTCTTTCGCTGGTAACTGCAATCAGTACGATCAATGCAAGTCTCATGATTACCCCGCGGATTCTCTTCGCAATGGCGCGCGACGGGCTGATGCCGGGCTCGATAACGTCGATCAACTCCGGCGGTACCCCCACCGCGGCGTTGCTTCTTTGCACAGCAGCATCCATCGGCTTGGTTTTGAGCGGCAGCTTTGAGACCCTCGTCGCGATGGCTGCCATTCTGTTCGTAGCTGTTTATATGTCGGGGTTTCTCTCGCTCCATATCCTGAGGTCGGTCACAATCCCTCTTGTCGCTCTTGTAAAACTGACCGTGCACCGGGGAGGAGGGAGAAGTGGGAATCCCGCCGCACTTGCGGGATTTCCAAGTGAGGAGGGAAAGTCCTGCTTTTGGACTTTTCCTCGGAGCGGCTTCTTCCACCGACCACTGCACCCACCATCGCCGCGCTCGAGCCAAGACGTTGGACACTAAACTCTCACGCCACCTGTCTCAAAATCGTTGACACGCTCCGGACAGCCGGTAGGTCAGAGATGCGTCTTGCTTCATCAGCCGGCTGGCTCTCTGTACGTCAATGTCGTCGCACTGCAACAGTTGCAGAATCTCGAAGTAAAACATCCGGTTGGCGGGAATTTTCCGGTCTCTCATCAGCACCGGACGGCAGAAGTAGTAGCCCTGAAAGAGTATGAAGCCTTCTTTTCGAAACAGCTGGTACTCCTCCTGCGTTTCAACCTTCTCGGCCAGCATGGCGATCGGCTTGCCGCGCAAACGCTCGAAGAGTTTGTAGCGATCCTCCGGCCCGGTCAACCTGAAGTCCACTTTGATGTAGTCTGCCAGCTCCACAAGCGCATCGAACTTCGGCTCCCACTCGAAGTCGTCCAGCGCCAGACGGTAGCCGGACGACTTCAGTTTTTGGCAGGCTGCTATCAATTCAGGTGTCGGCTCCACCGTCTCAAGAATCTCAAGGACTGTCGTGCTCGTTGGCAAAATGTACACAAGATTTTCGGTCAGCGACTCCCGCGTACAGTTTATAAACACTGGCATGCCGCCGGTCATTTTCTCCAGCCCAAACATCGCCGCGTTGTCGAGCATGGTGCGGGTTGCCTTGTCGCCATCTCCGCGAAAGGCCGTCTCCGGTCCCGCCCTAAAGAGCAATTCGTAGGCATGAACTCGGCCGCGCAGATCAAAGATTGGCTGTCGCGCCACGTATCGCAGTCCTTCCGTCCACTGTGCTGCGATCGCCTCTGGGGCTGACGCCGGTGTAACGAGAACTGCCATAAATACCATCCATCATCATCTATCGGTTCAATGCGTCTACAAATTCAAGGCATCAGGTTGGAAAATACGGCGATCGTGGTGTTCCGCGGTCATGGCCTTGGATTTTGTACGTTTAAGAGGGGTAGAGTTCGCGCACATCGCGACCTCGACTTGTTCCGCACGATCGTGATGCATTTGCGACCACGTTCACCAGCCTTGACGATGCAGTCCACATCAAGTGGGAACCTGCGCGACCTCACCCGACGAGCGAATTGCTGCTCTCAAGACCTTTCACCACCGCCGGTTCTTCACCTGGGTGAGCCTTGAGTAATTCTCAGCCGGCGAGATCTACGGCACAATTCGCGAAGCCGTGGCAAGCTTCTCTATCGCCCAGCGCAAGAGGTTGTGGCAATGGAACCATCCACTTATCGGCAGTTTGCAGACTCGGCTCAACCCCAACAGACGTCCCGCGGTCGCCCATTGGGCCTACCTGATTCGCTTCGATAATTCCAATTTTGAAATTCTGAGCGGATCTGCCGATAGCAACCATACGAATGGGTTACTTTTGTGCAATTACTAAAGCGATGATCCCCTGTAATGCGCCAGTTCTTTGTTTCTCGACCAAAAACAGAGGGTTGCTTAACCGATAAGTGCCAGCGCAAATGCGTGCTTGGCGGACCTGTTGATTCACGTCAGTGGTAGCGCCGCATCTTGGATGCGGCGTTCGGAAAAGGAGCGGATCGTGTCTCTAGTCCGAGAAGAAAGCGAAGCGACGAACGTGATTCGTCTTGAGGACGCAATCGGCATCGCTTGTGCGGCGGAGTTGAAGAAGCTTCTCCTCCAGGCCCTGGAGTCCGGCAAAGAAGTGAGCGTTTCGCTTGAGGGCGCTACCGACCTGGATGTGACTGCGGTGCAGTTGCTTTGGGCTGCAGTACGGAAAAAAAGGAAATCGGGCGCGGGGATTGTGCTCGTTGGTGCGATGCCAGAGACGCTCTCCACCGCTTTCGCCGATGCGGGCTTCGAGAAGTTCTTAGTTTCCGGGAATTGAAAGCAAATCAGCGAAGTGAGGGCCGATCATCGTGAATCAAGTGGACCGTTTCAAGCAAAGCTTCCGCGAAGAAGCTCGCGAGATTCTCGTTGAACTGGAATCGGCACTCCTGGAGCTGAACGGGAATCCGCACGACTTGGAGCTGGTGGGGAGTGTCTTCCGCGCCTTGCACACTCTCAAGGGCTCGGGCTCCATGTTCGGCTTCGACGAACTCGCAGCCTTCACGCACCACCTGGAAACAGCCTTTGACGAGGTGCGCAACGGGCGGCTGCAGATTGATTCCGAGCTGATCGACCTCGCCCTCGCTGCGCGGGATCAAATCAAGGCGATGCTGGAGCAAGACTCTGCCCTTGCTGGGACAGACAACAGCGTTTGTGAGAACATCCTGACCAAGGTGCGACAGATCACCGGAAGGGCGGACAGCCACAAAGGCGTGACAGAGCCGAAGCAGGCTCCGCCCGTGGAAGTGAATGGTATTGCGTGTGATTGGCGCATCCGCTTTGCTCCGGGGCCCGAGCTGATGTTGAACGGCGCCGACCCGCTGTTGCTCTTGCGCGAACTGGCGCAGTTGGGAAACTTGCGCGTCACGGCCAGCATGGCGGCCGTACCACCCTTCTGCGAGTTGGAGCCGGAGCGCTGCTATGTCAGTTGGGAGATGGTCTTGACCACCGCTGCCGGGCGGGATGCGATCCGGGATGTCTTCATTTTTGTTGAGGATCTTTGCGAACTGACCATCGAGCCGGCTTCCAGTCCCGCGCCATCGGCAACGTCACCCACGGCCGACGCGACGGCCATGGCGCTCGCTGAGCATCGCGCTTTATCTGGTGGCCGCCGCACCTACGACAAGGCGGACAACACATCGAGTCTGCGCGTTCCGGCCGAAAAGCTGGACCAGTTTGTCGACCTGGTGGGTGAGCTGGTTACGGTGCAAGCACGACTGAGTGAAATTGCCGCGCGGCACGACGATCCGGAGATCACCGAAGTGTCGGAAGAGATCGAGCGGCTGACCTCGTCCCTGCGCGAGAACTCGATGAACATCCGCATGACGCCGATTCGGGCCACTTTTGAGAAATTCCGCCGGCTGGTGCACGACCTGGCGCGGGATCTGAATAAGGATGTGGAGCTGACCATCGAGGGTGCGGATACGGAGTTGGACAAGACGGTCATCGACCGATTGAGCGATCCGCTGATGCACCTGATCCGCAACAGCATGGACCACGGCATTGAGGCAGCGGATGTCCGCGCCGCAGCGGGCAAGCGTTCCACCGCAAACATCCGGCTTTCCGCGCGGCATGCTGGCGCCAGCGTGCTGATTGCGGTTTCCGACGACGGCGGCGGCATCGACGCGGAGGCGGTGCGCAATCGGGCGATCGAGAAGGGCCTGGTTTCCGCCAACGAGCAACTGAGTGAGGGCGAAATCTACGCGCTGCTCTTTGAGCCGGGCTTTTCCACGGCCAAGCAGGTGACCGATATTTCCGGTCGCGGCGTGGGGATGGATGTGGTTCGGCAGAGTGTCGAGAGCCTGCGTGGAACCATCGACGTGGCCAGCAAGCACGGGCAGGGCACCAGCGTGACATTGCGCCTGCCCCTCACCCTGGCGATCATCGATGGACTGTTGGTGAAAATCGGAGATGGCAATTTTGTCATGCCGCTGGCCAGCACTCTGGAGTGCATCGAGCTGACACGCGAAGACATCACGAAGGCCAATGGCAAGCATGTTGCCGAAGTGCGCGGGGAGATTCTGCCTTACATCCGCCTGCGAGAGTACTTCAATATCCGCTCGGAACGGCCGGAGATCGAACAGATCATGGTGGTGGAAACCGAGGAGGGGCGGTATGGGTTTGTCGTGGATGAGGTGCTCGGGGATCACCAGACGGTCATCAAGAACCTGGGCCGGGTCTACCGGCATGTGCAGTTCGTCTCCGGAGCCACCATCCTGGGCAACGGAACCGTGGCATTGATTCTTGACCCTCAGCGGCTGGTGCAGGACGCGCTGCGTGCGGTGACGCACGGTCACCCGGCGGCTGCTGCAAGCAGGTACCCATAGGACATTTTGCCCGTGAATGCTTTTCAGGATCTTGTCGGTGCTGGAGTAAACGCCAGGACTCGTCAATAACGATTGAACCAGCTGAGTCTCGCGCTCCTCGCGTTCCGGAAGAATCGACCAACGGATGGATGAGAACGAATTCAAGCGAAAGAGAGGGGCGGATTTCATGCCAACTAAGAAGATTGCAAGTGCAGGCCGGAAGCCGCAAGGCGCCAAGAAGGCTTCCAGTGGAGACGGAGCTGGAAATCAGGGCCGCTTGAGCAGCAAGAGACAGCAGCCCAAAGACGAGGGAATGCTCGCATCCCAGGAAATTCTGCGTCTAGTAGATGCGGCAGCCGAGGGACGACTTTCTGAGCGCGGCAAGGCCAGTGAGTTCGACGGCGTCTATAGGGAGATGATTGAAGGCGTCAACCAAATTATCGACTCTGTCACTGCGCCGCTGAAGGTAGCTTCGACCTACATCGAGCGCATCAGCAGAGGCGACATACCTGCAAAGATTACGGATACCTATAACGGGGACTTCAATGCGCTTAAACACGGTCTGAATACCTGTATCGACGCAGTAAGCGCGTTGGTACGTGACAGCGAGTTGCTGACCGAGTCAGCGGTGGCCGAGAAGTTTGGCATTAGGGCTGATGCTACGCGGCATGAGGGAGAGTTCAAGGATGTTATTGACGGTGTGAATCACACGCTGGATGTCGTAGTGGACAAGCTGAGCTGGTACCAGTCCATCCTCGACGCAGTTCCTTTCCCGATTCATGTGATCGACACAAACATGAAGTGGGTGTTCCTGAACAAGGCGTTCGAGAAGCTGATGGTCGACCGGCGGTATGTGCGCGACCGGAAGGAAGCGGTCGGCCTGCCTTGCTCAACGGCCAACGCCAACATTTGCAATACCGAGAAGTGCGGCATCATGCAGCTCAAGAAGGGCACGCCGGAGAGCTTCTTCGATTGGGGCGAATTGCGCTGCAAGCAGGACACCTCCAATCTGGTCAACATCAAGGGCCAGCATATTGGGTTTGTCGAAGTTGTCACCGATCTTTCCGCAACACTGAGTACGAAGGACTACACGGCCAGTGAAGTGGATCGTCTGGCTACAAATCTGGTGCAACTGGCGCACGGCGATCTGAACTTCGATTTGAAGACGCAGGAGGCAAACAAGTACACCGGCGAGGTAAAGCAGCAATTTGAGAAGATCAACGTCAGCTTGGGTGGTTTGAAGGGTGCAATTGTCGCGCTGGTGGGCGACACGAGCATGTTGGCCAATGCCGCAATCGAGGGCAAGCTGGCTACTCGCGCCGATGCCACCAAGCATCAGGGCGAATATCGTAAGGTCGTGCAGGGTGTCAACGGCACGCTCGACGCGGTAATCGGACCATTGAACGTCGCTGCTGATTACGTGGACCAGATTTCCAAAGGTGCGATCCCGTCCAAGATCACCGACACGTACAACGGTGACTTCAACATCCTCAAAAACAACATCAATGCGTGCATCGACGGCCTGGGCGGACTGACCGAGGCTAACCAGGTCTTGCAGCGGTTGGCGATGAACGATTGCTCTGTCCAGGTTCAAGGCTCCTATCAAGGAGTCTTCGCGGATGTTGCGAAGGCGACGAACACCGCTCAAGGACGAATCGTCAACGCGGTCCAGATCCTGGAAACGATAGCCAAGGGAGACTACAGGGAAAACCTGCACCTACTGCAAAAGGTGGGCAAACGCTCGGAGAACGATAAGTTCGTCCCTGCCTTCATCGAAACGATGAGTGCCGTCGATGCTCTGGTGGACGATGCCGGGATGCTGGTAAATGCGGCAGTGGAGGGCAAGCTCGCCACCCGTGCAGACGCCAGCAAACACCAGGGCGAATACCGCAAGGTCGTGCAAGGTCTTAACGACACGCTGGACGCGGTAATCGGTCCATTGAATGTAGCTGCCAATTACGTGGACAAGATCAGCAAGGGCGATGTGCCCGCGCAGATCACGGACACCTACAACGGCGATTTCAACCACATCAAGAACAATCTGAACACGCTGATCGTGGCCATGAACGACATCACGGCGGCTGCCGAGGAGATCGCCAATGGCAACCTGACGGTGGAGATCCGCGAGCGCTCTCCGCAGGACAAGCTGATGCAGGCGCTGCGGGGGATGGTCGATGGATTGACGCAGACTGTCTCCGACATCCGCTCGATCGCAGGCGAAGTGGCGGCTGCCAGCCAGTCCATCTCGACGGCTTCCATTCAGGTATCGAAGGGCGCAAGTTCCCAAGCTGCAGCGGCCGAGGAAGCCTCTTCTTCGATGGAGGAGATGGTCTCCAACATCAAGCAGAATGCCGACAACGCGCAGCAGACCGACAAGATTGCCAACAAGTCGGCCAAGGACGCACAAGCGAGCGGCAAGTCGGTGCTGGATGCCGTTGCGGCGATCAAGGAGATTGCCAGCAAAATCTCGATTATCGAAGAGATTGCCCGCCAAACCAACTTGCTGGCTCTGAATGCAGCCATAGAAGCGGCGCGTGCCGGCGAGCACGGCAAGGGCTTCGCAGTGGTGGCCGCCGAGGTGCGCAAGCTTGCCGAACGCAGCCAGAAGGCAGCCGGAGAGATCAACCAACTCTCGACCGCAACGCTCAAGGTATCTGAGAAGTCCGGCGAGATGCTGGACAAGCTGGTCCCCGATATTCAAAGGACGGCCGAGCTGGTGCAGGAGATAACTGCTGCCAGCAAGGAGCAGGATACCGGCGCCGAGCAGATCAACAAGGCACTGCAGCAACTGGAGCAGGTCATTCAACAGAACGCCTCTGCTTCGGAGGAGATGGCCTCCACTACCGAGGAGTTGACCGGACAGTCCGATCAACTGGTCAGCGCACTGGCATTCTTTAACACCGGAAGCGAAGAGGACGGTCCGATGCGGAAGACGGCGAATGCACGGGCCTGCAGCAGGCAGGTTCAGGCTGCGCCGCAACGAACGGTGAAGTCGAACGGCCACGGCAGTGCAACCGGCGCAAAGGCGGCGGTGAGGGGCGGTGTCAGTCTCCGCCTTAAAGACAAGCACGATGACCTTGACGGGGAATTCGAGCGTTACTAACCGGTCGGGCGCGGGCCGCACAGCGGTCCGCGCCGTGTCTTCAGGATGCGAGAGGAGTTGAAAGATGAGCGTTACCGAAATCACGGAGACCCGTCAGTATCTTACTTTCAAACTCGGCAACGAGATCTTCGCCACGGATGTGGCGAAGGTGAGAGAAGTACTTGACCTGACTACCGTCACCGAAATTCCCCGGACGCCGGACTTCATGGCCGGGGTGATCAATCTTCGCGGCAGCGTCGTTCCAGTGGTCGACCTGCGCCTGTGTTTTGGAATGTCGAAGACCGAGAGCACGCGCAATACCTGCATTGTCGTAGTCGAGGTATTGCTTGACAACGAGTCGACCATCATCGGCGCACTTGCCGATTCGGTCGAGGAAGTGATCGACTTGGAGCCGGATCAGATTCAACCGGCCCCGCGCATTGGAACGCAGTTAAGAACCGACTTCATCAAAGGAATGGGAAAACGCGACACCCAGTTCATCATGATTCTGGATATCGATCGCGTCTTCTCGGTCGACGATCTGACCGCAGTCCGCGGGCAGGAATCCAACAAGCCGCTCGTGGAAGCGGTCGCTTGACGGAGGGAATGGGGCGCGTGAAGCGCTCCATTCACGCTATGGGCAGCCATGAGGAATGTATCTCCAGCCGGGATTACGTGCGGCTTTGCGATCTGATTTATTCGGAAGCCGGCATTCACCTGGGCTCCGAAAAAAGGACCATGCTTGAAGTCCGGGTCAAGCGGCGCCTGCGGGCTCTCGATCTCAGCTCCTATGCCGAGTACTGCGATTACCTGTTTGGGCATAACGGCTTGAAGGAAGAACTCGTCCCCCTGATTGACGTGGTGACGACCAACAAGACAGATTTCTTTCGCGAACCGGGACACTTCACTTTTCTGGCCGCGAAGGCGCTCCCTGAGATGACGGCGCGCAACGGAAACCAGCTACTGGTCTGGAGTGCCGGCTGCTCGACGGGCGAGGAGCCCTACACATTGGCGATAGTTCTGAGCGAATATGCACAGACCCATCCCGGTTTTCGCTTCAGGATACTGGCAACCGACATTTCAACCACAGTATTGGAAAAGGCAGAGTTTGGTGTCTATGCGGACGAAGTGGTGAGCCCGGTGCCGCCGGCGCTGAAGCGAAAGTATTTCATGCGCAGCCGTGATCGCGACTCCAATCGCGTGCGTGTGGTGCCGGAGTTGCGCAGGCTGGTCGAGTTTCGCCGCCTGAACTTCATGGACGAGGATTACGGCCTCGTGCAAAAGGCCGACGCCATTTTCTGCCGCAATGTGATCATCTACTTCGACCGCCCCACGCAGGAGCGAATCCTGAGCAAACTTTCTCGTCATCTGGTTCCGAGCGGATACATGTTCGTCGGGCACGCCGAGACTCTGCACGATATGAATCTTCCCCTGGCGCCGGTTGGTCCGGCTCTCTATAGGAGGGTTGATGCCCGAGTCTGAAGATGTACTGCCCGAGGTCTATGTGCAACCGGGAGAATCGTGTCTGGTTTCAGAGCCGTCGTTTATACGGACCCTGCTCGGTTCCTGTGTCGGCGTAACTTTTTGGGTTCCGAGACTGGGCATTGGCGCACTGTGCCATGCCATGCTGCCCAGCTATCCGGGCAAGTCGCCTGAGAAGAGGAATCACGCCGCCGGCCGCCGTTACGTGGACTTTTCCATTCTCGATCTGGCCCGCCAGCTCGACGCACGCGGCGCGTGCCGTAGCGAAGTGCAGGTGAAGTTATTCGGGGGTGCCGATGTGCTGATGGTGACCGATGAGGCATCGCGGCCCTCCGTGGGCAGGTTGAACTGTGAAGCTGCAATCCGGGTGCTGCGCGATGAGGGTTTAGGTGTGATTGCGTCCAGCCTGGGCGGCACATCCGGGGTCAACATCAAGTTTCACACTGGTACAGGAGAAGTGCTGTTGCGACGGATCCGTTGAACTGGTGTTCACACAGAAAATCCATTTTCGCGTAAAGATGCAGAGAGGCTTGGATTGTGGGTAAACAAAGGATTCGCGTACTGATCGTAGACGACTCAGCCGTGGTTCGCCAGACGCTGCGCGAAGTCCTCTCTTCCGATCCGGAGATCGAGGTGATGGCAACTGCTGGCGATCCTTTTGTGGCTGCCGAGCGGATCGCGGAGCAAGTCCCCGACGTCATCACGCTCGACATCGAAATGCCGCGCATGGACGGGCTTACCTTCCTCAAGAAGATCATGAGCCAACATCCGATTCCGGTGGTGATCTGTTCAAGCCTTGCAGTCGAAGGCGCACAGAGCACCTTCAGGGCTCTCGAGTACGGCGCGGTGGATATTGTCACAAAGCCTCGCCTGGGCGCAAAGCAGTTTCTGGAAGACTCGCGCATCACCCTTTGCGAGGCGGTGAAAGCCGCAGCCTGCGCAAGGATGCGCATTCTCGGACCAAGCTATACCGTCGAACCCAAGCTCACCGCCGACGCCATTCTCTCCCCTGCAACTCACGCCATGGACGAGACCACTGAAAAAGTGGTGGTGATCGGAGCCTCCACTGGCGGCACCGAGGCGCTGAAGACCCTGCTGGAGACGCTTCCAGCCGACACTCCCGGCATAGTGATCGTGCAACACATGCCAGAGCTGTTTACACGCGCCTTCGCCAACCGCCTGGATGGTCTGTGCGCCATTACCGTAAAGGAAGCGGAATCCAACGATACAGTGATTCGCGGACGCGCGCTGATTGCGCCGGGCAACCATCACCTGTTGCTCAAGCGCAGCGGGGCCCGTTACTACGTAGAGATCAAGGATGGGCCACTTGTGTGTCGTCACCGCCCCTCGGTTGATGTGCTGTTCCGCTCTGCGGCTCGCTACGCTGGGCCGAATGCGGTGGGCGTCATTCTTACAGGAATGGGCGATGACGGGGCACGAGGAATGCTTGAAATGAAACAGGCGGGAGCGCGGACGATTGCACAAGATGAGGCCAGTTGCGTGGTGTTCGGAATGCCCAAGGAGGCTATCAAGCTCGGTGCGGCCGATAAGGTACTACCACTGCAAGCCGTGGCCGGCGCAATCCTGACTTGTGCGCGATGAGGAACCAATGAGGGGATACAGAGGCCATCATAATCGCTGTTTGAAGCAACGCGATGAGAGAAGATCTACTCCCTCACTATTCACGGAGGTCGATGCAAAGGCGGCCGGAGAGAATCGAAGTTGATGAGCGAAAAAACCAACGAGACGGCAGCTCGCAATCTTGAGAAAGCAGGAGGCGATCTCCAGTGGCTGCTACGCACCACCGAGGATGCGATCAATAGGCTTGTCCATGCCTTTCAGAGTCTTACCGGGCACACCGAAACGACCTTGGAACTGGCCTCAGCCATCGTGGATTGCGTCCAGGATCAGAGTGTCGTCTCCGTTCTGCCAAGCGTGCGTGCCCTGGGCATTGCAGCTAAACAATTTCTTCGCGAAAGGTCGCAGGCAACTTCCGGAATACTTGAGACGGTGACAGCGGAGATGAAACTGCTCCATCGGTTATCGGAGGTAACGGAGGGGCAGGCCCAAATCGCTCTTGATATGAATATGCTCACCGTGCACACAAAGATAGAGGTGGCCCACCTTGGTTCTGTAGGCACCGGGTTTGAGTATCTCGCGCACGAGTTGGCCGACTTTTCGCAGTCGCTGACCCGGAATACTGAGGAGCTGGCCAGGCATACCCATAACCGCAGCGATGCAGCCGAAAACACAAGGCACATGCTCTCTGTCGAACTTCCGCACCTAAGGAAAGCGTTGACTCGCGTTGAAGCGAATATGGGGGACGATTTGGTGCAGTTGGAGGCTGGTCTGTCCGAACTCTCAAGGATGCCGGAACAATTCCGAAGGTCCGCCGAAGATATTGCCCGGCAAATTGCGGGGGTCGTTGTCGCTGTTCAGGGTTACGATATTACTCGCCAGCAAATCGAACATGTACAAGAGGCGTTGACAGTCATTTCTCACAGACTTCTCACGGAGCACGACGCGAAGGCCCGTGTCTCTTCGGAATCAGCGCAGGCCCATGCGGGCCTTGCCATCCAAATCTGTCAATTGGGCGCCATCCAGGCGACGATCGCCGAATGGAAATCGCAAATCAGAATCTGCATGGAGGGCATCTTAAGAATAAGCGCCCTGGATATCGTTGGCATTGGGCCATTGGTGCTTGAGCAGGAGCGGTCGATGTCATCCCAACTTTCGCACATCGAATTGCTTGAATGCGAGTGCCAATCTTACGGCGAGAAAACCCGCTCGACTCTCGAGGGGATTTCGAATCTGTCGCAATTGTTCACCGAACATTTGCAGAAATCCGACTCCGCCCGAAAGCGCCTTCGCCTGCTCACATTCAACTCCGTGATTGAGGCCTCCCATCTGGGCGCGCAGGCCGACACAATCTGTGTGATTGCGGACGGAATTGCGGAGGTCTCGGCTGAATGGAGCACGGTCGCCGAGCAATCCGGGAGGACACTCGAGGAATTTCTGAACCTCTCAGAGCGCATCAGCGAAGTGATGACAACGTTCTCGAAAACCTGCAGTGAGGATCTTAATAGGGCCCAGGAACAGACAAAGACAGGCCTCGAAAGCCTTCGCAAAGCCTCTGTGTTTGCAGTTCTGCAGGGACAGAAAATAGAGAATGCGATTGAGATCATGCGAACCAGCAGTGGCGAGATCGGGAAGATCAGCGATCTGCTCGACACTTGCTTTGGTCGCATCAACGAGGTGTTGTCGGACATAGAGCAGATCAAAGGCCAATTGGAACTCGAGCACCCCGATGTAAAAGCGGGGTACGACGGCGAAGAGATTGAACGGCTATTCTCCGCCTCCTATACAACGCAGACGGAGCGCGATGTCCTGCGTTCTGCGATCTACGGTACAGCATTCTCAGCCGCGCAACAAAGCTCGATAGGGAACGACGTGGAATTGTTTTAATTGAGAACCTCGTTTAAAGAAACAGCAGGATATTCACAGCAGGGAGATGAGGACTGGCGATGAGACGGATTCTGACAGTGGACGATTCGGCTAGCATGAGGCAGATGGTCAATTTCACTTTGCGCAAGGCTGGTTATGAAGTGACCGAGGCTGTCGATGGCGAAGATGGTCTCGCCAAGGTTACGAGTGAAAGGTTCGACCTGATCATTACGGATTTGAATATGCCCAACGTGGACGGCATCCAGCTCATCACCTCAGCTCGCAAGATACCTGGATACTCCTTTGTCCCCATCCTGATGCTTTCCACAGAGTCGCAGGCGGAAAAGAAGGACGCTGGACGCAAGGCGGGCGCAACTGGCTGGATTGTGAAGCCGTTTAACGCCGATCAGCTGGTCGCTGTGGTACAGAAGCTGGTCAAGTAGGTTGATGGAAGATGAATTATGCACTTCCTAAGCGCACAGGCACGACAGGTCTGTTGAGCGTCGGTGGCGCTCTCGTTGCTGACGCCTCTGGCTTCCGTTCCGGATTTCGGTTGTCCGCGGGCAGCACGGCAAGTATTTGAATCGATTGGCCTCCTTGTGCATAAAAACAATGCGCCCTTGGTCCTTTTCTATCAAGCACGTAGCGGCGTGTTCAGGACGGGCGCAAATCCATCCGGCCCGCGCACGGCTTTGCGCAGAGTTCCATGAGCTGTAGAAACGCGCTCTTCTCCTGGTAGTGGTCGCTATAGCTGACGTCCGCTCTGCCGACGTGACGCCAGATGCGGGCGGCCACAAACAGGAAGCGCAGACGCGCCGTGGCCTGCGTGATATGTTCATGGTTTCCACCGCGACGTTCTCAATGCGGTTGAACAGTTGCAACCGGCAGTTCAGGTTCCAGGCCAGCATCGGTTCGCGATCGAGAAAGCGCAAGTGATTCAGGCGCGAGAACCCGGCATAGCAGGCCAGCACCATCCCCAGAATGAACCTGTTTGCCGGCATGGCGCGCGTCCGCCGCTTGACGGTTCATGTCTCCTCGACCAATCGCTGGAAGGCGAGGTTCTCCAGCATCGTGGCCACCAGAACCAGGCCGCCATAGGCGGTCAGATTGCGCGATTGGTAGTCATAGGGTGTGGAACCCTCGATTTTGTTGAGCTCCCGCATACTGCGTGAACTCCTTTATTCACGGGTCTGTCATGCGTAGTCTGATTTGCATTGCTCACCATTTGGGCGACTCCTGGAAATCGGTTGCAAAGCCCGCAACTCCGCGTCTCTACTGCTTTAAACCAGGATTACCAGGGGTCGAATAATAGATTTGCGCATGATTCAGGTGCTAGAAAACTGTTGACCGACGCCATCTATCTTGAAACCTCAGGCATTGCTCCCGGAGGTTTGAGAATCTGGGGAACGCAGGTCCAGGCAGGGTTCAATCACTGGACTCTCAATGCCGCGAGCGGAGCTGCAATCCGTCGGTATTGGTGGCTGATTCCTGAGCAACGTACGATTTGGTCACACATTGACCACCATTCGGAGTTCTGGGCAAAGCGCGACCCACCACAGCTCGTCTTGGTTGTGAGGCACAGGCGAAAGCCTTTGACAGATCAGCGCAGACTTCATGTCTTTGTCCAAATTTATTGAAGTCGCGGAGAAGCGGCTTTCGATACATCGCGACACATAAACGCATACTTCGTTAACGAAGCCTATCAACTCGCACACGAGCCGCAGGTTGCCGAGATCGACGTTTTGCCAGAGGAAGAATGAACCTGAATATCGATGGGTCAGTCAACGGCGCTTTGCGCAAATCGGCATTTCCCGAATGGCAAATGTGTTGCCAAGGCGCGGCCCGCGTCAAAATTATGAAACGCAGAGCAGCGGACTTTGTCCCAAAGCTGGCGTCACTGTTAGATTCTGTGTATGAGTCCGGTCAAGCTCGCTCCCGTTTTGACTCCACATGGGCACCTCTCGCTGATACAAGATGACGACGCTGTTGCGCTCGATGCCGAGGTTGCGGAGTGCTTGCAGGCAGCCTCTGTGCGCGGTGCGGGCCATGGGCTTCTACAACTCGGGGCCAGCGAAGTGGGAACGGCGCTGCCGGCTGTCTTCTCGTACTGGCGTGAGTTTGCGGCTCGCTATGTCACCGCACTCTGCACACACTCCAGCCTCTCGCCGGATGCGCAGGACACCAAGCCTGCGGAAATAATTGCGCCCCCGCCGACTGCGGGGTTGGAGTGGCTGGTCATGGCCGCGCCGCTCATGACTGGGGCTGAATATCTGACCGGGGCCTTGCTCCGCGCCTTGTGGCAGCAGACGGACAAGGCTCTGCGGCTTGAGTTGTCGGAAGAGCAATGCAGAGTGCAGGAGTTTCTCAAGCGCCGGAATCCGGCCTGGAATCTGGTCGGCTGCGTCTGTTTCAACCTGGCAGAAAACCGCGGCGATACGGAGTCGCCCTTTGCTTTTCTGGCCACCTACACCGTGCGGCTCTCGGCCCACTCCAAAGCGCAACATTTGCCTTTGGGAGAGGCTCTGCGCGAGTACGAGGGAGCAGCCAACCGGGACCGCCTCTTGGCGTTGCTGCTGCCAGTGCAAAGAGCCGCAGAGATCTGTCCGTGGCTGAAGTCCATGGTCGATGACGGCGAGATCTTCCATCCGCTACGTTGGACTCCCGGCGAAACCTCGCAGTTTTTGCGCGATTGTCCGCTGTTGGAGCAGGCTGGCATCGTCGTCCGCATGCCGGCGACGTGGCCATCGCATCGTCCGCCGCGGCCCCGCGTTACGGCCAGGGTGGGCGGCGTTGCTCCATCGCTGGTTGGCCAGGACGCGCTGCTTGACTTCCATATGGACGTCACGCTCGATGGCGAGTCATTAACTGCTGCAGAGATTCGCACACTGCTGGCCGGGACCGAGGGGCTGGCCCTAGTGCGCGGACGCTGGGTCGAGGTGGATCGCGACCAGCTTAGCCGCATGATCGACCGTTTCAGCCAAGCCGAACGTGCGGCTGCAAGCCACGGACTGAACTTTGGCGAGGCGATGCGCATGGTGGCCGGGGCCAATCTAGATGGCGCGGATGCTGACGCCGAGAGTGCCGAAATCGACTGGGCGCAAGTGACCGCCGGCCCCTGGCTTGCCGAAACCCTGAAGGGGCTGCACAGCGCCGGTATGGCGGTATTGAGGCGAAAGGTGCTGAATCGCGACGTACGACAAATCGAGACAACTCCTTGGGCGATGGAGATGAAGTCCGTCTCCATCGAAGAGCCGGACCGCGTGGTGCAGACCCTCACAGGCGCAATTCTCGGTTGTGGTGGTTGGTTGCTGGGTCGCGGCGCCAGCCATTCCGGAGTCGTGAATATGCGTTTCGAATTCGAGCGCCAGAACAGCGCGGATATATACTGCGCTTTGATCGGATCGGGACTCGAACTGAGCGAAGTTGGACATGCAAGTCTCACAGCGCTCTGTGAGTGCACGAACCGGCGACCAAAAAGTTGCGGTAAAGAAGTTGCTTGTATTGAACTTGAGATTCAGACCTTCCCGTGCAGGAGGTAAAGACCCACATGTCTGCACGGATCTCGGGGAGTTGGGCAGAAGGCGCATTTTACCGGTCTGAAGTTGGAGCGCCGCAGTAAGCTGCTGCCCTACGGTTCCTGTTTGAGCCAGGTGTATCTTTCGCTGCGAGACTGGCAGCAGGAAACTGACGGGATCGTCGTGCTGGTGATCGATTACCGCTTTGAAGGAATCGAAGGTGTTGAGCCAAACTATCGGTTGGCAACCTGCATATTCATCTTGGCTATAGGACGTTTTAGATCTTTGGAGCAGGCCTGGAGCCGCTGATGCTGGGCATCGCGTGATGCTGACCTATTGGCTCATCCTTTACTGGATGTACCGGAAGCGACTGTTCCTGCGCATCTGATGCAGGCAAGAAATATGGAGGCATTTTGGCATCGATTTTGAGCGATTTTGGGGCATTATCAGGCCAAAATCGGCCAAAAATGGGCTAAAATCGAGTGTCTCCTTGACCTTGCCCTCAGAATGCGTATCTCTTAACCGGCCGGGTTTTGAGGATATTTAATTCATCCTCGTCATCGTCGTGGCGGTGGGAATGTGGGAATCGGCTTCATCGATTTCCAAGGTTTGTGGGA
>Ga0302189_10000203_pt1 | contig 49622 bp, 30 predicted proteins | sample II_Bog_E2_2_FD_194551 | JGI IMG/M metagenome (GOLD analysis project Ga0302189, IMG submission 194551) | Peat permafrost microbial communities from Stordalen Mire near Abisko, Sweden - II_Bog_E2_2 | ecosystem: Environmental > Terrestrial > Soil > Wetlands > Peat | place: Sweden: Abisko...
CCTTTTAGGAGCTTTTTAAGGCCTGATTCGCCTTAAAAGCGGGATATTTGGTCCTATTTTGCAACAAAAATATCACCTTGCGCTGTACTCCCATGGTCACCCTTTCGAGCCTTTCCGCGCGCTAGCCCGCATTTCTCACAAGCACGTTGCTGATTGCGGCGGCGGTAAATAAAAAGGGCTTGGAAAGGCCGTCTTTTCATGGCATAACTGCGTTATCGAGACGTAGTTTGCGCCGTGCGGAGGCGGCCTTTCTTATGACAGAGTGTAAACAAGAAACGTTCGCATTTACAGCACATTTTTCGCGCCGCGTGGAGGCCGGGTTTACCGCCGGCCAAGTCTCCAGCGACGGCGGGTCGCTTTTGCTGCGCGAGACGGACCGGAAGATCAACCTGCTGGGGCGGCTGGCGGCCTGCTTCAGCGACGGGCGCTCACCGTTGCTGGTCAAGCACCAGCTGTCGGTGATGCTGGCGCAGCGCATCTACGGGCTGGCGCTGGGCTATGAAGACCTCAACGATCATGAGCAGTTACGCCGCGATCCGCTGCTCGGAGTGCTGGCGGGCAAGCGGAATCTGGACGAGACGCTGGCCGGAAAAAGCACATTGAACCGGCTGGAACTGGTTGGCCGCAGCAAGCGCTATCACAAGATCGGCTACTCGACCGAAGCCCTGGACCGGCTGCTGGCGGATCTTTTCATCGAGTCGTACGCCACGCCGCCGAGCGAAATCGTGCTTGACCTGGACGCGACCGACATTCCGCTCTACGGCCATCAGCCGGAGCGATTCTTCCACGGCTACTACGATAGCTACTGCTATCTGCCGTTGTACATCTTCGCCGGCGATCAGTTGCTGTGCGCGCGGCTCAGGCCGGCCAACAAGGATGCGGCGGCTGGTTCGGTCGAAGAAGTTAGCCGCATCGTAACTCAGGTGCGTGCGCGCTGGCCGCAGGTGAAGGTCATCCTGCGCGCCGACTCCGGCTTTTGCCGCGAAAAACTGATGGCCTGGTGCGAACGAAAAGAAAATCGCGTCGATTACGCCTTCGGCCTGGCGCGCAACCAGCGGCTGGCGAAGATCATCGGCGCCCAGATGCATGAGGCCCGCGTCCGTCACCAAACGACCGGCAATGCGGCCCGCGTCTTTGCCGAGTTCGACTATCGGACCAAGAAGAGCTGGTCGCGCGCCCGCCGCGTGGTGGCCAAGGCGGAGTATCTCGACAAGGGCGAAAACCCGCGCTTCGTGGTAACTTCGCTAACTCCCGATAAGTGGGCCGCGCAGGAGTTATACGAGAAGTTCTACTGCGCCCGCGGCGAAATGGAGAACCGCATCAAGGAACAGATGTGCCTGTTCGCCGACCGGCTCTCCACCGACGAAATGAAGGGCAACCAATTGCGCCTCTACTTCTCCGCGCTGGCTTACACGCTGATGGAAGCGCTGCGGCGGCTGGGCCTGAAGGGCACCGAGTGGGCCGAGGCGCAGATGGATACGATCCGCTTGAAGCTGCTCAAGATCGGCGCCATCGTGCGTATCAGCGTGCGTCGCGTACTGCTTCAACTCAGCTCGGCCTACCCATGGAAAAATATCTATGCGGCGGCCTTCCACGCCCTGCGTTGTTGAGGGCCACCGGCGACTTCGCCAACTCCGCTTCCACCCTGACCTGGTTATCCGGCTGGCGGAGCTATGGACAAAAACCGCACGCCAAGGCTCAAACAGGCGATAGTCCGCCGGAAACCACCATCACTGGCCGCACCACCATCCCCAAAGCACTAGCAAAGCCTCGTCCACCGCTCCAAAGTACCTCGAAATTGCTGCCTGTGAGAAATGCGGGCTAGCAGGTGCATCTCAAGCGTCACTCCCAGCTCGGGGTTTCTTCCCACAGACCGCAAAAAACTGCTCCCTTGAGCCGCCAACGCGCATCTTTACTGTCATGAGCCAGGAAAAAGCTACCTTCGGAGCGGGCTGTTTTTGGGGAGTCGAGGCGGCGTTTGCGGTCATCCCTGGCGTTACGGCTACTGCCGTTGGCTATGAGGGCGGTTCACTGGAGCAGCCCAGCTACAAGGACGTTTGCACCGACAAGACCGGCCACGCCGAGGTCGTCGAGATAGATTTCGACCCCGCGCAGGTCAGCTTTGAGCAGCTCCTGGACGCGTTTTTTACACTCCACGACCCCACTACCCTCAACCGCCAGGGCCCGGACTGGGGCACGCAATATCGCTCGGCCATCTTCTTCCACTCGCCGGAGCAGGAGGCCCAGGCTCGCGCCAAGATTGAGCAGCTTGCGGTCGAGGGCCGGTACAAACCCAAGCGCATCGTCACCCAGGTCGAGCCGGCCCAGACCTTCTGGCGGGCAGAGGAATACCACCAGCGCTACCTCGAAAAGCGCGGCCAGGCAAGCTGCCACATCTAAAGCGGTTCCACCATTGCCGTGCCTGGAAACGGCTGCTGCCGGCGGCGGTTTCTCTTCTGCGGCCGGATGCCCGCTATACTCTAGCTGAATGTTCGCCGACCGTCGATCTGCCGTCTCCTGTCCAGCGCCCAAAGGCGTTTTGTTGGTCAGGCTCTGCAACTGGGTGGGCGAGGCGGTGCTCTCACTTCCAGCGTTGCGACGGCTGGCGGCCGGCGGCTACGATCTCCAACTCTATGGCAAAGGGTGGGCTCCCGCGCTGCTGGCTGGCGCTGGATGGCCCGTGACCGTGCGCCGCGGAGGAGTGAAAGAGGCAACGGGGCAACTGCGCAGCTTGCGTCAAACGCTTGAATTTGCTGGAAGACCGCCGGCGCTGTTGATGACTAATTCATTCGCTTCCGCGCTGGAGATGCGGCTGGCGGGCTTTGCCCCGTCAGGATATGCGCGTGAGGGCCGGAGCCTGCTGCTTCGCAACGCGTATCGCCTGCCGCGCTTCGCTCATGCGGCTCACGCCTACTGGCACCTTGCCGGCCGCTTTCTGGGTACCGATGCGCAGTTCCCTGGTTCTTTGGGATGGACCGCTAGCGGAGCACAGCGTGAGCAGGCGCAAGCGCTTTTGGCCCAACACGGAATCGCCCCGCGGTCGTTCTTGGTTCTCTCTCCGTTTTCAGGGCCGGATGATCGCGAGAATCGCAAGGTGTGGCCGGGATTCCTGGAACTGGCAACGGCTCTGCAAGGCGCGAAAGTACCGGTGATCGTCTGCCCAGGTCCCGGCGAGGAAGCTGCCGCGGCAACGCTGGGAGCCCAGGTCATCTGCCTGCCGGGCGTCGATCTCGGAGTCTATGGCGCGCTCTTCCAGCTTGCGCGCGGCGTGGTGGCCAATGACACCGGGCCCGGCCATCTGGCCGCAGCCGCCGGAGCGCGGCTCATCAGCCTCTATGGACCGCGGTCGGTCGCGGCCTGGACGCCAATCGGCGCAAATGTGCGGCTCTTTCAGGATGCGTTGAAGTGGCCCACCGTGGATTGCGTGGTTGAGGCTACGCTCCTGATGGGGAACACGGGTTGAGGTTCGTCGTCTCCCACCTTAACCGCAAGGACAAGAACGCGGCGAGGGTGGGGCACCCGGCTACTTCTTTGGACGCTTGTAGAATGGCGCCGGAATCTGCTTTGCGCGGACTCGGTTGGCACGGACCTGGACCAGCAGATCCTGACCATCGGCACCCACGGATGCGGGTACAAGCACAAAGGCTATGTTGGTTTTGAGAAAGGGCGCGGGCGAGCCGGAGGTGATGACGCCGATCTCGTTGCCGTCCAGGTCCAGCACCGGGTAGCCGTCACGGGCGATGCCGCGCTCGACCATCTCGAGAGCTACAAGCTTGCGTTTCGGTCCCGCGGCCTGCACGGCCAGCAGAGCCTCGCGGCCGATGAATTCGCCTTTGTCGAGCTTGAGCCAGCGGTCAAGACCTGCCTCGAAGACGTTGATGGAGTCGGAGATCTCGTGGCCGTAGAGGGGCATTCCTGCCTCAAGGCGGAGAGTGTTGCGCGCTCCCAGGCCGCAGGGGCGAATGCCGAACTCGCGGCCCGCCTCTAGCAGCGCGTTCCACACCTTCTCAGTGGTCGCCACATCCGCGGGCAGGTAGACCTCGAAGCCGTCCTCGCCGGTGTAGCCGCTGCGGGCGATCAGCACATTGGCCACGCCGGCTACATCGCCCCAGGTGAACCAATAGTTCCTGATCGCAGGCAAATCGACTCTCGTCAGCTTTTGCAGGGTTTGCAGCGCGCGCGGCCCCTGCACAGCCAACTGCGAGTAATAGTCGGAGTAGTCGCTGATATGGATGCCGGGCCATGCGCCCACGTGGCGGCGAATCCAGGCGTAGTCTTTGTCTTTGGTGCCGGCATTGACGACCAGCAGGTAGTCGTTCTGGCTCAGCCGGTGGACCAGAATGTCGTCCACATAACAGCCCTCGGGCGTCAGCAGCGCGGAATACTGGGCCTGCCCGTCTTTGAGGCGCGAGGCATCGTTCATGGTGATGTGCTGGACGGCGGCCAGCGCACCGGGGCCGCGAAACTGGATTTCTCCCATGTGGCTGACGTCGAAGAGGCCCACGCCGGTTCGCACGGCCATGTGCTCGGCGATGAGCCCTCCGCCGGGGCCGGGGTACTCGACCGGCATATCCCAGCCGCCGAAGTCCACCATCTTTGCCTTCAGCGAGCGGTGGGCGGCGTTGAGAGCGGTCTTCTTAAGCGGGGCGGCGATGGGCAAATCGGAGCCGGAGTGAATTGGAAGCGACATTGGGTCTTCCTTTTGGCCGTTCTGGCAGACACACTACACGATAGGGAGTGAGTGGCTTCAGGGTCAAACCCAGCGCTCCCGCTTCACCGCCTCCGCGCCCGCCAGAAGGAACTCACGCTCAGGTAGAGGAATACCGCCATGATCCCGGCGGTGACCAGGAAGAGCCGGTGATCGGGGCCGTGGGCCCAGCTGGCTCTGACGCGCCAAAGCGTCGGGGCAAAGACAACCACAGGCAGAAAGAAGAGGCCGCCGGTCACCTCCAGCCACAGAATGCCGCCGAGGCGGCGAAAGGGGCGCAAAAAGCCTCCTACGCCGCGCACAACGCCTCCCGCCGAGCGTCCCGCAGCCTGTCCGCGCACAGTGGCGCCGCCAGCCGCCTGGGCAGCGGGCGCATTCGCGGCGGGCTGTGTTGTGGCGCTCTGAGCGCCGACCGCCATTCGCTGGCCAACCATCCGCCCGGCAACCCGCAACCCAATTCCCAACGCCCGCCCAATGCTCTGAGGTCTCATCTTCGTTATGATGGTAGCAGCGCCGCTGGGCGAGCCGCTTTTCTCATTTTTTCAATTCCCAGTTGCTCTCCGAATGGCATCGGCAGTAAGGTAGAGAAATCCAATCTCGCGGCCAGCACCTTTTTCCCAGCGTTGGCCACAGCCCCTGGAGGAGCCCATGACAACCCGTCTGCGCGAACTCATTCAGCAACTGGGCGAGGCCATCCACGAGTCGGTGATCGAGAGCGAGCAGATCGCTGGCGTGGTCCAGGATATCCGCAAGCACGGCTTCGACGTGCTGTTGATGCTTGAGGCCACGATCGGCCTCAACGACGTCGCCAAAGGGAAGGAAGAACTGGAAGTCGCCGCCGGCCAGAGCGGCGCCGATGCGCCATTCAGCCAGAACGATCTGAGCTTCCTCCGGTCGCTGCGCATCTCCATCGCGGACGATAAGGAAGAGACCCCCGGCCCCGACGCCAGGTAGCTTTACCGGCGGATTCGCCTGATGCATGTTGTTTTTCATCTTTTCAGAGCGATCCAGCCCTGGAAAGACGCCGATGCCAATTTTGAGGCGCGATGAGGAATTGCTGCTAAGCTCTTGAATACGCCTTAGATAGATAGGTATTTCATCCGGAGACCGGCGCAAGGAATCGGGCCACGAAATGTACCCTATTTCGAGGAAATGCTGGAATTAGTAGATACGCAAGTCAAACGGAATCAGTGCTTTGCATGGACAAAAGCGAACAAAGAGGGAATGTATCCCGGGGGGAGGGCAGGTAGGTGGCCCGGATTGTTCCTTAAAGAGGTTTCCTGGCGACACCCGTTTCCCTTCGAAGCTCGACCATTGTTCGCCATCTTCCTCCGCTCGAACTTTGTATAGCGTACCGCAATGGAACGTAATTCTATGCAAAAGCCAGCGCGCATTCCGCAGGGACGGGAAAGATGCCAAGGATGCAATCGTTTCCTGGGTGGAGGGGGCACCGTCCCAACGGGACTCCGGATGTATTGTTGTTTGCGCCAACCCCACCCCACGTTGAAACGCGGGGCTAACCAACATTGCGCCTACGGCGCGGGGCTACTTATTTCAGAAGGACGGCAAGGATGGTCCCGAGGTAAGGAAAGACGCCGTTTGGGGGATAATTGTCTCCCTTCTGGAATTCTTGTCAAAGGAGCGAGGCCTAAGAAAACCAGTCAAGTTGTTGAAATAAAGGTAGAAAATAGGTGCGCCAAGAATTGCATTAAATTCGGTAGTTATTGGTTAAGCTAAGAGCAATGAACGAGAAATGAAGCAGCAATGGAGAGAGGAGCAGGCTCTCCTATTCTTTTCGGACTACTTCTGCGGGTTCGCAGGCGTGGGGAGAGGCTGAGAACATCTTCGAAGAGCGAATGGCTGTCGTGACCTTAGCGAAGGGCCGCACATGGAAGTGGCGAAAGCGGCTGAAGGCGGAATAGCCAGGGCGAGGCAAACTCTTGAAGAGATCAGGGCATTCTCCGAGTTGACGCGGAGCTGCGAGGGGCTGTGCGAGGCGGCTTCCTCTCAAAAGGAAGAAGCCGCGGAGCATTCTTGGCGCGGTAGACCAATTCGGCGGATGCAGGGGCGGTTCCGAAGGGGAATCGCCCTTTTCCCCTTTCTACGGAGAAGAATGCAAGGCCGTGGGATGTTGGGACGGGATTGGCGGAGAAATGGTGTTGGCAAGGGAAAGGCAGGCGGCCGGAAGGAGACCGCATGGAACAGGGGCCCGGAAGCAGGCAGTCAGCCGCGGAACAGCAAAGATGAAGGAGGCGGCGGATTTGGCCATGGAGGCCCTCAGCGACGAGATTGCGACGTCGCTGCTGGACAGAACGGTGGGCGGCAACGCCACGATCGCAAAGGTGCTGTTTGCCCTCGCGGAGGGACAAATCGATTGCGAGGATGAAGCTGTGATGGAACGTCTTTGCAGCTTTGCCGAGAGGCTGGCTTCGGAGCCGACCTGGACTGGCCCGGTGGACGAAGAAGAGGCGGAGACCGGCTTTGGAGAACGTGAACTGGAGGCTTGATCAGGCAAACCGGTTTCTTTTTCCGGCTGGAGATCGATGAGGGGAAAGCAGCGAGCGGAGGGTGAGGTTTCCCGCGCGTGCGGACAGAGCAGGCGGCAGGTGCGGGAAGCCTCGCCGAATTGGCATGTTGGGTGGATTGAGGCGGGGAGAGGAATCAGCCGCCGGGCAGGCCAAGGGACAGGACTCTACGGCAATGACGGCAGAGAAAGCAAACGGACTTTTGCATTGGTCCAAGGAAGAAGAGACACAGATGAAGCTCACGAATCACGAGTGGTTGCGCGCCGCCAGATGGATGGGACTGCTTTCGGCGGCGGTGTGCCTGATGGGAATGGTGCAAGGAAACGCAGCCCAGGCGCAGGCGGTCAGCACGACGACGGTCCAGGGGACGGTGTATCTGGCGAATGGTCAGCCCGGTACAGGGACGCTGGTGGTGAGCTGGCCATCGTTTACGACGGCGAGCGGCCTGTTGGTTGCGGCGGATAGTGCGACAGTGGCGATTGCGCCGGATGGATTTGTGAGCGTGAATCTGGCCCCCAACCAGGGAGCAACCCCGGCAGGGCAGTATTACACGGCGGTTTACTATCTGAGCGACGGGACGACGAACACCCAGTACTGGGTGGTGCCAGCGGCGGCGCAGGCAACTCTGGCGCAAGTGCAGGCGCAGTTGATGCCGGCGGCACAGGCCGTGCAGACAGTGAGCAAGACCTATGTGGATCAGGCGATCGCGGAGTTGACGGGAAGCCTGCTGACGGCATCGGGCGGGACGCTGAGCGGGCCGCTGACATTGTGCTGCGATCCGACGCAGCCGTTGGGGGCGGCAGATAAGCACTATGTGGATGAGACGTTTGCCCTGGCGGTGCCGCTGGCCGGAGGGAGCATGACCGGGGCCTTGGCAACGCCGGCGGTGAATGGAGTGGAGTCTCCCGTGGCGGGAAGTTCGCAGACGACGCTCCAAGGGGCGATGAGCGCGGCGGGGGCGAATGGGGCGATGGAGATTTCGCCGGCCTATGCGGGGACGGACGGATTCACGAATCCAAATGGCGTGTATGTCACGGACTTGCGGCAGGGGAGCTCGCAGCAGTTTGAGCGCAGCGTGAAGGAATTCGGCGCTGTCTGCGACGGGACCACGGACGACACGAATGCGCTGCAGTCGGCATTGAACTATGCGCAAACGCATGGCGTGGCATTGACGATTCCGCAGGGGAGATGCAAGACGCGGACCTTGACGTGGCATGGAGAGTCGATCGGCGGAATGGGCAAGCAGGTGTCGGCGCTGATGGGCTTTCCAGGACGGGATGTGCTGTTGACGGTGCCGGACAGCGCGAATCTTCTGCCCTACACGCGGATTCACGATCTGACAATCTATGTGGACCAGAGCCTGGATGCATCCTGCTCAACAGCAAAGGGAGTTGCGCCGGCGGGCAGTTGCGCGGCGAACCGGCCCATGGAGAGCAATTCAATCTTCTCGCCGGGCGGGAACGGCCTTACCGGCACAACCGGAACGGGCGCGGCGTGGGCGGTGGGCAATTGCGCAATCGCGATGCCGGCGGCGACTGGAGCGGGGGGAAACGGCCTGAAGGTGGCGGAGATTGAGAACCTGGAGATCGCAGCGACGGGCGTTGACCCTCTGGCTGCGCAGTATCCGGGGGCGCACTCGACACACACGTGCGGATTGTATCTGGCGCAGTGGCCGCAGTGGAGCGAGTTCCGGAACATCGACATTCGCGGACTGAATACGGGCATAGCCATGCCGGCGTTGCCGGTAACTGCGCCAGCGGGATTGAATTCGGACTCGAACCGCTGGCAGAACATTACGATTCAGGCGACACACGGGTTCACGGCAGAGGCAGGTTCGAACAACGTGCTGGATAACGTGGTGGCGGCGGTAGGAAATTCGGCGGCGACGAACGAACCACCAACGGGACTGGCGCTGAACTTTGCCGGGACGCAACAAGGCTGGACGGTGCGGAATTCGGTGGTTCTGCCGGTGTGGAACGCGGTGCAGCCGGCACTGACCGTGATGGCAAGCGGCGGGGCAGTGACCGCGGTGGCGGTGGGTTCGCAGGCCGGATTGGGCTTCGATCCGTATGGGACACAGGTTCCATTGACGTTCAGCGGAAGTTGCACGGCGCAGGCTACGGCAAGCGTAACGAGCGCGGGAGCGATTGGGACCGTCACTGTGACGCAAGGCGGGGTGGGGTGCTCGGGAACCACGACAGCGACTGTGAATGTTGCGGGGACATGGGATACCGCGGCGCCCGTAAACCTGATTTCAGGGCAGAGCATGACGTTCAATGGCGGAAATCTGCTGAAGGGCAATGGCGGATACACGGTCTGGAACGCGGCGGGCTCAACAAGTTATGGAACGCAGTTGGGCGGGGGCGGCGGCAACTTGCCGGGCGGGGGAACTTATGCGGCGCTGGTGACCAATAGCCCGCTGGGAAGCGCATACCAGGTGGATCAGTTCCCTGGCGCAGACTTTGGGGCCCAGTTACAGGCATGCCTGGGCACATTGAGCGCGAGCAATGGCGGAACGTGCGATGCGCGGAATTTTACCGGGACTCTGCAGATGGGATCGACTCTGACAATAGGGACGGCGAATGCGACGGTGCTGCTGCCGTGCGCAACGATCTCGACGGCGAACCAAATCATTGTGACGGCGGGAACGAGGAATGTCTCGCTGCGCGGGTGCGGTTTGCGTGGCGCAAGCACGGCAAGCGGAAGCCAGGGCGGGACGGTGTTTTTGTATTCCGGGACCAAGGCGATGGTGCAGGTGGGCGACCCGACGTATGCGGCGGATACGATGGGCTTCCAACTGGACAATGCAGCGATCAATACGACAACCGCGACGAGCGGCGCAGCGCAGGGACTTATTGCCTATCGCACACAGGAGATGTACCTGGAAAGCCTGTATTTTCTGGGGAACGCGAACCAGACCGGCATGACGCTGGATGGAACAGGCAATTACACGGGGGGAACGTTTCTCGACAACCAATTCAATGGATTCCAAACGGCGGTTAGCGCGATTGGCCACCAGATATCGAATCCGGCAACAACGGATTGGACGAACGCCAGCGCCTTTGTGCGCTTGCACATCGATTGCCCTACGAGCGGAGGAAGCCCGGTCAGCGGAACGTATGGGATCAACCTGCAACAGGGCGACGGCAACACGTTCACCGGCGGAGACGTCGAAGGCTGCTCGACGGCACTTCACCTGGGGGCGAACGCGCAGAATAACACGATCGTCGGGCTGCGGAACGAGAACTCAACCAATCAGGTGGTGGCGGATGCGGGCAGCTCGTACAACAACTGGATGACCGGGGGCACGATGTTTACCGGACAGTTGACCGACAATGGCACGCGCAACAGTTTTCTGGATACATTCCATCGGAGCTTCAACGGCCTGAATGGCGATTGGTACGGAAGCCAGAAGGACGCTACAGTTACTAATCACTTTCGGCTTGGGACTGGCGCGGGAAACGAGCGCGGACTGCTGGACCGTTATCAAACCGACTATGGATATCGGTGGACGATGGGCCTGAGCGACGCGACTGCGGGCGAGCAGTATTACCAGATTCTGGATGAGCTGAACAATGTGTACCGCTTCTCGGTCGGGCAGTATAACAACGGACAGTCGAGCACCAACGACCAGACGGTAATCAATGCTGCCGGGACGGGCGCGGTGGTACTGAACGGATCGAACAATGCGGGGACCGGCGGAGTGGTGATCGGATCGGGCGGAGCAAGCGAGACCACCGTGGCGACGATCAGCAACGCCGGGAACGCGCAGTTCAACGGAACGCTGCAGGTGGGTGGGACAACGACCTTTGCCGGAACGCCAACTGTAAAGAACCAGGCAGATGCGGAGATCGACGCAACGCTGTGGGCTGGATTGACGGCGAGCCAGAAGGAATCCTTCATTTACAAGGACTGGAACGGCAACAGCCAGTGGTTCATGGTGAAGGACGCGAGCAATAACTGGGCGCTGAATTCGGCGGCAGGCGGCTTGGACAGCTTCAAGGCATACCAGAGCACAAACAGTGGCGACACGTATGTGAATGCATCGAATTCATCGGGAACAGTGCGCGTCAATTACGAGACCGGAGCGGGGACAGGGTTCAAAGTTTACGGCGGCAACAGCAGCTCTTTATACGCCAGTTTCACAGGAACGAATTCGATCCAGTTTCCGGGACTTGCGGCAGGCAGCGGCCATAACTGCCTGCAAATTGACAATTCCGGATATATCACCAATACGGGCAGCACCTGCGGATCAGGAGGCACGAGCGGAACGATCAATACGGGAACCATTTCGGCGTTTGCCTACTACCCTGGAAGCGGCACGACACTTTCTCCCCTTACCCCCGCTCAGGCCTGGACCAGCATCTTCTCCTCCGCGGGCATCAATGCATCCTGCGCATTGCTCACGACCGATGGGAGCGGGGGGTTGACTTGCTCCAGCTATACGCCAGCCGGAGCGCTGGCGGCCCTGGGCGCTCAGGCGGCGCTCTCTGGCGTGAGCGCGGATAGCAACAACGGGGTCGTCGTGACGGGCAAAGTGGCCGCGAACACGATTTGGTCCTCGGCCGCGCCCTACGATATACGGGCTTACGGCGCTGATCCGACAGGCACAACCAACTCTTCGGCGGCGATTCAGTCTGCTATCGCCGCCGCGGGAGCCACCGGCGCTCCTGCCACGATACTGATTCCGCAAGGCACTTATCTCATCACCGCCAAGCTCTCCGACCCATATAGCAACATCAAGTTCAAGAATGAGGGCGGCGCATTCCTGTGCGCGATGACCTCCGATTATTGCTTTGAGAACGGCAACGTAGGGGCCGTCTCGACGCTATCTCTGACTAATGGAGGCACAACGGGATACACCACGGCCACCGGTGTGTCAGTGGCCAGTCCCAACCCGCTCTGCTCTGGCGTCCTGGTCAATATCACCGCCTCCGGCGGGGCGATTACCGCTGTTGCGCCCAACGCCAGCGGCTACGGCGCGGGCTGTGTCTATGGCGACATTCTCATTCCTCCGGGCGGCGACGGCACGGCCTATTTCACGGTGACCGCCGTGCAGAATGTATACGGCAGCACCGGCACAATTCTCGACGGCCTCAAGTTCATTCCCGGCGCACAGAGTAACTATGCGGCCATCCATGATCGCGGCTGGCAGATGACAGCCAGGGATCTGGGCTGGCTATCGAACGAGCTAACTGGGACGCAAGGCTGGGCCTCGACTTTCACGGTGACGACGGCGGGCGCGGGCATCCCAGTCAATAGCGCGGATCAGTACGTTGGCTCGACTACGATGGTGACCACCACGCCGCTCTCCACGGCTGTAAGCGGCGGCTGCACCGGAGTCACCTTAGCTGTCACCGGCGTCAACTCCAGCGGCGGCCTGACCGCGGCATCTGTACTCCTCCCCGGCTCCAACTGCACTACGGGCGACACGTTGACCGTCAACATCGGCAGCACGCATCCAGTGGTGACCGTGAGCGTATACGGGAGTTTTTCAGCGCTGATTCAATCAGAAGACGACCAGGGCATGACGGTGAGTGGTCTAAAGCAGACGTCACAAGTGGTTACCAGCAACATGCTCTACGTCGGCGCGGCCATCTACGCCCCGGCTCAGGCCATCACTGGCGTCAAGATTGCATCAGGAGGCTCTAGCTACTCGGTTGGCGATTACATCTTTCCGACCTCGAACGGAGCGGGCTTCGGCGCCGTCCTTCAGGTCACAAGCGTATTGAGCGGCAGCATCACTGGCGTAAGTATTCTTTATGGCGGCAACCGCTATTCGGTGAGCGCGTCGACTGCGATCCCCACCTGGTCAGTCTCCTCTTCGGGCGGAACGGGCGCGACGGTCTATGTGATTGGCAACTCCGGTGGCGACACGACTAACGCGGCTGTGCTTTGGCTCGATAACGACAATTTCTCGATGGGCTGCTGGGGCAACCCGATCGATGATGAGGCGGGGAACGACTTTCACATGCTCTCTTCTATCGGGCAATCATATTCGCAATTCACTCTGCGCTTCGCGGGAGGCGCTGACCCATCATTCCTGGTTAGCAGGATGCATAGCGAAGCGGGTGCCTGCCCGAATCCCGCGCTTAATGGGATCTATGCCTCCAGCGGTTATATCGTGAACGGCGCTGATATGGAATTGCATTCAGGCGAAGCTGGAGGTGCTTCGGCAGTCTTCCCTGTTGGCGGCGCGGTAGGAACTCAGAATTATGGGTATTATGTAGTGCCTCACACGACGAACTTTGGACAGGTAATTCCAATTGGCTATACGACAAATGCCAACGCCACGCTCTCGGCGACTAACTTCGTGACGGTGACTTATCCGACTATTCCGACGCCGGCGGGGCAGACCACAGTGACTTGCGACGTTTTGCGCGTCGATCAGACGGTCAACGGCCGCGCCGCGCCATATCTGGGCAATGCTTTCTACGTGGTGCAGAACCAGCCTTGTGACACGAGCATCGGGCCGTTTGTCAGTTTCCAGGACACTACTCCGGATGTCAGCCTTGGAACCTACACGCAGGGGTTCCCTGCGTATCCTATGTTTTCACCTGAAATCAATATGTGGAGTGCAGGTGGCATTGTTCTCTCAACAGAGTCTGGGGGTAACTATTCAACCGGAAACTTCTCCGGAGACTGTGGTTATCAATCACAGATGATTCAAACGGCGCCACCAGGATATTACGGAGCCTATGGCAAGACTATCGCTTGCAATGGTTCCTTTCCAGACGATTATCAAGGAGACGTAACTCCGATGACGGCCGGCATGTTTGCTCGGTTGAGAGGCATAACGGGCGGGACGGGCTCGGCTACTTCCAGTTTTCTTTGGCCATTAGGATTGAGCTCAACTGTTGGCAATGGCACCAAAGGCATTTTTAACTTTGGCTACCCTGGGACGAGCGGTTATCAGCCTTCGCCTGGCCCGACGGATGTGCTGACTATCTACGATAGTAATTACGCCAAGACGATGGCCACTATTGGCAATCGGCCCATCTTTGATGCGGGCGATAGCGCCCTCTGCATTGACGGCGCGAAATATGGCCTCTGTTTCCGTGACCCGGTTAGTCATTCGTGGTACATCAATCATATTCCTGACGGAACTAACTGGACAGGAAGATTAACAGCCTCGTCGCTGGCTCTGACCGTGCCGGTCACCACCACGGGCGTCACCAATAGTGGGAACGAAACGATTGGCGGCACGCTGGGGGTTACGGGGAACACTACGGTCCAAAACATTACCATCAACGGCACCTGCACGGGAAGCGGCTGCGCCGTGCCTTACAGCGCTTATGCGGCTCCCGCGAGCGACATTCTCTGCGCTCATGGCAGCGATACGACAATCGACCCAGTTCCCATTATTGGCGCGACGAATGCGGTTCCTATCGTTTTCACGATAGGCTCTCCTTATGCAGAGGCATCTGGATATGTCGTCGGGCAGAGATTCACAGCGCAAGGGCAAGCTAACAGCGCCTACAATGGCAGCTACATCATCACAGCCATTGCTCAAGGCTTTATCACCGCTAACAATAGCTCCGCTCCCGGCTCAGCTTGGACCAGTGGCGGGTCACCGACCATCTCGATGGTCTGCAATAACACAACTGATGCCATCTTCGGTAACACTGCTCAATTCTTCTCAAGTAGCGTGAACCTACCAGCGTACACTGCTCCAGCATCATATGGTATACAAGCTCAGTTCTCCGTTTTTACCCCCACCACTGCCCCACCAATGGTAGGACCAAATCTTTATGACAACGGCGTGGACATCACCTCCATTAGTGCAGGTCTCGCGTTTACCAACCGGACGGACCAAGGAGGCAGCGTTAAGTATACCGTTACGATGCCGTCACTAGGTGTGATTTACCCCACTCAGGATTTTCAGTCTCTTTCGACAACGACAGTCTACAACAATGTTGCAGGAGTTAAGTATGTCTCCACCAGTAGCCCCGAACCGTTGACGATGACTTCATACTGGACTGCAAGCGGGCTGGGCGGAACACTGATGCTTTCCTATTCGAGCGGCGGGACAAGCTGCACGAATGGAACGCAGGCTGTGACGGGATTCAATGGGGCTGGGAGCAATGGCGCGGGAACGATCACCGTTTCAGGCGGCGTGCCCACCGGAAGCATTACCTGGACGAACACCGGCTATGGCTACACGAGCATCCCGACGACCGGGCAGGTTGCCACCTGCACAGGTGTTACGACCTTCACCAACACGGGTGCCCTGGGCGGCGCGCAGGGAACGGCTTTGAGATTGTTCTGGCTGCGACTGCTTCAGCAGTAAGCGTTGCGATTGGAGATTGGGCGATGAGCAAGGCTGCTGTGGATGACGGTGCTGTGGCGGCGGATTGCTTTCGGCTCGATTCGTCGCTTGGCTTGCACGGTTGGGATGGGGGATCCGTGGCGGAGATGAGAAGAAAATGCACGGGTTTTTTGGAGGAGTGTTTCCTGTGTCCGCAGGGGGTGGACCGCGAGAAGTTGGAGCGGCTCGGGAAGATACTGGATCAGCGTCCGGCTTGCCTGCGGGGACGGACTGTGGGAATGGCGCTGGCCGAGCAACTTCTGCTGGTGAGGACGAGGGAGGGCCGGACCGCGCCGCTGAAGGCGAATGCGGCCCAGCGCACCTTTGAACGGCGGAGGGGCGAGCGGAATATCGTGCTGAAGGCGCGGCAGATGGGGTTGACCACCTGGGCTGCGGCACGATTCTTTCTGAAGACGATCAGCCGGCCAGGAACGCTGACCTTACAGGTTGCGCATACTCAGGAGTCGGCGGAGGAGATCTTCAGGATAGTCCATCGGTTTCTCGATTGGCTGCCGGAGGAGTTGCGCGAGGGGCACCTGCGGACATCGCGAGCCAATGCGCGGCAGATTGTCTTCCCGGAGATCGACTCGCAGTACAGAGTTGTTTCAGCGGGCGAGCGGAATGCGGGACGGGGATTGACGGTGCAGAATCTGCACTGCTCGGAGCTGGCGCGGTGGCCGGGCGATCCGGCGGAGACCCTGGCTGGACTGCGCGCGGCGATGGCTCCTGGATCGGAAGCGGGAGCGGAGTTGATTCTGGAGTCGACGCCGGACGGAGTGGGCGGATGCTTTTACGAAGAGTGGCAGAAGGCCGGCGAGACGGGGATGGTGCGGCACTTCTTTCCCTGGTGGATGGAACGGCGGTACCGGACCGAGGCGGTGGACGCGGCGAGCCTGACCGGGGAAGAGCGGGAGTTGATGTTCCGTTACCGTCTGGATTTGAAACAGATTGGCTTCCGGCGGCAGATACGGGCGGATTTCCGGGGACTGGCGCGGCAGGAGTATGCCGAGGACGAGGAAAGCTGTTTTCTGGCCAGCGGAGAGTCGGTCTTTGAGCTCGAAGCGATTGCGGCGCGGCTGGCTACGATGGCCCCGCCGGCGGAGTCGCGGCGCAACGGGGAGCTGGAGATATGGCTGCCGCCGCTGAAGGGCAAGGAGTACCTGGTGGCAGTGGACCCGGCCGGCGGCGGGAGCGAGGGCGACTACTCGGCGGCGCAGGTGCTGGAGCTGGAGACGGGGCTGCAATGCGCGGAGTTTGCCGGGCACGTGGGCGGCCTGGAGCTGGCGAGGCTGGTGACGGCACTGGCCACCGAGTACAACAGCGCGTGGCTGGTGGTGGAGAGGAACAATCACGGCAGTGGGATTCTGGCGCTGATTGAGACGGTTTGTGGCTACGCGCGCGTCTACAAGCAGGGCGGACAGCCAGGTTGGCTGACTACGTCCATGAGCCGGCCGGCGGCGCTGGGAAGGCTGGATGCGGGCCTGGTGGAGACTCCGGAGCGATTTCAGAGCCGGAAGCTGCTGGCCGAGTGCCGGAGTTTTGTGCGTTTGGCGAATGGGAGTTCAGGTGCGCGGCCGGGGACGCATGACGACCGGGTGATGGCGATGGCGATTGCGCTGGGAGCGCGGGCGGAGCTGCTGGGAAAAGTGAGCCGACAGCTGTTAGCTTCTAGCTTTTAGCCTGTTGTTGCCCGGACCGAGCGCTCGAAGCTGGAGCGAGATTGGGAAAGGAACCTAATTCGATGCCGAAAGTTCCAGAGAGCGGAAGCTAGAGGCTAAAGGCTAGAAGCTGTTTTTCCGACTCCAAGCGCTTAGAATTCGATTGAGGCAGCGAAAGAGGCGAGGGAACGGGCTTGGCGGTTCTGGCGGTGCAGCACATCCGGAAGATGCGGGGCGGGGCGCAGGGCCAGTTGATGCTGGGCGCGGACGGCCACGTATACGTGGTGAAGTTCCAGAACAACCCGCAGCACATGAGGGTCCTGGCCAACGAGTTCCTGGCCTCGCGGCTGGCGGCGGCGGCGGGATTGACGGCGCCGGAGATCGAGCTGGTGGAGGTTTCCAACTGGCTGGTGGAGAATACGCCGGAGCTGGAGATGGATCTGGGCCGGGCGCGCGTGCGCTGCCAGGCGGGGTTGCAGTTCGGGTCGCGGTTTGTGGGCGGGCTGATGCCGGGGCAGGTGGTGGATTACCTGCCCGAGGAGCAGATGGCCGAGGTGAAGAACCTGGGCGAATTCGCCGGCATTCTGGCGCTGGATAAGTGGACGGGAAACGCGAACGGCAGGCAGGCGGTCTTTGCGCGCCGCCAGCGGGAGCGGCGCTACCGGGCGGTCTTCATCGACTACGGATACTGCTTTCACGCCGGGGAGTGGCGGTTCGAGGATGCGCCGCTGCGCGGGGTCTACTACCGGAACGACGTCTACCGCGAGATCGTGGGATGGGAGTCGTTTGAGCCCTGGCTGACGCGGATCGAGACAATGGCCGCGGAGACGGTGTGGGCGGCGGCCAGCGAGATACCGCCCGAGTGGTATGGCGGCGATCTGAGTGAAATAGAGGCGCTGGTGGAAAAGCTGCTGGTCCGGCGGAGCCGGATCCGGGAGTTGATTGAAGGATTCGGGAGGTCGGATCGGGAGCCATTTCCGAAATGGGTGGGGATGAGAAAAGATGAGGAGAGAGAGGACTGGAAAGAGGAGCGGTGGGGGACTAGCATGGGGAGAGTGAATTGAAGTACAGCTTCTAGCTCTTAGCTGTTAGCTATCAGCTTATCGCGATCGGCGCTCAGGCCAGGGTATTGGCTAGGGGCAGCCTCAGGCAGGAATGGCAAATGAACAGCTAAGAGCTAGCGGCTAGAAGCTAAAGGCTAAGAGCTTCTTCAGAACGATGAACAGCGGAAACCAAAGACGGGCTTGCGAGTTTCAACTGCTCCGGTATGTTCCGGATGTGGTGCGGAACGAGTATGTGCACATCGGAGTGATCCTGCGGGAGCAGGGCGGCCCAAAAGCGGCCGGTCCAGGCGCGGCCGGCCCTGAGCCGGTTCTGGTCCGGTTTACCCGCGACTGGCGCCGTGTGCGCTGCCTTGATCCAGAAGCCGACACCGCGCTGCTGGAGGGGATGGAGAGCGAGCTGCGCAGGCGCTTCGCGGCTGAGCCGGAGGGGAATCTGATGCGGCTGTTGAGCGAATCGCTCTCGCTGAGCGTGCAGATGACCGAGCCCAAGGCCTATCTGGCGGAGAGCCTGCCGGCGGGGATGGAAGAGTTGATGCGGCTTTATGTGGAGCCGCCGCCGCGAGAGCGAATCCCGCGGTTGAGCGGACGCGCGGCAATCCAGGCCCGGATGCGGACGGAGTTCGAACGGGTCGGAGTCTGGGATCTGCTGAGGAAGAAGATCGCGGCCTCCGAGTACACCCGGCCGGGGGATCCGCTGCGCATCGACGCGGGGTACAGGCCGAACGGAATGATACGGATGTTCCATGCGGTGAGCCTGGAGCCGGGCGTCGAGATGGCCAAGGTACTGGCCTTCTCCTCGGCGGGACTGCGGGCCGGCGTGGAACGGGTGGAACGAGCGCAACTGGAGCTGACCGCGGTGATCGAGCCGGCGGCCAAGCTGGGCGCGACCGACGAGCAGCCGGAGCGGCTGGAGATCTACCGCTTCGGCGTGGAGACGATGGAGGAGCACCAGATCCGGGTGCTGACGACGTCGGATCTGGGGCGGGCGGCGGAGACGGCGCGGCGGGAGCTGCGGGTGTGAAAACAGTGGTCAGTTGTCAGTGATCAGTTGTCAGTTTTTTCAGTTTGCAATTATCGGTTGAGGTTTGCAGATAATTATCTGTGTTTGGTGTAGGATCGATTTTGTAGTGGAGCTAAAGCGGTTGGAAGTCAGTCGGTGCCAGCGGGTAGCTGACAACTGAAAACTGGCAACTGACCACTGGTGAAGACAAGGCATGGCCCTTTCAGGGCTGTGCCTTTTTGTTTTGGGGTGCGGCAAACAGAAGGAAGGTGCGCGTGAAGGTTGGAGAGCAGTTGCGGGAGATCTGGCGGCAGGCGACCGGGGCAGGCCGGAAGGTGGAGATGGCGGCCGGCGCAGCCGATGCGGAGACGGAACGAAGGACGTTGGCGTTGCCCTCGATTTTAAGTCCGGTCCAGTTTCCGGGACGCCTCTTGCCGAAACCGACACCCATCCATCTGCGCCGGTTTGCGGAGACGCCGGTGGTGCGCCGGGCGATCAATGTGATCAAGGACCGGATTGCGGCCATGGACTGGCAGGTGCGGGTGCGGCGCGGAGTGCGGCCGGGGGATCTGGCCTATGCGGAGCGAAAGCTGCGGGCGCTGCGCCGGACGCTGGAAGAGCCGAATGCCTCCGACAGCTTCCGCACGCTGATTGAACAGGTGATCGAGGATATGCTGACCGGCGGGTATGGCGCCATCGAGATGGAGCCGACCGGAGACGGGGAGCGGCCGGCGATGCTGTGGGCCGTGGATGGGGCCTCGATCCGGATCAACCCCCGGTGGGACGGAGAGGCGGAGTCGCCGCGTTACGCGCAAGCACTGCCGGGGCAACTGGAGTCGGGCGCCATCGAGTTGCGGGACGACCAGCTGATGTACGTGCGAATGAATCCGCGCAGCTTTACGCCCTTTGGACTTGGTCCGCTGGAGGTGGCCTTCGAGACGGTGAATCAATTCTTGAGCGCGCACCGCTTCGCGGGCAAGCTGGCGGCGAACTCCGTGGCGCAGTACGCGCTGTGGCTGAACGAGGCGACGCCCGCGCAGCATGACCGGCTGATTCGCTGGTGGCAGGACGAGATAGAGGGAACGGGGCGGGTGCCGCTGATCTCGACCGAGCAGAAGCCGGAGGTGTTGCGCTTTGCCCAGGGCACGGACGCGGACATGCGGCTGGAGTGGCAGGAGTTCCTGATCCGCATGGTCGCGAACGCGTTTGGCCTGCCGCCGCTGATGCTGGGCCTCGAGGCGGATGTCAACCAGTCGACGGCCGCGGAGATGACCGACGAGGCCTTCCGCGGGGCGATCTCGCCGCTGGCCATGCTGCTGGCCGGGCACATTACCCGGGATCTCTTCGGCAAGTGCATCGGCTGGAGGGAGTTCGAGTTTGTCTTCAACGAACTGAACGCGCGGGACGAGGAGACGGAACTGGCGGTGCAGGTGCAACTGCTGCAAGCCGGTGTATTGACGGTGAACGAGGTGCGGGCAATGCGGGGACTGGGACCGCTGGGGCAGGATGGAGCGGTGCAGTTGACGGGAGAAGGGACAGAACAGGGACTGGGGACTTAGGGACTAGGGACTTAGGGACTAGAGAACAGGGAACCTAAGCGAGAGATTCCGGCCCCGAAGCTGAAGGGGAAGTTTCTATCGTCTGAGCTTCGGATCACTGTGCGGGTTCTAGTCCCTGGTCCCTGGTCCCTTAGTCCCTACAGAGCGGAGAGCGCATGAGACTGGAAGCAATGGCGGTAAAGATACCTCCGGTGGAAGGGCACCCCAACCGGGTGCCGTTCGAAGGGGTGTTGACGATGGTGAACACGGCCAGCGACAAGGCGCCGGCCGGGGCGCGCGGCCACCGGGTGATGCTGACGCGCGATGCGGCGGAGAAGGCGCTGCCTTCGCTGCTGGGCATGGCGGTGGACTACCGGCCGGGATGGGACGGCCACGATGCACGGCGCAAGATCGGATTGCTGACCGAGGCGGATCTCGTCGGGCAGCGGCTGGTGGTGCGCGGGTACCTGTACGCGCGGGATTTTCCCGAGGTGGAGGGAGCCATTCAGGCGCATTCGCCCGAGTCGATGGGCATGAGCTATGAACTGGCCGACGCGCGGGTGGAAGATATGCGGGCCGAGGTGTGGAAGCTGACCCGCGTGACCTTTACCGGAGCGGCAATTCTGCTGCGGGAGAAGGCGGCCTATCGGGCCACAAGCTTCCGCATGGCGAGTTAGCGAAAACAGTTCACAGTTGTCAGTTCTCAGTCGTTACTTCACAGCAAGCCATTGACCGAGAGCCGTGGAGAAGATGTGTCTCGATAACAGCTAACCGTTATTGATAGCTCCCAACTGACAACTGATCACTGACAACTGACAACTGAAGAAAGGAATGGCATGGAAAAGGACGAGAGAGAGATAACGGGGCGTCTGGAAGCCGCGACGGCGCTTCTGGAGCGGACGCTGAGCTGGCTTGAGGAGCGGCAGGGCGCTCTGACCGGGGAAGTGGAGAAGATTTCGGCGACCGTCGAGCAGAGCCGGCGGGAGGCGGAACTCCAGGAAAAGCTGGCCGCGGCCGAACGGGAGTTGGCCGAGTTGAAAGCCGCGGCCGCGCAAAACGTGTTGAGCCCGCTGCGCAGGACGCTGCCTTCGGCGACCAGCGAGATGTTGGCCAAGCACGGCATTGGCGAGGGCCCGGTGGATGTGCGGACCCTGGACGCGGCCCTGGCTGGACTGAGCCTGGAACAGCGCATCGCGGTGAAGAGCCAACTGCTGCGGGCAGGCGCGATCGCGTAAACGCAGTTTTCAGTTGTCAGTGATCAGTTGTCAGTTGCTCGTGACGACTGCCCTGACTGCTGATCGACGTCAACTGATCACTGACCACTGATCACTGATCACTCAAGAAACAGCCCCATGGAGGGGGCAGAAAGAGCCTATGAACGCAACCTTTGCAGACATTCACGCGGCAGCAGACTATATCGGGCCGGGCGCTATCGAAGTTCCGATGTACCAGACCGAGATCTTCGACATCTGCCGGCGTTCGAGCCCCTTCGGGCAGCGCATCAAGCAGGTTCCGGCGACGGGGCATCCCTCGCGCTTCTTCGAGGAGACGGCGATTCCGAATCCGGGAACAGCTGGCTTCATGAATCCCCGCAGCATCGTGCCGGCGGTGGTGAGCCCAACGCGGGTGGAGCGGAGCGTGCCGCTGAAGGCGATCGTTTCGCAGATCAACTACAACCTCTTCGACATCGAGTTGGGCGAGCAGCAGAAGCAGTTCGCCTACTTGCAGGCCAAAGACCTGGTGGACACGGTGAGCGGCGTGATGGTGGCGCACGACGTGGCTCTGTGGAACGGCAACGACACCAGCCTGAGCACGCCGACGACCACGCAGTATATGGGCGCGATCGGACAGATTGCCGCAGCCGGCGGCCTCACGACGACCATCGGCACAACTGCCTCCATTGTGAACGGACTCAAGACGGCAGTGGCGCAGATGGTGGCGAGCAACGGCTATTATGTGCGGCCCACGGCAATCTATGCCAACCCGGTGCTGCTGGACCTGATCGACCAGGAGATGAAGACCGAGTTCAACGTTGTGCTGAACACCGACAACATCACGGGCGGAGTCCGGGTGAAGATGCTCGCGACGCAGGCGGGCGATCTGCCGCTGATTCCGGATTGGAGCCTGGGCTACACGGGAACTCCGGGATCCGGCACCGCGGTTTTGCCGGCCTACATCGTGACCGAGGATCTGATCGAATATCACTGGCTCGGTGATCCGGCGCCGCGCATCTTCCAGCTTGGGCTGCCGAACTCACTGGCTTACCAGTATGTCGCGGTCAAGTTCGGCGCTGTCGTGGTGAAGGGCGCCAACTACGCGCACTACCAGGTTCTGGTGGACCGGTAGATGAAAACGAGGGACTAAGGGACTAGGGACTAAGGGACTAGAGATTAGCTGTCAGTTGTCGGCGATCGTCAACGATAGACGGTACACGATGAAGCGTTGTTCAAAGATCTCGACCTCGCAGTCCCTTAGTCCCTAGTCCCTCAGTCCCTTAGTCGCTGTTCTCTGTTTATCGAAAGGAAAAGATATGGCATATCTGCAGCCAGCGGATTACCCGAATTATGGATTGCCGGCAGGAACCACGGCGGACTGGATTACGGCGGCCACCGCGTTGATCAACAGCTATTGCAGGCGGCCAGACCTGAACGTGATCCAGTATACCGAGCGATTGCGGCTGACCAGCGGATCGCAGACCGTGTTGTTGAGTTATCTTCCGCTTGCGCCGCTGGGCACCGCGGCGACGCCGATCGTCAGCATCGAGGGGCGCTATGCGAGGCCGCGGCGCGGGGAGCTTCCGAACGATCCGCTGCTGGAGATTGCACTGGCGTTTTCGCTGCCTGGGCAGTGGACCGCAATCGATCCCAACTCGGTGGACTATGACTCCAACACAGGTGAGCTGACGCTGCCGTGGAATGTGCTGGGGTTGCCCTACAACGAAGTCGCGGTAACTTACACGGCGGGTTTGGCAGTGATCGGCGACGATGTGAAGACGGCCTGCGCGCAGATTGTGCGGAATGCGCAATCCACGCCGGCGTTGAACGCCAGCAAGACCAAGATCGACACAATGCAGATGCAGTATTTCTCGAGTTCGCTGGTGGACGAAACAGTGCAGGCCTGGCTGCGTCCTTACATTGCGAACAGGCTGGGGTGAGCGATGAGCGATACAGCGCCGCGCAATCCGGCAGGAGCGCCGCGGATGTTGGCCGATGCCCTGCTGCGAAGCGTGACAGGAACCACGGCCCTTCTGCGGGTAACGGCCACAAATACGGATTCCAGCCAGTCTGAGGTGGGATTGGTGGCAACGACCTTTGCCGATGTGGTCGTGAGCCCGGTGGTGATGCGCAAGCTGCGGCCAACCTGGCAGGAGGGTGGCGAGTCAAAGTGGGAGTTGATTGTTTCGGCCACCGGGGTGGAGCAGCAGGTGAATGCGCTGGACCTCGGTTCGGCACAAGCTCTCTTTGCCATGACTCTGGCGGTTACGGTGGCGGGTCAGGATTATCTGATTGATTCAATCGCCGCCAATGAAGCCTTCGGCCAGGTGTATCTCTACCGGTTGCTGTTGCGGGAAGCGCGTCAGCAGGCGGTGTAACCAGCGCATAGCTTACAGCAAGCAGCTAACAGTTATCAGTTGCTTCCTGTCAGTCATGAGTATTGAGCTGTTTGCTGTGAACTGTTGGCTGTTAGCTGGAGAACTCCATGCAAAATGCGAAAGACTCGTTCTATATGGCGCTGCGCGCGCGGCTGGCGGTCATCAATCCCGAGCGGACGATCCTGCTGCGCGGCGCGGCGCGTCCGGGAATTCTGGTCGAGGAGGCCGAGGCCCCTTTCAGTCAACTTCCCAACGATGTGTTTGTTTTGCGCTGGCTGGGCCTGGGCGTCGATCTGGATCTTGGAACCACGATGGTAGCCGAGCAGTGCGAGATCATCTATCAGACCTGCGGCACGCAAAGCTTTGGCGGGCTGGACCGGGGCCGGGCGCTGAGCGCGATGGACGAAGAACTGGTGGCGATGGCGCAGCCTTTCTATACTCCCAAGCTCGACTACACGGCAACGCCGCCGGCGTCAATGCTGACCAAGGTGTTTTGGAATGAGCCGGGGTTTGGGCCGATCGTAATCCAGCGGGACCGTTCGAGCCGTACAGCAAGCGTGATGGTTTACAGCTACCAGGAGCAGGGGGAGTAAATGGCCTTGAATTGGTTTTCGGCACCCGCGCCGGTGGCGCGCCGGGTCCGAGGGTATTTTGCCCCGGTCAACCGGGCGGCGCAAACGCCGGTGCTCTTCGATCCGTCGGAGCAGGGTGCATTCAGCCTGGACGCTCCGCCGGCTCCGTGGATCAACCTGGGTTGGATTCAGGGATTCACGCGGAAGCCGGGCAGCAAGACATCTGCCGTGTTAACAGGTATTCCCGCTGCCACGCTGGAACAGGTGCGCGAGACGCTTGAGGCGCAGGTGAGTTTTGAATTCCTGAGTTGGACAAAGCTGACCATGGCTCTGGCAACGGGTTCCCAGCATATGAACCTGCTTGCTCCTGCAAGCGGGGCTGCTTTGGCGGCGGATGGCGCGCAAGCCGCTTCCGCGGTCTCCACGATCAGTGGATCGACAGCTACGTTCGTGGCGCTGGCCGCTACGGATGCCGCGAAGTTCACGGCCGGATCGATCATCGCGCTGGACGCGGATTACACAGGACAGACAGGCTATGTAGGCGCTCCAGTATCGGGCGCATATGTGCGGCAGGCCCTCGCCGATATTGACTACATCCGGCGTGTGACCTTCAACGTTGCCTTGGTGTCGCAGGTAACTTCGGCCGGGCTGACACTTGCCGGACCATTGCCGGGCGGCCCTCCGGCGGCTGGCTCCAAACTGCAAGCGGTCACGGGATTTGTGGACCGCGAGGGTGGAAGCTTCTATCAGGAGTGGTCGGCGCTCTTTGTCATCGAAGGCAGCCAGGGAGAACGGATCTTTTTTCACTATCCACGCTTGCAGACCATGGCCAACGCACAGGAAGCTATCGTGCCGTTGGACGCAAAGCAGAAGGATGGATTGGGGCGGGTGCAGCTCATAGGCCAGTACCTGGCGTTGCCTGTGACAGATCAGCTTGACGGGGAACGGGTGGTCAGCTACAGGAGTTTCTTACCCGCGGCCAACGCTCTGGTTTAAGCGAGTTAGCGAGTTAACGAGTCAGCAGGGCAGAGGGTCGCGATGAAGATTACGATCAACGAACAGGAGTACACGGCTGCGCTCGACGCGGCGCGGCCAATGACCATCGAGCGCAAGCTGAATGAGCCATCCGTATGCCAACTGTGGCTGAGCCTGCCAACGGGCAGCGGCCTGGCAATGCCCTTGCGCAATCAGTCTTTGTCAGTGACCGGCGACGATGGAACCTGTTACTTTACGGGTTACATCGCGGTAAGTCCCCTGCCCGAATACGCAGGCTTGGCGATTGAGGGCCCACGGTACCGGATTGCGATTCAGGCTTTGAGCGACGAGTTGCTGCTCGACCAGTACCTGATGCCTCCGAGCACAGGCGCCGCCGGCCAAAGCGCCGGGGCGCTGATGACTGCCCTGGTAACCCGCACCGGAGTTACAAAGCTATCGACCCAGGGGCTTTCGCTCAGTCTGCCGGTCAGCCACTTTGTTCCCGATCCGGGCGCGCCGTGGAGCAAGAGCGCCGGTCAGGTGGCAAGCATGGCGCGTGCCGCCTATCGCGCTGTCAACGGGGCGCTCACGGTATCCCCTGTGCAGAGCACAGTGCATCCGCTCAACGAGACTGACGGCAGCCTGAACCTGGCGACCCTGGCGTTTACGGCCAGCGTCAAGCGCGCCCTGGCAAACGATGTTACGGTTTGCGGCGAGCCGGAGCCGGTTGCCTATGTTACTGAATACTTCCTGGGAGATGGCACGACCACAGAGTTTTATCTGGCGGCAGACCCATACTTTCCCGCTTCATCCAGGTCCACTATTATCAGCGAGCTTTTTAATGAGACGCAGATTAATCAGTGCGTGTGGGGCGTCAGCGGCGCATCCGGCTATCTTTCGCTGGGCGCGGGCGGATTGGTCATGGACGGCGGCAATGGGATCGACGGGGAATCGCTGTTAGTCTGGCTTGATCCCGTGGAAATGGGCGGAACACTGCTGCTGGAGGCTGTGGGAGTAACTCTATCTCCGGGAAGCACCGGCGCGCTTGCTGGCTTCTTTGTCGGAATGAACACCCAGGCCGCTTGCTTTGCGGGGTTTCAGGTTGCCGCGCAGCAAGGCACCGGCGCGGTTACATTGCAACCGCTTGTTCAGGGGAGTCCGGCGGGAACGGTCTACACCACTAATCCGGCTTACCAATACACGCTGCGCGTAAGAGTTCATTGCGCGGAGATCGAACGGGAGCTGGCGTTCTATCGCTCGTTTGGAGATAGCGGGGCGATTACGGCCGGCGGAGAGTCGATTGCAGCTTCGGGCAACGTGCAGATGGAGATTCAGCAGTTCGTCGATGGGGTGGGCGGAATGCCGGTGACGCTTTATGACGGCGCGGTCGTCAACCTTCCCGCGGTTTGCAACGTGGTGGCCGCGAGCAGCGTCAACCTTATAGGATTTATGCGCGCTCTTCATCTGACTAATCTCGGTTCCGGCTGGGTTGTCAGTACGCCACCAAATGGAGGACCGTATACACGGCGTGTCGGCTCAGTGGCAGAGGCTGCGGAGTGCCATTTGGAGCGAACCGGCAAAATGGCGTTTTATACCGGGTATGTCCCGGTGGCGGGCGAGCAGATAGCCGTGAGTTATCGCACGGTGGGCCGGGCTGTGGGCCGGGCGGTGAATGCCGCCAGCCAGCAGACCCTTGCGCAAGCCGGAATGCCCTCGGAGGCCGCGTGGATCGGCTCGGTAACCAATCCACCGCCGCGCAGTTCGGCGGACTGCCGCAACGCGGCTCTGGTCATGGAGCAGGCTGCGGCCGGCGTGAGCGCGTTGTGGTGCGGCACATACAAAGGCCACAGAATGAGCTTTGCCGCCGATGTATGGCCAGGCGACGCGCTTCTGCTGAATGCGCCTTCCACCAGCCTGGACGCGCAGGTCGTGGTGCGAGCGGTCACGGTAAGCTATCGGGCGAGTTATCCAGACTTGGTGGAGTATGCTATCGGCTTCGCCAACGATTGGGCCGACGATCTGGCCATCAAGACCAGCGCGACCGTGCCCGCCGATGCGTGGCTGCCCGCGCCCGTCGCCCCCGCTGTTCTTGCCAATCTCAACACTCTTGCGGTCACTGCGATAAATGGAACGACGGTCACGATCAATGCCGGCATGACGCCGCCTCCGGGCGGCGGATTCGAGATACGGCGGCGGGATTTTTCCTTTATGCCCGGAGAGGATCCGGGCTTGGTGATGCGCGCGTCTCAGGCGAATATGACTGTTTCCCGCGCAACCGCCAACGACCGACTCTATATCCGGATGTACGACGGCTCGACACCGCCGAATTATTCGGAGTTTTCAACGGCATTGTTCATGAATCTGCCGCTGGGATCGTGAGGGAAGCCCCGAACAGGTTGAGGTTTTGAAAGGGCGCGGCTTAAGCCGTGCCGCAAGTCGAGAAGAATCAAGGCGGGCTTCAGCCCCCGAGGGATGACGGCGGATGCGGATGATGAATGAATTCGAAGCGCAGGTGCTCAGCGATTTGAGCGTGCTGAAGACGCAGATGAGCGGCCTGATGGGTGACGGCAACGGCGGGCGCATCGCCGACCTGGAGCGGCGCATGGAGCGGCACGAGCAGAATTGGCAGCGCGCCAAGGGATTTCTCGCGGCGGTCAGCGTACTCTTCGCGGTTGTCGAGGTGGCCGTGGAGACATTGTTCCGGCATTAGCGCAACAGCGCTCGATCACTAACAATGCCGAATAGATACCCCGTGTAACACCTCAGCCGGGTTTCCCATCTTTCTCATCTCGTCATTCGCAAGCGCGAGACACCACGAACCCTGACCCACTCTTATCCAGAGTTACCCAGCTTCTCGAGCGCCCGGCGAGAGGCCGCGCGCAGCCCATCGTCCGCGGCTCCAGTCCATTCTCCGAGGCGAGCCGCGAACCGGCCCATTCCGCTGTTCCCCATCGCAATCGCCACATTCCTCCGCAGTCCAAGGAATCCCGCCCTTCGCACCGGCGAGCCATTGAAGTTTCGCTCGAACTCCGCTTCATCCATCGCCGCCAGCCAGTCGAGCGCCGGGTTCACCAACTCCTCGCGCGCTTCCAACTCCGGGTCCGCGCTTATCGGCGCTCGTCGATTCCACGGGCAAACGTCCTGGCAGATGTCGCAGCCAAAGACCTGTCTTCCCATTCCCGCCATCAACTCCGCCCCGACCGGTCCGCGATGCTCTATGGTCAGATAGGAGATGCATTTGGCCGCGTCCATCTGGTAGGGCGCAACCAGAGCGCCCGTCGGGCAGGCCTCAAGGCAGCGCCGGCAGCTTCCGCAGCGATCCGGTTGCGGCAGCGATGCGCTTTTTGGTGCGGTTTGCTCGCGCACTTCGAGCGAAGTGAGCAGAACCGCCAGAAATCCAAACGACCCCAGCTTCGGATGGATCAGGCAGGTGTTCTTCCCCGTCCAGCCCAGTCCCGCCGCCTCCGCCAGCGCGCGCTCGACTACCGGCCCAGTGTCCACAAAGGCCCGCGCCGCAAAGCCGCCAAACTCGCCGCCGCCAAGCTCCTCGCGCAGCCGCGCCTCCAGCGCCTTCAGCCTTTTGAGCAGCACTTTGTGATAGTCGCTCGGCCGCCGCGCGCCGCGCGCGTCTGTCTTGCTTGACCACGCGTAGCGCGCAATCCATCCTGCCCCCTCGGCAACCGGCCCGGTCGACCGCGGCTGCTGGCTGTTGTAGTTCATCCAGCAGACCACCACCGAACGCGCCCACGGAAAGGGAATCCCGACCCGCGAGCGCAGCAATCGGCCCTTCTCATCCCTCCGCTCCAGGTAGCGCATCGTCCCCGCGCGGCCCGCTCCCACCCACTCCGCGAAGCGCGCCGCGTCCCGCTCTTGGTTGCCGTGGGGGAGCCCGACCAGCCCGGCCTCAGTGAAGCCAGCCTCCAGCGCCAACGCGCGCGCCTGTTCTCTGGTCAGGCAGGCGGCCGGGTTCTCGCATTCCGCGCTGTGTGACTCGCGAAGCTCTCTCATTCCGCCCCCATCGCCCCTCCCGCCTGGCTTCATGAACAGGGCATGAAATGAGTATCGCAGCCGCGATCCGCGCAGGGCTATTCATTATCTGGTAGAATCCCACCGCAACCAATTCGGGCCAATCCGGTGTCGCGAAAGTGCTGAGGCTTCTATTGCCCTTGCCACTGAGCGTTGCTTCTGAGGAGGAAAGTTCGTTGAGAAAGCATCGTTTGCTGTTAGGCACTCTGCTGGTGTGCCTGCTTGGACTTGCCATACTCTCCATCTCAGCCGTAGCGCAGAACACCGCCCCCAACGAATGGACCTGGATGGGCGGGAGCAGCACGGGCAACCTGCCCGGAGTCTATGGCACGTTGGGAACCCCTGCCGCCGGAAATATTCCCGGAACTCGCAATAGCGCCTCGAGCTGGACCGACAGACAAGGCAATTTCTGGCTCTTTGGAGGAAAGGGAACTGATTCGACCGGTATCGGGGGCTACATGAACGATCTCTGGGAATATAGTCCCACCACGAAGGATTGGGTCTGGATGGCCGGAGGCAATACTCTCCCCGGCAATTATGCTGGATTGCCTGGAGTGTATGGCATTTTGAAAACGCCATCTACAGCCAACATCCCCGGAAGCCGGTGGCTCGCAGCTACCTGGACCGACAGCAGCGGCAATCTCTGGCTCTTTGGGGGCATTGGCTACGATGCCAACGGCAATCAGGGCAATCTCAACGACCTTTGGGAGTTCACTCCTTCCTCGAAGGAGTGGACCTGGATGGGCGGAAGCAGCACCGTCGGCAGCAATTATGGCCAGCCCGGCGTGTACGGCACATTGGGAACGCCTGCTGCTGGAAACATTCCTGGAGGCCGCTTTGGCGCCGTAACTTGGACTGACAGCAAAGGTAATTTCTGGCTCTTTGGGGGCAATGGATTAGATTCTGGCAATTTATCGGGAGAGCTCAACGACCTTTGGGAGTTCAATCCCTCCACAACGGAGTGGGCTTGGATGGGCGGATCTGACACCGCCAACCAACAGGGCGTTTACGGCACGTTGGGAAAGCCTGATACTGGAAACCTTCCGCCCGGCCGCGATGGCGCTTCGGGTTGGACAGACCTCACTGGAAATTTCTGGCTCTTTGGAGGCTCGGTAAAAGAAGGCATCGACGATGTCTTGATTAACGATCTTTGGGAGTTCGATCCCTCCACAAGTGAATGGACCTGGATGGGCGGAGGCAGCTCGTCTTCTGAGCTCGAAGCAGTGTATGGCACGTTAGGCACTCCTTCCGTTGAAAACATTCCAGGATCTCGCAACTACGGTGCAAGTTGGACCGACACCAGCGGCAATCTCTGGCTCTTTGGGGGCACTGGATTCGATTCCAGCGCAACTGCTGGATGGCTCAACGACCTTTGGGAGATCGATCTTTCCTCCAAGGAGTGGACATGGATGGGCGGAAGCAACACGGCTAACGAAGCTGGGATATTTGGAACATTGGGAACGCCTAATGAGGAAAATGTCCCCGGAAGCCGCGGTCTGACAACAAGCTGGACTGACAGCAGCGGCAATTTCTGGCTCTTTGGTGGCTCCGGCGTCGCTATCGATAACTCGGGTAACCAACTCAACGACCTATGGGAATACCAGCCATCCAACACACCGAATTTCACTGCCGCTCCGGCGCCTGTTATTTCACCGGCGGGCGGCGCTTACTCCTCGTCTCCAACGGTCACCATTACCGACTCGATGCCAGCAGCGACGATTTTCTACACCCTCGATGGCACAACCCCAACAACAGGCTCATATCTATACCGGGGAGAATTGGCGCTGCTTTACACGTCAAGTCAACCAATAACCGTCAACGCTATCGCAGTCGCCCCCAATTACCTCAGCAGCGCCGTCGCTACTGCAAGCTTTACCTTCATACCAGACTTCTCCGTCCCGGCCACTTTTCCGGAGCTCACGCTCCCAGCCGGACAATTCGCCTCGATCTCGCTGCCCGTTACGCCAGTGAACGGATTCAACGGCACGGTTTCATTCAGATGCTCGGGGCTTCCGACCGAGGCCACGTGCAGCTTTTCTCCGGCAACCGTAACGCCGTCGGGTGGTGAGGTCGCGACAAAGCTCATTGTGACTGCCACAGCGCCGGTGACCGCTGCCGTACACCGCAAACCTAGCCCGCTCTTCCCAGCATCTGCGTTGGCGGTCGCACTCTGCTGCTTCGGCTTGAGAAAGCGGCGTCGCCTCCAGATACTCCTTCTCGTCGTGTTGGGCGTCGCCGGCCTCGGGCTGCTTACCAGTTGCGGGGGTGGCGGAGGCGGCGGGGGCGGTTGTGTCAGTAACTGCGGCGGAGGTGGCCCCACCCCCCTGCCAAACACACAGACGGTCACCGTCACCGCTTCGTCGGGCTCGCTCTCCCACACAACAACCTTCACGCTCACGGTGAACTGACGCAGCCCCACCAAGCGCGCAACTCCATCGCTGCCTCTACTGATTGGTAGAGGCAGCGGCCTGTGGGCTGACTTCTCCCTGGCTTGACGCCGTATATTTCGCTGCCATGGAACCGCCGCACCTCCTGTTTGCGTATTGATTCCCAGCGTCTTCAGTTGCGGATGGTGGCGGGCCCAAAGGTACAACTGGAAGCGCGGCACGAAATCCGAAGATGCTTTTATCCCCGGCGATCTCAGCATGTTCCTTCCCTTGCTCCCTTTGGCAGCTCGCATGCCAGTCAAAAGGAGCATGGGGACACATTGAGAATATGCAACCCAGGACGCGGAACGGCTGTCCAAGCGAGCAAGCACGCTTCAAAGGAGGTTTTCTTATGAACTGCGCGACTTTAGACCCGATGCAAACGGCGACCTTCCCCGCCACTGAACGGACTGAACTGACCGAGCTGGTTCGCGGCAACGAGGGATGCCTGCTGGCCTGGCTCTCCCCGCTGGTGCGCCGGCAAAACGTGTCGCTCGATCTAAGTTCGGTGAGGCGCATTGACGCCGCCGGCATCGCCGCGCTCATCTCGCTCCACGCCACCGCCCATGAGGCCGGCTATTGTTTCACTGTCATGAATCTCTCGCCACATGTGGCCGAGGTCCTTGTGCTGGTTGGGCTGGAACGGATTCTTTCGTCTCATAATGCGGTCAGGAAATCATATTCCAGCTCGGACTTTTGTCGTTCCGCCGCATGAGATTGCCCGTTTTGACTGCCAAATCAGGTTCTCGCGCTCATTTCTGTTTCAAACTGCGAGACTGAATGGTTTCAAAATGGTACGGCACTTGAACCAAAATCGAATCGTATGTGACCTTCAGCACAGGCAACTGTATACTTGAGACGATATTCGTAGTAACGACTAATCAATCCCGCGCAACGCTGTCCGAAGCCTGGATGACCCGCACGCGCTCAGCCTGAAAATCGCAACTATCGATGTTGTTGTGTTGAGTCGTGTCCCGCCATTCTCTCCTGCGAACCGCAGCCGCGGAATCAAATACACGGAGGCATCATCCCATGACGCAGGGCGCTGTGGACAAGGCGTCTGCTGGAAAAGCAGATTCAACGTCAACTCAACACGTGTTTTTCTTCGGCGGCGGCAAGGCCGAGGGCAATGGAAAGATGAAGGATGTGCTCGGCGGTAAGGGCGCTGGACTGGCCGAGATGACCAACGCCGGGCTGCCGGTTCCTCCGGGATTCACCATTCAGACCGAGGCCTGTCGCGAGTACATGCGCGGCGCTCTCTCGCCCGAGGTCGATTCCGAGATGTACGCCGCCCTCGAGCGGCTCGAGAAGCTGCAAGGCCAGAAGCTGGGCACGGGCGAGAATCCCCTGCTGGTCAGCGTTCGCTCCGGCGCAAAGTTCTCCATGCCCGGCATGATGGACACCATTCTCAACCTCGGCCTCAACGATCAGGCCGTCGAAGCGCTGGCCAAGCTCAGCAACAATCCCCGTTTTGCCTATGACTCCTACCGCCGGCTCATTCAGATGTTCGGCGATGTGGTGCTGGATGTCCCCAAGAAGCACTTCGAGCATATCTTCGACGGCGTCAAGAAGCGCGCCAAGGTCAAGTTCGACTACGAGCTGCAGCCCAAGGCATTGCGGGAGATCATCGCCGAGTACAAGAAGCTGGTGAAGAAAGAGACCGGCAAGGAATTCCCGCAGGATCCCAAGGAACAGTTGGTCGGAGCCCGCGACGCCGTCTTCCGGAGCTGGATGAACGAGCGCGCCAAGACCTATCGCCGCATCAACCGCATCGATGACTGGCTGGGCACCGCCGTCAACGTGCAGGCCATGGTCTTTGGCAACCTGGGCGAAACCTCAGGCACAGGCGTCGGCTTTACCCGCAATCCCGCCACCGGCGAAAAAATGTTCTTCGGCGAGTACCTGATGAACGCGCAGGGCGAGGACGTGGTCTCCGGCGTGCGCACCCCGCTGCCCATCAGCGAGCTCGAGCGCGTAATGCCCGACTGCTACAGCCAACTCCGCGACATCACCGGGAAGATGGAAAAGCACTATCGCGATATGCAGGACTTCGAGTTCACCATCCAGGATGGCAAGCTCTACATGCTGCAGACCCGCAACGGCAAGCGCACCGGCCTGGCCGCCGTCCGCGTCGCCATCGACATGGTCAAGGAGGGCCTCATCACGCAAGAGGAAGCCATCCATCGCGTCGAGCCCAATCAGCTTTACGACTTCCTGGTCCCCCGCTTGGTCGAGAAGGGCGAGAAGATCGAAGTCCTCGCCACCGGCCTGCCGGCCTCGCCCGGCGCGGCTGTCGGCCAGATCGTCTTCTCTGCCGAGGATGCCGTCAAGCAGCACGCCAGCGGCGCCTACCCGGTCATCATCCTCGTCCGCGGCGAAACCACCCCCGAGGACATCGCCGGCATGGAAGTCGCCGCCGGCATTCTCACCTCGCGCGGCGGCATGACCTCCCACGCCGCTGTCGTCACCCGCGGCATGGGCAAGTGCTGCGTCGCCGGCGCAGGCGATTGCCTCGTTGACCAGGACAAGAAGGAGCTGCGTGTCAAGGGCCACACCTTCAAGCAGGGCGACTGGCTCTCGCTCGACGGCACCACCGGCCGCGTCATCGCCGGCAAGCTCAAGACGCTCGACGCCCAGCCCGACGATCCGGATCTGGTCACCTTCATGGCCTGGGTCGATCCGGTCCGCCGCCTCAAGATTCGCGCCAACGCCGACATCCCCCGCGACGCCAAGAATGCTCGCATGTTTGGCGCCGAGGGCATCGGCCTCTGCCGCACCGAGCACATGTTCTTTGCCGAGGACCGCATCGAACACATGCGCACCATGATCCTGGCCGACAACGAGAAGGACCGCCGCGCCGCCCTCAAGAAGCTCCTGCCCATGCAGCGCGCCGATTTTGTCGGCCTCTTCAAGGCCATGGAGTCGCTCCCCGTCACCATCCGCACCATCGATCCCCCGCTGCACGAGTTCCTGCCCAAGCGCGAGGATCTGATGGTCGAGATTCAGCACCTGGTTGACACCAAGCCCCGCTCGCCCAAGCTCAAGGCTCTGCGCACTCTCCTGGCGCGGGTCGAGGAGTTGCACGAGCAGAATCCCATGCTCGGGTTGCGCGGCTGCCGTCTCGGCATCGCCTTCCCCGAGATCACCGAGATGCAAGTCCGCGCCATCCTCGAGGCCGCGTGCATCGTCAAGAGCAAGGGCGGCGATCCGCATCCCGAGATCATGATTCCGCTCGTCGCCACCATCGAGGAAACCCGCAACCAGGCCGCCGTCGTTCGCCGCGTCGCCGCCGACGTCTTCAAGGAGAAGGGCGTCACCGTCGATTACATGGTGGGCACCATGATCGAGCTGCCGCGCGCGGCCCTCACCGCCGACCAGATCGCCGAGGAGGCCGAGTTCTTCAGCTTCGGAACCAACGACCTCACCCAAACCACCTTCGGCATCTCCCGCGACGACATCAACCAGTTCCTCCCGGCCTACATGAAGGCGGGCATCTTCAAGCAGGATCCCTTCGCCACCCTCGATCAGGCGGGCGTCGGGCAACTGGTCGAGATGGCCGCGACCAAGGGCCGCAAGACCCGCCCCACCATCAAGCTGGGCATCTGCGGCGAGCACGGCGGCGATCCCGAGTCCGTCAAGTTCTGCCACAGGATCGGCCTCACCTACGTCTCCTGCTCGCCCTTCCGTCTCCTGACGGCAAGGCTGGCAGCCGCGCAGGCGGCGCTGGAGGAAAAGCAGACCGGGCCCGCCCACACCACCAGCTAGTCCGGCACAATTAGCTCAAACCACAAGGGCGCAGCCGATTGGCTGCGCCCTTGCTGCGTTTGGCGTGCAGCCGGCTCGTTGGGAAGAGGGAGACGGAGGGTCGAGGTTCATGGTCTCCCAGGTTTCAAAAGCGAGATATGAGGCCCCCAATCCTCGGGATCAGACCTGGGGTGCCCGCCCGGGCTTCGCGGCGTCGGAAATCTCAGAAAAAACGAAAGGAGCTCTTGTTGCGGGGAAGGGAGAGATTTCTTGGATTTAATTCGCCAAATAGTCCTTTATGGTAGATATATATATCTACCATAAATTTTCTATTCTTTGCAAGATCTTTTTGTAGACAAAGAGGTTGAGTTGCAAAAAAACGTTTTTCGTATTATCCTGTCGATGTATACATCGACAGGAGCAGGAAAGGGGATTGCTGAAAATGCCAAAAAGAGGGCGCCCATCAAAGCTGCAAACTGCGCGAGGGCAGGTCATTGCATATTTCGAAAATCTTCCTCGTAAAGTCTTTACCGACAAGGATCTAGCGAACGTCCTTTACCAACGAGAAGGTGAATGGCGGCTGGCTGCACATACTACAGTAGATAAATTTGTGCGATTTTTGCTCGAAACCACGGTTATGCGCATGGTTTCGATTGTGCCGGTGGGACGAACCTCGTATCGGACGGTCACACGATACGTGTGGGCCGATGCCTCGCCATATGCTGTTGCTGCAACTTTGGAATCACGGGCATATTTGTCCCACGGAGCTGCTGTTTTATTACATGGCCTTTCAGATCAGCTTCCCCGCACTATTTGCGTCAGCCGTGAACAGAGCCAGCAGTATCGTGAGGCGGATACGCTTGCGCAAGGGGATATTAATAGAGCATTTCTTCGGCCAGAGAGAGTCTCGAATGCCCTGTTCACCTATGACAAATTTCAAGTTGTATTACTACATGGAAAAAACACCGGCCGTGTTGAGGTTGGGACCATCATGTATGGCCAAGAGCTGTTACCAGTTACGAAGCTGGAGAGAACGCTGATCGACATCACTGTCCGACCGGCCTATGCCGGCGGCGTCTACCAAGTCCTGGAAGCATATCGCCGGGCCCAACCAGACGTGTCCACAAGCATTCTATTGGCGACGCTCAAGAATCTCGACTACGTCTATCCCTATCATCAAGCAATCGGCTTCTACATGCAGCGGGCCGGCTATACGCCTCAGCAATATGAGCGCTTTCGGAGTCTGGGCCTAAACTACGATTTCTATCTTTCCCACGATCTGCGCGACCTCGCATATGACCCCGAATGGCGCCTACACTACCCCAAGGGCTTCTAGCCGTTCAATCTGGGCGAGCACAAAATCAAAATAATAATCGAAGCTCTGAATTTGCCCGGCATCGACCGAATACCAGTCCGGCCGATGGAACTCGCGCGTGTTACGAATCAGTGAAAGCAGCGAGAGCGGAACCCGTTTGATCTCGAAAATTAGACGCAGAAGATCCAAGTTGGCCGGTGCCGTCAGATCGATAACCCGTTTGGTGATAGCTTCATGAATGTCAAAGAAGTCCCTGGCGCGCGCGGAGGCAAGACGTGGTTCTGTGTACTCCGCCATCTGCTGGCAGATGGCGCGCAGCTTTTCAATCACAATCATCTCAGGCGTGTAGACGTAGATTGAGTAGTTGTCCAGTTCATGTTCTTCTTTGCCGACGATGTACTCGTACTTGCTGAGGTCAACCTTGAAGACGCGCTTCCTGCCTGGTCCGGTTTCCATTGCCTCTATACGCAACTTGTCAGGCTTGTTGCGGAGCAGCTCTTCGTAGCGATCCTTCCGAATGAGCTTGAAAAGAAGCTCGTAGCCGCCCCACCACGGTTTGAAGTCCTCACCAACAATCCGCGGTTTGGGGGTCAGCTTTTCATCGAAGACGACGTAGTCGGCTGAATCGAACCGGTCCTTCAACACGCGAAAGATGCGCTCCTTGGCGCTGGAGAAATCAGGAAAGTCCTGTGCGATCGAGAAATCTAGATCCACCGAGGTCCGGTTGGTTATCCCGTGGACTAGGCTCAACGCATTGCCACCCTTGAGCGCCAGCATTCCCGCCAGCTCATCATCTGAGAAGAGCGCAATAATCGTCGTGCGACGAATCGTGGCGAAGTCCATATCCATGGTAGGAATATTCTCGCAGAGAGAACTCAGGTCCGCAGCCAGGGTGCCGACATAGGTCGTGCAAGGAGCGGCTCCCGGCTCAGGGGGCCGGTGCTTGGGATCAACGAGAATGCCAGCCATCTGGGTTAGCGCCTATGCAGCCGAGGTCATAACCGGGCTGCGCGGTGTCGGGGATCTTAGGCAAAACGAAAAGGGCTTTTGTTGCAGGGGAGGGGGAGACTTCCCGGATTTAATTTGCCGAATCGCCTTTTATGGTAGATATACATATCTACCATAATTAGGCTATTCCTTGCAAGATCTTTTTGTAGACAAAGAAGTTGGGTTGCCCAAAAGCGTTTTTTGTGCTATCCTGTCGATGTATACATCGACAGGAATAGGAAAGTGAGTTCCAGAAGATGCCAAAAAGAGAACGTCGGATGCCGAGTGCCCCAGGTTCCGCTTCTGAGACCAGGGATACGACGATCCTCGATCTGGCCCACACCAAGGAACCTCATCCGAGCGAAGAGCGAGCGTCTGCCCCACCGCAAGTCCTTGCAGAAAATTACCCTGGCGGGTGGCCCCGATCCCGGGATATTTCCAAACCACAAATGAGGGTGCCCCCGGTCCCTCGCTGTTGGGGACCGGGGACGGAAGCTTCTGATCTTCCACTAGACCAGATCCCTAACGAAAAGTCGGCCAGTGTTTACCGATTCACCTACACTAGAGCCTCAACTGTCGCAACAGGCGAGAGCCGAACCTGCCGCAATGCAGGCCTTTTCGGGCAAATGTTCATTTGACCTTGCAATAAACCCCAGGAGCGGTACAATTCCATCGAACCTGCGCCGAAGAAGAATCCTGGCATCTATTTGAGGGGAACGGAACTCAAAAGAAGATTCGGCTCATGCAAAGGAGCTGCATGTCACGCATCCTGCGGAGTTTTTCCTTTTTCATCGTTGTTCTTTCGTGCGTTCTTGCATTCTGCCCGGCGTCATCGTGGGCAAAGGACAAGGAAGCCTCCAACTATCCCCTCAGCGGCAAGGTGCTTTCAAGCGCATCGAAGGGACAACATTCTTATCAGATTGCGACCGACAGCCGGATCTACCTGATGCTGTGCGAAAAGGTAAAGGGCTTTCACATGAGCATGCCCGAGTGCAAGGTCGGCGACAAGCCCATTGCGGACGGCGACACGGTCCAATTTCGCGTCGATGGCGACTGGGCTTATATGCCGGATGCCAAAGGGGCTGAGGAGGGACTGCGCATTCTCACCACCGAACTCAAGGTGATTCCCCCATTGCCGACGCCGGCGGCCGGTGACAGCGCCAAGAGCCCCAATCCCGGCAGTGAGCGCGGGATGGTGATCGGCGCCGGAATGCATATCCTGGGGCAAAAGCATGTGGCGTGGTCCACCAACCCAGCCTCGGTCGGCCGCCCAGGCTTTTACTCGGCTGCTTCCGCTTCGGGCATGGCGATGGCCACTCCCGGCGCCCCGGTGATGCCAATTGGGCCAGTGCTGGCTACCCCTGTTACGGGAGGTCCCCCGGTCCTTGTGATGCCCGCCGGGCCGGTTTCTGGAGGTATTGTGACAGGTGTCTCCACCAGCGGCGGTCTGGTGACCGGCATAGCGACCGGTCCGGTGATGGGAACACCGATTGGCGGGCCGCCCATGGGCGGGGCTCGCGCTGGCGGCGCTGCGATGGGTGGCGGAAGCCCTCCGCCCTGGGTTCATCTGCTGCGCATTCAGTCGGGCCAGAAGATCTATCAGTTGGAGTGCTCTACCAAGCCCTGCGAGGTAGACAAGAATCCGATCGAGCTTGGCGACACGCTCGTGATTCGCGTGGAAAAGAAGTGGGCCTATCTATCTTCCGGCCCGGATAGCGCGGCGAAGGAGCAGAAGCTCAGAATCCTCAGCGAGACTGAAGACGACGCGCCCCCCGATACCAAGTAAAGGGCTGTTGCTCCGTCCCAGGTTGCCCACGTCTCAGGGTCCCGGCTCAGCACGAACCAAAGGCCTCCCAGCTCCGGATCTTCGGATCTGGGAGACCACGCGCTTTCATCATCCCTTTTGCAGATCATTACCGGCCGTTGGCGGACAATAGAAGTATGAACAACGACCAGAGCCGCGGGCCGTTACTGACCACTGTTCACTGTCCACTGTCCACTGAGAGGCCCCCCTCCCCCCTATTTACCGTGAAACCGTGAAACTGTGAAGAGACGGGCGGTAACCCCACCCCACCTTTTATATTTTCAAAATCTTGCAGATAATTATTTGTGCACCCCCGGCGGGTGCCCCATCCTTCGCGTCCTTTGCCAGGGTGGGAATCGACGAACCTCATGGCGCGCAAGCGCCGTCTGCCGCACCGCGGGTGCCTACTTCGTCTCCCCGCCCGGCGCGTAGTAGCCCTCGCGCGTAACCACGGTCAGATCGTCCTTGTCGGCCTTGAGCGCGATCTTGTGGTAGCCGCCTTCCTTGTCCACCACATCCGGCGTATAAGTCAGCAGATACTGGCCGCGCAGTTCCTCGGCGATCTGGCTGTAAATCTCATCGAGGTTCTCCTTCTTCTTGGCCTCGAAGTACCGGCCTCCGGTGCGCGTGGCGATCTTCTCCATAATCTTCTTGCCGTCCACCTCCGGCTGGCTTGAGCCGCCGCCGCCGCGCCGCCCTCCGCCACCACCACCGGGATAACCGCCGCCTCCTCCATGCCGTCCGCCGCCGCCGGGAAAGCTGCTCTGGCTGCGCTCCTGCTCGCCTTTGAAATAGATCGTGTAAACAGCCACATTGGCCCTGTCGGCCGCGTCCACCGCGTCGTTCAGATCTTCCTTGCTGCCCCGGTCCACCCCGTCAGAGAAAACCACCAGCGCCTTGCGTCCGTTCTGCGGCTTCATCAGCTCATCGGAGGCCAGAAAAATCGCGTCGTAAAGTTGCGTGCCACCCCGGCTGCCGTGCGACTGCCCCTGCCCGCCGCCAGAGCCGCGATCCTCCCCGCTCGTCTCCGGACCCTGCGAGTCGTTCTGCGCCCGTCGGCTCGGCCCCATATCGTCCAGTTCATGGTGCAGCTTGGCGCGCGACGTGGTGAAATCCTCCAGCAGTTCCACCTCGCGGTCGAAGTGGATGAGGAAGGCCTGGTCGGCAACCGCATTCGGCTTGGCGTTGGGATTTTCTGGCAGCATCGTATCCACAAACTTGCCCGCCGCCTTGCGCTCCTCCTCCATCGCCGCGGAGACGCTGCGGCTGGTGTCTACCAGCAGTCCCAGCCGGAAGGGCAGGTTGGTCTCCCTGGTGAAGCTCTTGATCTTCTGCGGCCGGCCGTCCTCGGTCAGCGTGAAGTCGCTGATCTTGAGGCTGGTCACCAGCGCGCCCTTCTTGTCGCGCACGGTAACCGGCAGCACAACCTCGCGGGCCTGAATCTTCAAGGTCGCGGCGGGTCGATCGGAAGCAGGTTCCTGGGCAGGGCTCGCCGCAGGCAGGCAAGCCGGGGCAAGCATCGAAACACAAAGGCAAAATACGGATCGGATTCGCATAGCTGTCAAAGTGTATACACCTTCATCCGATTAGACGCGACTCACCGCGGAGCGTTGACTGAAGGGTGCCCCAGCCGGGATCGACAGCTTCAATGACGATGCGCCGCCGCCTGCAAAGCCAGCCGCCAGCACGAGCTAAGGCTCTTCCAAACCAGCAAGCCGAACCACCAATCATGGCAGCAAGAGTACACGGATGCCCTTATGGGAATCAAAACAAAAGGGAACTTCAGCATCGGTCGCCAGAAGCGAATTTTGGTCAGATCCGTCATTTTCGCGACGAATCTGTTACCTGAAAGATTTGCGGAGCAAGAACTACTCTCAGGTCGGGGTTGTAGTAGTCAAAGAGCGTGGCAGGCGCGGCCTTGGCGTGGATTGCATAGCGCGGCGTAAAGCTGAAACTGAAGCACGAGCCCTCGGCCTTCCATGACCAGAGATAAAAAACAATGCGGTCGGGCTGAAGCTCGTAGCGCGAGATCGTCCAGCTATCCAGCAGCTTCACCAGCGAGGCGCGATCCACATCCGCTCCAGGCGGCAGGCCCACCTCGGCCAGCAGCATCCCATAGCCGCCCGAGCCGAAGCGGCGCGCGTTCACGGTGCAGTCGATCGGCTGGCTCACGCGGGCATTGGCCGTGGCGCAACTGTACCCAAAGTCCAGGCCGTAGTCCTTGCCGGTTTGTGTCTTCGCCTGGGCGGGGGTTGCTGTCTCCGCCCACGGAATGTAGTAGCTTGCTGAAGCCTCTGCGCTGGCCAGAGCAACCTGGCTTGCGCTGCTGAAGACCAGTTCATTGTGTCCCGGTTTGAGCAGGGCCGTCAGGTCCAGCGAGCGCGGAGCATCGATCAATGTTGGGTCGGCACGCAGCGCTTCCGCATCGTTGCCGGTGAGCGCAACGCCATTGACAGCCAGGCGAAACTCCTGCGAGCTGCCTTTTGCCTTCATCTGCTCGATGGCTATTGGCAGCATCGCATGCAGCACGCGCACGGTGGCCTGTCCGCTCTCCCAGATGCCGTAGCGGTCCTGATTGCCGAGCAGATAGAAAAGCGCATCGTTCGCCAGGGCGCGGTCTTCTGTCGAGGCATCGTCTTGCCGCAGCGCGCCCAGCACTAGCGCCGTTGTCTCCAGTTCGCCCGCGTGGCCCCAGCCGTAGAAGGGAGAGTAGCCGGCCTGCGTCCAGTGCGCGCCGTCGCGGTCATGCTGCGCTGTCTGTGCAAGCTCGGCCCGCAGGCGGGCAGCGGATGCGGCGTCGCCAGCCAGCTGAAGTCTCAAGGCGTTCGCGTAGGGATCATGCACCGCCGCGGCCGAGGCTGCCGCCCAGCCCACGGCCCGCGTTACTGCCTTGTTGACCCGCTCGCGAAGATCCTTTGGAGCATTCTTGAAAAGCTCATCGCTGGCCGAAATCCGATGCAGCGCCTCGGCCACATAGAGGTTGAGGTCCGTGCTGCTCTCGCCGTAGTGCGGCGTCCAACTTCCATCTTCCTTCTGGTTCGCCACCAGCCAGCCCACGGCAGAGACAATGCGGTTGCGGTCCACTGTGACGTAAGGCTCGGCCTCAGTGAGAAACTCGATGCCGTAAGCCGTCAAGGCCGGATCGGGCGTCTCGTCGCTCCGGCCCCAATAGGTAAGCCCGCCGCCCGCGCCAAAGTAGCCCAGCAGCCGGTCGTAGCCTTGTTGCAGATAACTCTGCGCCTCGGTTTCCAGGGGCGACGTGCTCTTGCCGGTCTTCAGGAGTTCCAGAAAAAGCAGGCTCGGATAAGTCGAGGAAATCGTCTGCTCGCCGCAGCCATATGGCCGCTCCAGCACCGCCTTCATCGAGTGCAGAAGATGCACGCCAAGGTTGGGATAAAGCAGCAGTTCGGCATGGATTGATCCGGGAATCGCATTGGCGGGTAGGTCGAGCGCCCACGTCGCCGGGCCTTCGCGCAGCAGCCCGGATGCGGTCACGGAGCGCGGCTCGCCGTCGGGATGAACCCGCACGGTTTTTTCCACGCTATCGCCCTCGTGCGCATTGGCCGCCGTGATGCGCAAGGGCCCGGCCTCCACGGCGCTGGTTGCGCGCAGTCCGAAGCGAACCGCGGTCGTTCCATTCGCGGCCACGCTGGCCTGAACCGTGGAAGGCGTAAGCAGCGTGAGCCAGTCGGCCGGCTTAACGGTGACTGGCAGCGCCAGTCCGTGCGTCGTGTAATTGCGCAGGTTCACCGGCAGCGTGATTTCGTCGCCCACGGTCAGCACTTGAGGCGTGTCAAGGTCGACAAAGAACGGCTGGAAGCTCTTGAAGGTCTGGTCCAGCGCGGCAATGCGGCCATCCACGGTCGAAGCCAGCGCGTGCAGCTTCCAGGTGGTGAGGCTGTCCGGCAGGCGGAAGTGAAGGCTCGCGTGACCGCTGGCGTTGGTCTCGAGCGACGGCGCCCAGTAGGCTGTCTCCTCGAAGACGTGGCGCAGGCGCGGGGTAAAGGTGGGTTCGGAGACCTTGGCTCGGGCGGGTGTGCCGCGAACGACTTCGCCCGCCATCGCGCTTGATGTTGTCTCAACCTGCACCGGGTCGGCTTGCACGGTTACCTTCTCAAATACTTCGCCGAGTTGGAGCTCCGCATCCACGGTCGTCAGCGAAACCGAAAAGACACTGACCTCAGTCATGATGAATTCTTTGAAGCCGGGAGCATTAACCCGCACAGTGTAGGAGCCTGGGGAGAGATTGGCTAGGAGGAAGGTTCCGTCTGCGGAGGTTGTGCAAGTGGCTTTGGCGTCCGTCTCGTGGCTTGTTGCCGTGACTTTGGCCCCGACAATCGCCGCCCCTTGCGTGTCGGTGACCGCGCCCCCAATCGCGCCGGTGTTGCCCTTGAATGTTCCTTGCTCGACGGCCTTCGGTTTCAGATCGCTGCCGGTCTGCTCCGTGATGGGGTGGAGGAACTGAGCCACCACGTCCTGCGCCGCATTCGTTGCGGAAGCATCGGTTGGGCGCACAATCTGGAGTGCGCGCAGCATGTGAGTCACAAACTTGGTCGTCTCTTCCAGCGGTCCGCCGCCGCCCTTCACCTTTTCCTCGCGTGTGTAGGCCATCACCTCGATCACCCGCAGTTTGAGGCGCTGGCCCAGCGGGTCGCGCAGCGCGTCAAAGTCGATTCCAGCGTCGGAAAAGGCCTGGCGCGCCTGTGCCTCGTTCTCGGGAAACGGCTTGCCGGACGCGGCCCAGTCTCTGAGCGCCGCCTCCATGCGTGCCTCGGTGCGGGAAAAATAGTCGATGGACGGACTGGACCAGACTGCCCCGTAAGGGGGGTAGCGCCCGTCCTGCTCCGCAACCGCATCGTGCGGAAAGGCTTGAACTGAGTAATTGTGCCCGCGCACAAGCACTTGATAGTGGTAGGGCTTTCCCTGCGGATCGAGCGTTGCGTCCAGATCCATTCCGCCAGAGCGGGCCAGTGCCTTCAGTCCTGCCTCGTCTCGCGGCAGAGTGCTGCCCGCGGCCACGGCGTCTTCCAGTAGCTTGGTCAACCGCTCGCCTTGCAGTGCGAAGTAATTCCGCCGGGCCAGTTCGATGGTGAAATCGTCCTCGGTGCCGAAGCGCTTGTCCGGCCCCGCGCTTTGCAGGCTGACCACCTCATCGCTCCACTCAACCTTGGTTGCGACTCTGTAGGGCGTATTCCAGGGATCGCGCAGCAGCGCATCGTCCAACTTTGCGGCACGGCTGATGCTCTGGAGGGAATCAAGCGTCGCTGGCAGGCGAGCCGGACGATCCGCCAGCACCGCCTTCTCCAGCGGCTGCACGTTCCGCTTCATGCCGGCCTCGTACTCGTTGCGTGCGCTGCTGTCGTTGCTTTCTTCAATTTGAACCCCATCCCTCAGATTGTCCTGAAGCACAGCCTCGGCGGCCAGATCGAGATCGTTGGGCACGGGCTGCTCCATCTTCGTCCGGTTCAGGCTGGCAAGCGTCACTCCGGCCACGCTGCCACCGCTTTCCCACCAGTTCCACCCGTACCACCGCTCGTTCGCTTCTTCCTCCGTCTCCGCGCGCTGTTCCACGGCCGCATCGATCACCGCAACGCCCAGGGCGCCCTTCGCAAACGAACCGGACGCATCCTGAAGGCTGAGGCCGGCATCCACCTCCGCGCCTGGCAGGTAGGAGGCCCGCAGACCGGTCAGCTTCACCTTCAACTCGCGGTCTTCCGGATAAAGCACCGCCTTGTAATTCCCTGCGCGATCCCAGCTATATCTCTGCTCATCGCTGTTCATCGAATAAGCCTGGAGCAGGACGAGCCCATGGAAGGCACTGTCGGCAAGGATGGTGATCGGCTCTTCCGCGTTATGCATCCGCACCTGCTGATGGGCGAGTATTCCATCGCCGGAGAACGCCTCCACGTCGATGATGCTTCCCGCCGGCCCGTGCAGCGCAGCCTCGATCGGCTGGCCGGGTTTCAGCAGGGAATGTGCCAAGCTGATCCAGATGCTGTCCGCGTCCTCCGCGTGGAGCCTGTCGTCGAAGATCGAAGTGCGGCCCTCCCGGTCGCGCGCCGTGAGGCGAATGTCGTATTCCGAGCTGTCCTGGATCGGATAGCGCAAATGCACCTTGGCCAGGCCGTAGCGATCAGTGGTTGCCGTTGCGGCGCGCGTGGGATGCGAGTCCTCGTCCATCCAATCCAGCGTGACCTTGCACGCAACCGCCTCACCGTCGGCATAGCTGGTGGAAACCATATAGTCGCCTTCGCGGTCGTTGCCGCCCAGCGCGCGCACGTAGATATGCACCGGATGGTGCGTCAGCCTGACGGTGAAGTTGCGCGGCTCGCTGCGGCCCGTCGTCGAGTCGGTCACAATGGCGCGATAGCGAATGTCTGTAAAGCGCTCGTATCCGCTGTCTCTGAAGTCATCAAAATCCCTCTTTACATCCAGGTGAAGATCCGCATCTCCGTTGGCGTCGAGTGTTGCGGTCTGCTCCACTTCATCCGGCTTTTCCCACTTGCCGGTCTTCGGATTCCACCTTTGCGCTTCGGCGCGAACCAGGCGAACCGAGCCTGCCGCGACCGGCTTGCCAAAGAGGTAGCCCGCGTGAACGTGAGCCACCGGCGTCTGGCCGCCGAGATAGTAGCCGTGATCCATAGCCACGGAGACGGAAAACTCCGGCAGCTCATAGCGCTGAATGCGAATCGTTTCGCTGCTGGAGTTACCGCTATCTGAGTGATCAGTCTCGACTTCCGCTTTGTACTCTCCCGTGGCGAGTTGCGGCGTGGTCTTCCAGTCGTAGGCGGCAATGCCGAAGCGGTTGGTAGTCAGCGGCGCTTCCAGCAGCGTCTTGTCTTCCGGATCCTTGATGGTCAGCGTCAGCGCGCGGTTGGCCGAGGCGTGGCCGTCGTCGCCAAAGACCAGCGCGCGCAGATGCACGATTTCGCCCGGCTTGTGCAGCGGCTTGTCGGTCTCGATGTGGATCGCAGTCCTGTCACTGGTCTCGAGATTGACCTCGATGGTTGCCTGGCCGTGACCGCTGGCCGACTTCGATATGCCTGACTCGCTCCCGCGCGCTCCAGTCGCCCATCCGGTCGTTGTCCCGATAACGGTGAGGGTTGCCGTCTGTCCTGGAGCGGGCTTTACGGGAAAGTTGAGGAGCGCCTCGCCCGATAAACCAGTCGTGGCCGTGCGGAGCAGAGTCTGCTTGCCCTTGTCTGTCTCCGTGTCAGTGTCCGCGCCCGAATCAAGGGCGTCGAGGAGCAGCGTGGCCTGAAGGCGCACTCCCCTGTATGGCTCGCGGGTGATTGGATTGCCCGCGAATACGCGCACGCTGAGCGGCTTACCGGCGGCGAGCTTCTCCGGATGAGCCAGCCGCAGCCCCAGCAGGTTGGATGCAACCGCGCCGATCGAGAACACGTCCTGCGCAACCGGCTTGCCGTTGACCTCCAGCCTGTACCCAATACGGTACCACCCGATATCTTCGGTCGCACTGTCGTGCTGGTCCCACGGCCACGGCAGGGTGAGCGAGGCCGAGCGACTGCCTTCACGCAGAGCAACAGACGTTTCACCCCAAGCAAAGCCGTCGGGAAAGAGCAGCCACGCGACCGCGCGCTCGCCGGCAACGGCGGGGCGTGTGAGCGGCAACTCGAAGCGAATCGAGTTGTTCTGCGCCAGAATGGCCCGCGGCCTGGGCGCGTTCGTGGCGATGGGTTGAGTCTTGGGAGCGGACTGCGCCAAGACTCCATGACAGGCAAGAAGCGCGAGTCCAGCCGACAATCCAAGAGCAAGCAACCGGTTCTTCATAGGGAGACCGTCCTTACAAAACCAGCGGACAAGAGGATGCGAATCGTCACTCATTCTAGACCAGAATTCGAAGATGCCTCCCTGAGGGTCCTCCAGAAGCAGGACTCTCGACAATCACTCTCCTCGTCACCAGGGCGAAGAACCGCCGCAAGCTGGTTTCGTTTTTCAGCTATCAGTTGATAAAGCACGGCTTCACCGGCATCCGGCGCCAATGCTCCCTCTCCCATAGCCATCCGCGGGAGACTGCCCGAGCCGGCCTATCTCCCATTGCCACCCTCCCGTTCCGGCAAATCTCGGCTGTGCTTCGCCAATGTACGAAAGAACCACTCTTGTTTTTTCTTGACAGGTACCCCGTCTCACATATACAACAACGCTAGTATTCTGGTACCCCCACCTACCCAGATTTTTGTCTTTGATTCAAATCCATGACGTTGGCGCTCTTCTGAGCGCCAGATTGACATTGATCTCATCGCCGGCGCGTCCGGCTTCCGATCCACCACTTTGGAGTGTGAATTATGACCCACAAGAGAAATCTCTGTAAGCTGTCGGCGCTCTTCGCACTGGCCTCTATTGCCACCCTCGGCGCCGTGGCGCAGTCCTCGGCGCCTCGCCGCATCACCCAGGCTATTGACGAGACCAACCTCGTAACACTCAAGGGTCACATAATCCCCATCGCCAACGCGCAGAACGATCGCGGCCCGGTCGTGGACAGCTTCCCCATCGATCACATGCAGCTCGTGCTCCAGCGCTCTCCCGAGCAGGAAGAGGAGCTCAATAAGCTGATGGACGAGCAGAACGACAGGTCCTCGCCCAACTTCCACCATTGGCTTACCGCCGCTGAGTTTGGAGAGCGGTTCGGAGTGGCGCAGGAGGATATCGACAGGGTCACCAGTTGGCTGGAGTCGAACGGCTTTCGCGTCAACCAGGTTTATGCCAACCGGACGCTGATCGACTTCTCGGGGAAAGTGGGTCAACTCCGGGAGACCTTCCACACTTCGATCCACCAGCTTGACGTCAACGGCGAGCGGCACATCGCCAACATGACTAACCCGCGAATTCCGGCGGCGCTGGCGCCGGTGATCAAGGGCATTGCATCCCTGAACGACATCAAGCCCAAGGCCATGCACGAGCCAGCCACGCAGTATACCTTTGCCGGTTGCACCGGCTCAACCGGGCCCGGCGCCTGCTACGGGATCACGCCCCAGGACAATCAGGCCATCTACAACTTGAATCCGCTCTACACCGCCGGTATCTCGGGACAGGGCCAGACGATCTACCTGGTCGAAGACACTGACACCTACGGCACTGACAGTGGTGGCACCAGCGACTGGCAAACCTACCGCACGACCTTCGGCTTGGCCTCGGCATTTCCTTTAGGCAGTTACGCCCAGTTGCATCCCGGCGGCTGCGCGGATCCCGGCACAAACGGGGACGACGGCGAAGCGGCCATTGACGTGGAAGTAGCCAGCGCAATCGCGCCCAGCGCCGCCATCAGACTGATCTCCTGCGGGTCGGGCACATTCACCTTTGGCGGCCAGATTGCCTTGCAGAACCTGATTAACGCCACCAACCCCGCCGCCACTGGCGCA
>Ga0302189_10000206_pt1 | contig 48733 bp, 30 predicted proteins | sample II_Bog_E2_2_FD_194551 | JGI IMG/M metagenome (GOLD analysis project Ga0302189, IMG submission 194551) | Peat permafrost microbial communities from Stordalen Mire near Abisko, Sweden - II_Bog_E2_2 | ecosystem: Environmental > Terrestrial > Soil > Wetlands > Peat | place: Sweden: Abisko...
TTTCCAGCTTGACGACTACGGTAGCCGGAAGTCCGGCTGCCACACGGTTCAACCGCACCAACGGAGTACGGCCGATCAATTCAGTTACATTCGCGGCAATGCGCGCCATGATGATCTCCTTTTTCCGGGGGCACAGGCCCGGACCTCTGGTGTTTCGGATATTGGGGTGGTGCAGCTTGTCGGGTGAGAAAATCGAGCGCGCTTCGGGCGCACTTCAGCATCGCGGCTGGCACCAGGACGGCGTTAGCGACATCGATGCATAGTTATAGGGTAGACCCAAGGCGCAGGAAATGGCAAGAGATTGATCTACCGAATTCCTTACAATTGATAGAATTAAGGGTGGGAGTAGGCTCCATGGATGCACCCGAAACCGTGGTCCAACCGGCGCTTAATGCTGCACCGAAAGCAGAATTGCGGCCTTCGCCGGAGGGCCTCGAGTGCCTTTCAAGACTTGCGCGGACCTATGTATGGTGGAAGACTCCCGAAGAAGCGATGCGCTTCCCCGAGCGGGTGGCAGCGCAAGTGCTAAATCTCGGTACTTGGGACGATCTGACCGCGTTGATTGAGGCCGCCGGTGAGCCTTATCTGCGGCAAGTGCTTCGAGGCGCCGAGGCCGGCCAGTTGGATGCGCGCTCGTGGAACTACTGGCATTATCGGCTGGGATTGGCAGAATACGGCGTCAAGGCGGTGCCACAGATGCCCGCGAGGAAAATGGCGTGACCGACTTTGAGCCGCATTGGAAGGTGCTTCCAACAGCACAGCGTGAGCTTTGGCCGCAGCTAAAAGCGGGCCAGGAGTTGGGTTTCGTTCTCTATGGCGGCACAGCTGTGGCGCTGCGTCTCGGGCACAGAAGCTCGATTGATTTCGACTTTTTCACGGAAAGGCCGCTTGACCGGGAGAAACTGCAAAGAAAATTTACATTTCTTCGTCGGTCCACACTGATTCAAGACCGTCCGGACACACTCAGTGTGCTGGCTCCCATGGCAGACGGCAGTGTCAAGGTCTCCTTCTTCGGCGGAATCGACATAGGCCGCGCCGGGGTTCCCGATGTAACACCCGACGGAGTGGTAGAGGTCGCATCGCTCCTTGACCTGCTGGCAACAAAGTTGAAGGTTCTTCAGCAGAGGATCGAGGCAAAAGACTATCTGGATATTGCCGCCATCCTTCGTGCGGGCATTCGTCTCCAAGACGGTTTGGAAGCTGCGTGTGCCCTCTACGCCGCGAATTTCCAGCCCAGCGAAACTCTAAAGGCTCTGACCTATTTTGAAGGCGGGGACCTGGTTGAATTGCCCGATGAAGTTCGACAAGTCCTGGTCACGGAGGCCCGCACGGTGCAGAAGATCCTCGTGTTCGCCAAGGCCTCGCCACGGCTTTCTGCGTTGGACTAACGGCTTAGGACCGCTATTCGCCAATCAGTTTGCAGGAGATCGGGATGCTTTGGCCTTGAATCGCTTTGAGGGCGCCCTCGTAGATTCCGCAATCGAGCAGGTTGTCCGGCGAGGATTTGCGGCCGGAGTAGACGTTGATCAACATCTGCGGACCCTGGTTGTCCATCCATTTCATCATGGGCTGATTGAGCTTGACGCTGTCGAATATGGCCGTCGCGCCGGGAGCAATTTCTTTCTTCACTTCACCCATATCAATCTGACCAATGTGGTCGACATCTTTCTTGGGCGTGCCCGGAATGGGGAAGCCATACAGATAGCCAACAACGATGACCGTCTCTTTGCCCGCCACCAGCTTGTCCATCGCCTTTTGCGAATAGGTGATGGCGACGGTGAAGCCGGGGACGGTCGCATCCGGCGGCGCGGGTTTGACGCTCTGCTGCTGGGCGAACGCCGGGGCAAGGATCCCTGCCGACGCGAGAAGAACGGGGAGAACGGCTTTTGCGGAATGGGCGGATTTTACCTGCATGGACGCAAGCTTACCGCGCCGGTACACTGCTTGGCGATGAAATTCAACGCGTAAAGCGGCCGGCGGGCGCCCGCCGAATCAAGCAGCGTGCTCAGCCCGTGTTGCGCAACCCCGCCGAAATTCCGTTGATGGTGGCGGCGATGACGCGATTCACATCGGGCGTGTCTTCGCCAGCGCGCTTGCGGCGCAGCATGTCCACCTGGATCAAATGCATGGGGTCGACGTAGGGATTGCGCAGCTTGATGGAGTGGGCGAGGACCTGGTTGGTCTGGAGCAGCTCCGTCTGGCGCAGCACGACTAACAGGCCGCGCACACTGCGATGGAACTCGGCCTCGAACATATCGAAGATGCGCTCGCGGAGCTTCGCGTCTTTTACCAGAGTGGAGTAGAGCCGCGCCGTGCCCAGGTCGGCTTTGCCCAGCGCCATCTCCACGTTGCGCAGCAGATCGATGAAGAGCGGAAACTCTTTGGCCATGGTTTGAAGCAGGCCGAGATTCGCTTCGGAAGGCGCGCCGGATTGGGCGAGGAACTGATCGATGGCGTAGCCCACGCCGAACCACGCGGGCACCAGCAGCCGCGACTGCGTCCAGCCGAAGACCCATGGGATGGCGCGCAGGTCGGAGAGCCGGGGCGAATCGTTGCGGCGCGCTGGGCGCGAGCCGATCTTGGCGTTTTCGAGCTCCCCTACCGGAGTGGACTGCTCAAAATAGGTGATGACGCCGGGGTCCTCAAGAATGTGCTTCTGATAAAAGTCGTGCGCAAGATTGGAGAGCGTGTCGAGCGCGGTCTCCCACTCCGGCTTGAGGATGCCGGTGAAATGGCCCTCGGGGTCGCGCGCATTGGGCCGGGCTAGAGCGTCTAATGACGCAGCAATCATCAGCTCGAGGTTGCGCTCGGCCAGCACCTCGTCGGAGTATTTGAAGTTGAGCACCTCGCCCTGCTCGGTGATGCGCAACTGGCCGTCAAAGGCGTCGAAGGGCTGGGCGAAGATGGCGCGATGCGTAGGGCCCCCGCCGCGACCCACTGTGCCGCCGCGACCGTGGAACATGCGCAGCTTGATGCCGGATTCGCGCGCGGCCACATGCAGATCGCGATGCGCGCGGAATATCTCCCACGTGGAGGTGAGCATGCCGCCATCCTTGTTCGAATCGGAGTAGCCGAGCATGATCTCCTGCCAGTCGCCCCAGCTGGAAACGAGTTTGCGGTAGTCGGGACGGCTCCAGAGCTCGCGGCAGACAGCGGGCGCGTTGCGCAGGTCTTCGATGGATTCAAAAAGCGGCACCGGCATCAGCCCGGGATCTCTGCCGTGGCCTTCGCCTGCGCCCTCCACCGTGACGCCGCCGAGCCGCGCCAGACGGATCACGGCCAGCACATCCTCTACCGACGATGCGCCGCTGATCACGTATTGGCGAACGGCCTCAGGCGAGCAACCCTGCTTGACTTCGGCGACTGCGCGGAAAGTTTCAAGCACGCTCGCCGTCTGCGCAGAGAGCCCGCCGGCCAGCGAGGGCGCAATGGTGTCGTTGATCGCTTCCTGCAATGCGGCGGCGTGAATGCGCGCGTGCTGGCGGATGTCGAGCGTGTGCAGATGCAGGCCGAAGGTACGCACTTGCAGGATGAGCGGATCGATGAGAGTGCGGGCAATGCGGATGCCGTCGTTCGCGGCCAGCGACGCGCGCAGTGTCTCCAGATCGTCGACGAAATCCTGCACCGAGCAGTAGGCAGGCAGGGCCTGCGTGAGCTTGTCGTGGCTGCGCGCCAGCGTGTAGGGCGTCACCGGTAACGCGGCGGCCGCATGCGCCTCGCCCGACTCCTCCAGGGTGCGCTGGATGCGCGCCTTGAGGCAGATGACGAAGCGGCGGTAGTACTCAAATTCGTATTGCGATCCGAATACCTGGGCTTCAGGCGTGTGCACCTGAGCCACATAGGCGTTCAAGCGTTCGAGCAGTGCGTCACTCACGGGCCGCTGCTGCGCGCTCGAGGTGAGCAGGTCGATGATCATGTCGAGCTGGCGCTGGTAGTAGAGCAGCAGATGGCCGCGGGCAAGTTGCAGCGCGGCGCGCGTGACGTCGGGCGTCACGAAGGGATTGCCGTCGCGGTCGCCGCCGATCCACGAGCCGAAGCGCAGCACCAGCGGCAACTCGAGCGGCTCGATTTCGAGACCGTAAGACGCATGGAGCGCCGCGGAGATCTCGCGGTAGAGCTCGGGCAAAGTTTCGAAGATGGAGACGTCGTAATAGTCGAGGCCCATCTTGATTTCGTCGTAGACAGTGGGCCGTCGCGAGCGCACCTCGTCGGTCTGCCATAGGCCGGTGATTTCGGCGAGCACGAGCTCCTCGAGCCGCGCCATGTCCTGCTCCGGGAGGGGAATGCGATCCAGCGCCTCAAGAAACTCGCCGATGCGGCGGCGTTTGAACATGACGGTGCGGCGCGCGGCTTCAGTAGGGTGGGCCGTGAAGACCGGCACGATAAGCACGCGGCGCAGCCAGTTCAGGGCCTCTTCCGCAGCGATGCCCACGCGGCGCATCTCACAGAACGTGCCTTCGAGCGAGCCGCGCTGGCGGCCGGCCTGCCCGCTCAGGCGCAGGGCGATGCGGCGGCGCTTGCGATGATTTGTTTCCGCCAGATTGATGAGCTCGAAATAGAAAGCAAAGGCCCGCGTGAGCAAGACGGCTCGCTCGACGGGCAGCGCGTGCACCAGTTCAAGCGCGGCCGTGGCATGACGCGCGGCTTCTTCGGATTGGCCGCGCTGCTCGGCGTCACGGCGGCGGATGGTGCCCTGACGCAGCGCCTCGACTTGCGCGAACGCCTCGTCGCCGGCCTGTTCGCGCAGCACCGCGCCCAGCAATGTGCCCAGCGAGCGCACATCGCGGCGCAGCGGCGCCTCTTTCAAGTCGCCGGATTGCGCTTCCAGTTCGGCCAGCCGCTGGGACCAGCTCTCGGGATTCCACAAAAGAGCCATCTTATTTTGATTATGCCTGAGTCAGTTGAACGTCTACGCCTGTCCATCTCAATTACAAATGGAACTGAGACTCCGACTTTCAAGCTTCCGCGTCTGCAAGTTGTGCCGCGACTGCCTTCGAGATCGCGTCAACCGCCTTTACACCCGATTCGGTTAGGCCATAGCTTATCGCGCGGCATCTTTTTTCCAGATCGTCGCTATCCGAGGCGTACCACGTTCGGTCGTCCGCATCAGACGCTGGATTCTTTTCCTGGCGCTCGCCTGTGGACGACAAAAAACTGAGAAAGCCATCCAAAGGCTCAGAAAACGCGATGAGTTTTTTCTTCTCCAATTCAAGAAGGCCGTCGAGCTCTGGTTGCAGAGGAATCCCGTATCTATTCGGCAAATCTTGTCGTGCTCCAGTGTCGTTCACAAATACCAGGGACATTGTGCCACTTCGCGGGGTTCGCATAAGGGCCTCGACGGCATCAAACGAAAGCTGACCAATTTCCCGCGCCAATGCAGGACTACCCAAATCGCTCACTCGACGCTGAACTTCAAGCTTGAACGCCCCAATCGACAGAGAATCAGCAGCCTCGAGTTTCGAGGCAAGACTCGCAACAATGCGCTTGATCGGCGGCCGATAAACTGCCAAAAGCCCCACAATGAGGAGAGGCCAGGTCAATACCTGTAAGTATTGGAGGGCGAGTTTCAACAGATCGTCCATTAGGTCACCATTGTCGTTCCCGCTTCGCCTGCATTATAGACGGTGCCTATCAATCTCGACATGAGCGGATCGCATCCCCCGCTGCAAACTTCTAAGCGGGCCCTTCGAGTTGCCCCATCAGCTCTTCCCACTCGGCGATGAGCGCGGTGAGCTCGACACTGAGTCCCTGGGCGAGCGTGGTCAGCCGCTGGGTTTCGGCCGCGGAGACGTAAACGCCGAGTTGCTCTTCGGTGTCCGCGATAGAGGCTTCGATGCGCGGGATCTCTTCTTCGAGAAAGGCGCAGCGGTCTATCAATTGCTTCTGCTTGATGGGATTGAGGCGACGAGCACGTGCGGCAGGCGGGGTTCCGGCCCCGTTGGATTCCTCGTATCCGCCTTCGATGAGGAGGGTGGTGCCCGCAGGCGCGGGCTGTTTCATGGACTGAGACAATGCAGGTCCTTCGACTCGATCGCTGTGGCGATCTCGCTCAGGATGACTTTCCAGTTGAGGCGGCGCGGCCAGCGCCTCTTTACGGCGCAGATAGTCTTCGTAGTTGCCTTCGTAGGCGGTGATGGCGCCGCTCTCAATTTCGAGCACGCGCGTGGCCAGGCGATCGATGAAATAGCGGTCGTGAGAGACGAAGACCACGGTGCCGCTATAGCCGGAGATGGCTTCGAGCAGCACATCCTTGGCTCGCATGTCGAGATGGTTGGTGGGCTCGTCGAGCAGCAGGAAGTTCGAGGGCGAGACCAGAATGCGCGCCAGAGCGTAACGGTTGCGCTCGCCGCCGGAGAGCACGCCCAGCGGCTTGAAGACGTCGTCGCCGGAAAAGAGAAAGCAGCCGAGCAGAGAGCGCAGCGCGGTTTCAGGAATGCGCATCGCCGAGCGGCTGATGTCGTCGAGCATGCGCGCTTCAGGATCGAGCACCTTGTACTGGTCTTGCGCAAAGTACTCAGCGACCACATTATGGCCGAGTTTTATCGTGCCTGCGCTGGGCGCTTCGTCGCCGATGAGCATTTTGATGAGAGTCGATTTGCCCGCGCCGTTCACGCCGACCAGCGCCACGCGGTCGCCGCGCTCGATGGTGAAGCGCGCGTCGGAGAATACGCACTTGATCCCGTAGTCCTTCCTCAAGTTCTCTGCCGCTACAACCGTGCGGCCCGAGGGTGGCGGCTGGGGAAATTTGAAATGAATGACCGGCTCTTCCTCGGGAACCTCAATGCGCTCGATTTTTTCCAGTTCCTTGATGCGCGATTGCACCTGCTTGGCCTTGGTGGCCTGGGCCCTGAACCGATTGATGAAGGCCTCAAGATGCTCTATGCGCTCCTTCTGGTTGCGCCATGCGGCCTTGAGCTGCTCGCGACGTTCGTCTTTTTCCTTCAAGTATTTCGTGTAATTGCCGTGATAGACGGTGAGGCGCTTGTTCCAGATCTCCACGGTGCGGTCGATGGTGACGTCGAGAAAATAGCGGTCGTGCGAGATGAGAATATAGCCGAATGGATAGCTCTTGAGATAGCCCTCGAGCCAGTTGCGGGTTTCGAGATCGAGGTGGTTAGTGGGCTCGTCAAGCAGCAGCAGGTTGGGTTTGGCAAGCAGTAGCTTGGCCAGCGCGATGCGCATCTGCCAGCCGCCGGAAAACTCATCGGTCTGCCGCGTCCAATCCTCCTTGCCGAAGCCCAGGCCGGTAAGCACACTGCCCACCTGCGCGTCGAGCGCGTAGCCATCGAGCGCGTGAAAGCGATCTTGCAAGACGGAATAGCGTTCTGCGACGGCCTGGTATTCGGGGCTCTCGTGATCCAGCTCGGCCATCTGGCCGGCCAGCCGCTCCACTTCACGCTGCATCTCGTGCAGCTCGTCGAAAACGGTGAGGCATTCGTTAAACACGGTGCGGCCCGTGAGCTGCAGCCCTTCCTGCGGCAGATAGCCGATGCTGATGCCGCGCGTCTGGTCGAGGGTTCCGTAGTCCAGCGTCTCGAGACCGGTGAGAATCTTCATCAACGTGGATTTGCCGGTGCCGTTGGCGCCCACCAGCGCAGTTTTTTCGTCGTTGCGGATAAGCCAGTCGGCTTCAAGGAAAAGAACTCTCGGTCCGAAGCGTTTACCGGCATTTTTAAGAGCAAGCATGAGATTCTATTTTCGCAGAGGCAGACTGCGTTGCGCTCGAATGGCGCCGTTTTTCGGGCCGACCATAGGCGCGCGATACTGTAGGCTGGTCGCGGCAGGTTTCGAGACGCAGCGTGAAAAGGAAAACAAATGTTCTTGACGAACGCCAGGATGGCATTGCTGGTTTTGGGCGTTGCGCTAGGGGGAACGGTGGCCATGGAGTGCCAGGAACTGGACCGCGACGGGACTCTGAAGTTGAACCAGATTCAGTTGATTGGAACGCACAATAGCTACCACGCCGGCATTGCGCCCAGCGAGAGCCGTCTTTGGAAGATCAGAGCCCTTTCAGCCTGGGAAGGCCTGGACTACAAGCACGAATCGCTCACGCAGCAGCTCGACAGCGGCGTTCGCCAGATCGAGCTCGATGTTTTTGCCGACAGCCTGGGCGGCCGTTACGCGCATCCCGCGGGGCTCGAGATGGTGGCCGCGGCGCATCTTCCGCCCGATCCGCCGTTCGACCCTGAGGGTTTGATGATGCAGCCCGGCTTCAAGGTGATGCACGTGCAGGATCTCGACTTTCGCAGCGTGTGCCAGCCGTTCAAGGCGTGTCTAGGCGAGGTGCGCCGGTGGTCGCATGCGCATCCGGGCCACATTCCGATTTTCATTCTGGTGGAAACTAAGCAGGAATCAAAGCACGGCCCGATGCATCTTACGGAAGCAGAGCCGTTCACGACGAAAACCTTCGACGAGCTGGACGATGAGATCCGTTCAGTGTTTCCGCCGGAGGAGATGATTACGCCCGACGACGTGCGCGGAATTTACGACACACTGAACGAGGCGGTGCTGGCCGGTAACTGGCCCACGCTGAAAAGCGCGCGCGGCAAGGTGATCTTTCTGATGGATCAGCGGCCCGTGGGACCGGCGTACGCGCAAGGGCATCCGTCGCTGCGCGGACGTGTGCTGTTTACCAATGCCGTGCCTGGCGAGCCCGACGCTGCTTTCACTGAATTGAACAACGGGCCCGCAAGCAAGATTGAAAAGCTGGTGCAGGAAGGTTATCTGGTGCGCGCGCGCACGGATGAGAGCACACATGAAGCGCGCATGAACGACACGCGGCGGCGCGACGCGATGATTGCGAGCGGGGCGCAGATTTTGAGCACGGATTATCCAGCGAGCGAGCCGGCACGCTGGGAGGGCAACTACTTTGTGGCTTTGCCCGGAAATGCGGTGGCGCGATGCAATCCCGTGAACCGGCCGGAGGGATGCGGGGCGAAGTGATGCGGGGATGGCGAGCATTTAGGATTTGGGAGGAGTAGATCCGTCCAGCGTTACGGCCTAATCTCGACCGGCGTTCCCGTCGGCGCCATATCCCAGATTTCGTCGATCTCTTGATCGGTAACCGCGATGCAGCCCAGCGTCCAGTCGTAGAGGCGATGTGCCGCGCCGAGCCAGCCCATGCCGTTGGGTAAACCGTGAATCATGATGGCTCCGCCGGGCGCGACGCCGAGCTTGGCCGCGCGTTTACTGTCTTCGGCATTCGGATAAGAGATGTGTAGCGCTTTGTGGTAATGGCTTTCCGCGTTGCGGCTATCAATAATGTAATGGCCTTCAGGCGTTCGCCCGTCGCCCTCGCGCTCCTTCGGCGCAAGTCCGCCGCGGCCCAGCGCTACCTTGTACGTGCGAATTACCTTGCCGCCCTTGAGCAACTCGAGCACGTGATCCTTCTTGAGAATCAGGATTGAGTCGGCCTTTTGAGGAGTAGGCGCGCGCTGCGTCATCAACGGAACCGCGAAGATCAGGATCGCGCAACCGATGGCGGCACGCGTCCATCGTTTTGTAATCCCGAAGCTGCATGTGCTGGATTGCATGCGCCCAATGTACTACAGGCCGCCGCGGACGCGGCTAATCGAGGTGAAAGACTTCCTCCATCGCGGCCCACCACTCGCCTTCGCCGCGATCGGGCAAAGGATCTTGCATGGGCATCATCAGGGCCCACCACTCCTGCGTGGTTTTGTCGGCGGCCATGCGCGCCATGTCGGCGGCGAAATCGCTGCCGTGATATTCGAAGTAACTGAAGAGGATGTGATTGCGCAGGTAGATGGAGTAGTTGCGGATGTTGCAGGCGTGGATCATTTCAAGCACCGCGGGCCAGACTGCGGCGTGATGCTGCTTATATTTCTGTTCGGTCTCGGGCTTGAGGCCGATCACCATTCCATAACGTTTCAATGGACCTCCCTGAAAAATCTTCAACCCAGGTCGGGCAAATCGAACTCGCCGAGTTGGAGCGGGTAGACGCCGTGTTCTCGCACTAGCCGCACCACGTAGTCGTAGCTCTCACCGGAGACGTTCGAGGGCACCGAGTGATCGGACTGAAAGATGAACCCTCCGCCCTTAGCCGCGTTCAGCTTGGTGAGCACGGCTGCACGCAACTCTTCTTTCGTGCCCGCAGCCCACAGTTGCACGTCCATGTTGCCGCAGAAACCGAGCCGATGGCCGAGCCGGCGGCGCAATTCGACCGCATCTAGGCCGGCCTTGTACTCGAGCGGGTTGTAGGCATCGACACCAATTTCGATGAAGTCCTCGAAGATACGGCTGACGTTGCCGCAGCCGTGATAAATCACCGGCAGCCCGTGGCTGTGACACTCGTCAATCATGGCCTTGACTCCGGGCTTGAAGTGCTGGCGCCAGAAAGTGGGCGAGAAGAGCATGCCTTTTTTGTAGGCCACGTCGCCCCAGATGATGATGCCGGCCAGGCGACCCTCGGCGGCCTTGATCTGCGCGCGCAGAATACCCAGATTGAATTCATGCAGCCGCGCGACGAAACGGGCGATGGCGTCGGGGTATTCGGCCATCCACATCATCACGTTTTCCGTGCCCACGATGCGCCAGATCATTTCGTGGGCCTCGCACGCGCCGCCATAGACGGGGAAATCGGCGTACTCGGCGGCAACGCGATCGACGAAGGGCGCAAGATTGCGCTCGAATCCATCGCCCACACCGTTGATCTGATCGTCGCCGGCCAAGAAGAAGCGGCGTTCGTCGAAGGGGTCGTCGAATTCGAAAGTCTCCATCTTTTCGATGGTGTCGGTGTCGAAGGCGACAAAGGCCGGCATGGGCAGGTCGAACTTCTTGCGGATGGTTGCGCCGAAGCCGGTGTGGACTGTGACTTCCGTCTCGTCGTCGCGCAGGATGTCGAACGGCCGGATGTGCGGGTCCATGTTCGGCGCCACGACGCGCCAGTCGAGATCGTAATAGCGGTAGATGTCGGTGTCGGCCGCCAAACCCAGCTCGCGGCGCCAGCGGCTCAAAAAACCGCCCCAGAAAAAGTCGCTGATGGGCACGCGGTCCGGCTCTTCGTGATGCAACGCCTTGTTCATGCGGTCTAGCTTGGCGAGGCAGTTTGCGGTTCTTTCCATCTTTCGATCATCCTTGCTCCGGCGTGCAACGGCTGCAGCACATCCGGCCTTGCTTGAACCTATTTCGAACGCAGCCTCTGGGATTGAAGGCACTATATTAGTCCAGACGTGGGGCGATTCCTAGGCCATATTCACGCTTGCAGGCAAGGGCGGTTATGATCAATGTGCTTCGATGAGGCAGTGGCGGGCGCAGTCCAAATTGCGGAACGGGCTGCCAGGCGGCACCGGCGCGCCCTGGCGACCTAATTGGATCGCGGAATTGCTGGATTGTTGATTCTTGCAGACGGGATGTGGAGGAGATATGAGCACGAATTTCACGCAGCGGCGAGAGTTTTTGAAGCAGGCAGGATTGATGGGATCGCTGGGGTCGGCGGCGATCATGGCGGGATTGCCGGAGAGCGCGATGGCGTTCGGCGGCGGAGCGGGGCACATCGTGGAAGATGCGGCTGTGCCTGTGCAGGCTGAGGAAGCGCCCAAATACCACATCAAGTTTGCGGTGTGCGGCATGAGCCACGACCACATCTACGGGATGATTGGCGCCGTGCAGCGCGGCGGCGGCGAGATGGTGGCCGCTTGGGGCGGCGAAGAGGACAAGCTGGCGGTGTTTCGCAAGCGCTTTCCCGATGTGAAGATCGCGAAGACGCAGGACGAGGTTCTCGAAGACCCCGCGGTGCAACTGGTGCTGACCTCGCAGATTGCCAGCGAGCGCGCCGGGATCGCCGTGCGCGCCATGAAGCGTGGCAAAGATTTTCTCAGCGACAAGCCGGGAATGACCACGCTCGAGCAACTGGCGGATGTACGCAAAACCATCGCCGAGACCAAGCGGATTTACGCCGTTCTCTACAGCGAACTGCTGGAGGTGAAGGCGGCCGTGTACGCAGGGGTTCTGGTGCGGCAAGGCGCGATCGGCAAGGTCATTCAGACGATTAACATTGCGCCGCATCAGATTTTCCAGCACGCGGGCGATGCAGGCGGCAGCGGCGGCCGGCCTGACTGGTTCTGGAACCCCGATCAGTATGGCGGGATCCTTTGCGACATCGGTTCTCATCAAGTCGACCAGTTCCTGTTCTTCACGGGATCGACCGAGGCTGAGGTGGTGGAGTCGCAGATCGCCAACGTGCGCCATCCCGATCGTCCGCGCTTCCAGGATTTTGGCGACATGGTGTTGCGCGGCAATCGTGGGCTGGGCTACGTGCGGCTGGATTGGTTCACGCCCTATGGCCTGGGTACCTGGGGCGACGGGCGCCTGTTCATTCTTGGCACCGAGGGCTATATGGAAGTGCGCAAATACACCAACGTCGGCGTGAGTCACCAGGGCAACAACCTTTTTGTAGTCGATCAAAAGCAGGCGCGGTTCATTGATTGCAATGCCATGCCGCTCCCCTTCGGGCCGCAGTTTGTGGCCGACATTGCGAACCGCACGCACCTGGCGCAGAATCTGGACGAAGCGCTGCTGGCCGCGGAACTGGTGATCAAGGCGCAGAAGAATGCGAAATGGGTGACGCTTCAGGAGTAAAGATCAGAAGTCCGAGAGCGGCCGTGCACTGCAGCGAATAATTTATCCAGCCTGGCGCTCCGTGCTTCCGGCAGCCGTTTTGGCTGATGGAAATTGCATGCGAATGACCGCCCCGCCGCCGCTCCGGTTGCGTCCGCTTACCTGACCGCCGTGCAGTTTCACCGCGCGCTCGGCAATGGCCAGTCCCACTCCGAATCCGCCCGTCTCCTGGCTTCGCGCGCGGTCCACGCGGTAGAACGGGCGGAAGATGGCGTCGATTTCGGCCTCGGAAATTCCCGGTCCGCGATCGCTGACTTCCACCACGGAAACAGTGTGGCCTGCCTCGTCCTGCCCCGCCGCTACGCGAATCTCCACCTCGGTTCCGGGGTTGGTGTACTGGATGGCATTGCGCAGCACGTTTTCGATTGCGCGGTAAAGCAAGTGGCGATTGCCCTGCACCGTGCAGTCGTTTTCGGAGCGGAACACGACACTGCACTGGCGCTGCGAAGCCTCGTATTGCGCGTCAGGAATCATCTGCGCCACAACCTGGTTCAGAGACACAGGCGCGAAGCGGTCAGCGCTCTCGATGGCTTCCATGGAAGAGAGCGTGAGCAACTGGCCGATGAGCTGATTGAGTTTTTCCGACTCGCGCTCCATGCGATTGAGCTGCGTGGCCATATCCGGAGAGGCATCTTCACGCGCCAACTCCAGCGCCACGCTCAACCGGGCAAGCGGCGAACGCAGTTCGTGAGAAACATCACGCAACAAGAGTTGCTGCGCGCCCACCAGCGACTCCAACCGCTCCGCCATGTGATTAAAGTCATGGAGGAGTGCTTGAAATTCGTCTTCCGAAGAAAAGCGCGATCGGCTGACCGGCTCCTTGACGCGCGCTTTCAGATCCCCTTGCGCCAGTTCGCGCGCCGCTTTGCGCAACCGGGCGATGGGGCGCGAAAAGAACAAAACCAGCACGAATGTCGTTAGTCCGCCCACCACAATCGCCACGGGAAGCGTCGGCGAAGCAAAGTGCACCAGGTCTTCAAGCAAACTATGAGGCCGCTCCACGTGAGGACGGGCGAGCAGGAAGAAATAAGTTTTGCCGCTCGGCGAAGTAATCGGAACCCGCCAGATAAATTCCGCGCCCGTCTGGCTGCTCGTAATGTGGGTTGGATTGTCCGCGCTGGCTGGGGGTAAAGGTAGGCCAGCGACATTGCACAGGTCCTGCCCCGCGGCGTCCTTCAATGCGATCTGCTGTTCAATTTGCGCGCCCAGCGCGTCCACCGTCGCGCAACCGCCGGATTCATATGCCGCGACTGCGCGCCGCGCATCGTTTTCCAGGCTGCTGTGCAATCCGTCGAAAAGCACGTCCGGGCTCTCGAAGTGATGGCGCACGATCAGCACGGTCGAGATGGCAAAGATCAGGCTCTGGGCAATCCAGAAAATGACGAAAATCTTGAAGAAAAGACTGCGCACGAATCAGCCCTCCGTTGCCTGCCTGGCCCCGCTGACCGCAAGCTGATAACCCGCGCCGCGAATCGTCTTCACTTGCTCGTCGCGCGCGCCATTCTCGCTGAGTTTGCGCCGCAGGCGGCTCACATGCATGTCGAGGCTGCGATCGAAGGGATCGAACTTCCGCCCCAGCACGCTTTCTGAAAGTTGCTCGCGCGATACCACCTGGCCCGGAAAGCGCATCAGGGTTTCAAGTAGCGCGAATTCCACGCTGGTGAGATCGATTTTCTTTCCGCCCTGCATTACCGATCGCGCGGCGGCATCGAGTTCCAGATCGTCGACGCGCAGCAATGCCGGCTCGGTTTTTGTCGCCCCTGAATGCCGGCGCAGGATGGCGCGCATGCGCGCCAGCAATTCCCGCGGGTTGAACGGCTTGGGCAAATAATCGTCCGCGCCGATTTCGAGACCGACAATGCGGTCGATGTCCTCGCCGCGCGCGGTCAACAGCAGTACGCTCACGTCCGATGACGCGCGGATCTGCTTGAGCACCTCAAAGCCATCCAGTCCCGGCAGCATCACGTCCAGCAGGATCAGCGCCCAGTCTCTGCCGCGCGCGGTCTTGAGGCCTTCGTCGCCGCGATGCACAGAGTGCACGCGAAATTCGTATCGTCCCAGGTAGTCCGCGAGCATGGAGCAAAGCTCAACATCGTCGTCGATGAGCAGGATATCTTCCATGGCATGTTTCCGCTGCTTCGAGACTACGCCCCTCGCAGCGGAAAGCGGCGGGAAAAAATGTAACAAATGGTAAAGAGAGCGGTGACACTTTGTTACACATCTTTACCGATTAAGACCGCACGCCATGTTCATCCGCGGTCTTCTAGAGATGGCGGCAATCTACCGCAAGGACCGATGATGAAAACCTCTAGATTTATTCTCAGTATTGCTTTTGCGGCTTCCCTTTTCTTAGCTCCGCTGGCGATGAGCCAGACCCCGGCTGCAAGCGTCTTCGGAACCGTCACCGATCCCTCCGGAGCGCTGGTTCCTTCGGCTACGGTCGTGCTCGCCAACGGCAACGGCTTTTCGAAGTCGGTCAAGAGCGGCGCCAATGGCGCGTTCAGCTTCAGCCAATTGCAGGCTGGGAGCTACTCTCTCACGGTTTCGGCAAAGGGGTTTGCGCCGTTTTCGCTCGATGGCATCCAGGTTGCCGGCGACAAGCCGACCATGCAAGACGTGATTCTGCAACTGCCGATGGAACAGCAGCAGGTTGAAGTAGAGGGCGACGCCACCGGTGTCAGCACCAGTCCTGACGGCAACGCGGGAGCCATCATCATCAAGGGCAAGGATCTGGATGCGCTTTCCGACGATCCCGACGAGTTGCAAAACGAACTCAATGCGCTGGCCGGTCCGTCGGCAGGCCCCAACGGCGGGCAGATCTATATCGATGGATTTACCGGCGGCCAGCTTCCGCCAAAATCGTCGATCCGCGAAATCCGCATCAACCAAAACCCATTTTCTGCGCAATACGACAAGCTGGGCTACGGGCGCATCGAAATCCTCACCAAGCCCGGCACCGACAAGTTCCATGGCATGTTTATGATGAACGGCAACGACTCGACATTCAATTCGCTCAACCCGTTTGTGACCAGCGAGCCGCCGTACTACAGCACGTTTTTGACGGGCAACGCCGGCGGCGCGCTCACCAGGAGCTCCTCCTGGTTTGCCAGCGTCTTCCGTCGCGACAACCAGTCAAACTCGATTGTGAATGCGGACCGGCTCAACTCCAGCGGCGGCACCTACAACTACACCGCGGCTGTCGCCAACCCGCAGTCGCGGCTTGACGTGAGCCCGCGCTTCGATTTTCAGCTCGGCGCCAACAACACGCTGACGATTCGTTACATGTTCGACCGGCAGGTGGAGAGCAACGACGGAGTTTCCGGATTTTCTCTCGAAAGCCAGGCCTACAACGTCTCCAATTACGAGAACACACTGCAGGTGAGCGACACCCAGGTGCTGGGCGCCAACATGATCAACGAAACGCGCTTTCAGTACATGGGCGACCGCGACAGCCAGGTTGCGAAGGACAACGATCCGACCATCTCAGTGCAGGGCGCGTTCACCGGCGGCGGCAACAGCACGGGGACGGTGCGCGATAACCAGGATCGCTATGAATTGCAGAACAACACCATGGTGACCAAGGGCGCGCACGCCATTAACTTCGGCGGGCGGTTGCGCATCACACACGATTCCAGTTACTCCAACTCCGGATTCAACGGAACTTATACGTATTCCTGCCTGACAACCACAGCAACATGTAGCCAGTCCTACGCTGCGAATGCCCCGTCGAAGTACAGCATCACAACGGGAAACGCCGCGTTGAGCGTGAATTATTTCGATCTCGGTATGTATTTCCAGGACGACTACAAGGCACGCCCCAACCTCACCCTGAGCTATGGCCTGCGCTACGAAGCGCAGGACTGGATCGGCGACCATGCTGACTGGGCGCCGCGTTTTGCGTTTGCGTGGGCGCCCGGCGCGCACGGCAACAAACCCGCGAGCACTGTGATCCGCGGCGGCTACGGATGGTTCTATGACCGGTTCGGCGAAAGCAACGTGCTGCAGACGATCCGGTTCAACGGCGTGAATCAGAAGCAGACCACCGTGACCTACGGGACCACGACCCAGACCGCGCCTGCGCCCACCGTCTACGAGACAGCCCCAAATCTCAAGGCCTCGATCAACATGCAGGCGGCCCTGGGAGTGGAGCATCAGTTCGGCAAAGTTGCGACCATGTCTGCGACGTATATCAACTCGCGCGGCGTGCATCAGTATCTGACCGACAACATCAACGCCTATCTGCCTTCAACGTACAACGCGAGCACAGGCACGGGCACGCGCCCCAACGGCATCAACGAGAATGTTTACCAGTTCCAATCGGGCGGCGTGTACAACCAGAATCAACTGATGGTGAACTACTCGGTCAACGCCAAGCGGGTCACGCTGTTCGGTTTCTACTCGATGAATTTTGCCAGCGCCGACACCTCCGGCGCGGGCTACTTCCCTTCCGACCAGAAAAACCCCGGCGCCGACTACGGCCGGGCGAACTTCGACGTGCGCAATCGCTTTTTGCTGGGCGGCAATATGCAGGCGCCTTACGGTGTGTCCTTCAGCCCCATGCTGGTGGCAAATTCAGGCTCTCCGTTCAACATCACCATCGGGCAAGATCTGAATGGCGACAACCAATTCAACGATCGTCCTGCCGTCGCCACCGCGAGCAGCACCGAAACTTTGCAGACGGCATACGGTACCTTCGATCTCGATCCGGCGTGGAATGAGCAGCGCATTCCCTACAACTACGGCAACGGGCCCACGCAATTCAGCATGAACCTGCGGGTCAGCAAATCGTTTGGCATTGGGCCGCGCGTCGCAAGTGGATCGAGCGCCAATGCGGGTGGCCCCGGCGGGCCTGGTGGACCCGGTGGGCCTCCTCCAGGCGGAGGACCCGGTGGCGGTGGCGGCGGACTCGGCCCTGGCGGCCTGAGCAGAAGTGGTGGGCCGCCGCGGTTGGATCAGGCAGTACCGCGGCGCTATTCGCTCAACTTTGCTGCCATGGCGCGGAACGTTTTGAACAATGTGAGCCTGGCGCAGCCCGTCGGCGTTCTCGATTCGCCGCTGTTCGGCAAGTCCACCGCTGTCGCAGGAGGATTCTTCTCCTCAGCCGCGTCGAACCGCAGCGTTGATTTGCAGGTGTCGTTCACCTTTTGATCGAGAAAGAGTAAGCCGGGCACGCGTCTCCGATGGCCTCGCGTGCCCGCGCTGGAAGATTCCCATTACTACCTGACATTTCTCCAGTCCAAAATCACCTTGCCCGCATTGCCGGAGCGCGCGGCAGCAAACGCCGCTTCGTATTCAAACCACGGGAAACGGTGGGTGATCACGCCGGAGATATCCACGCCCGACTCCAGCATGACCGTCATCTTGTACCAGGTTTCGTACATTTCGCGGCCGTAAATGCCCTTGATGGTCAGCATGTTGAAGATCACCTGGCGCCAGTCCATCGTCATCTCTTTGGCCGGAATTCCCAGAATGGCGATTTTGCCGCCATGACTCATGTTGGCGATCATGTCGCGAAGGGCTTGCGCATTGCCCGACATCTCAAGACCCACGTCGAACCCTTCGAACATTCCCAACTGCTTCTGCACGTCGGCGAGCGGCACCTCACCGGGATTCACGGCGAGGGTCGCGCCCATCTTGCGCGCCAGCTCCAATCGAACCGGGTTGAGGTCGGTGATCACCACGTGCCGCGCGCCCGCGTGTTTCACGACGGGAATCGCCATGAGCCCGATCGGCCCGGCGCCCGTAATCAGCACATCCTCGCCCAGAACCGGAAACGAGAGCGCCGTGTGCACGGCATTGCCAAAGGGATCGAAGATCGCGGCAACCTCTTCGGGGACGCTTGCGCTGTGCTTCCAGATGTTGGTCATGGGCAACGCAATCAACTCCGCAAATGCTCCCGGCCGGTTGACGCCGACGCCTTTCGTCGAAGCGCAAAGATGCCGCCTACCGGCTAGACAATTCCGGCAGCGGCCGCAAACCACATGCCCTTCTCCGCTCACGATGTTGCCAGCGAAGAAGTCGTTCACATTCGATCCCACCTCAACCACTTCGCCAACGAACTCGTGTCCGATGGCCATGGGCACGGGGATGGTCTTTTGCGCCCACTCGTCCCACTCGTAGATGTGAACGTCGGTGCCGCAGATGCCGGTGTAATGTACCTGCACCAGGACATCGTTGATGCCGATTTCCGGTTCGGCGATATCTTCGAGCCACAACCCAGGCTCGGCTTTACTCTTGACCAATGCTTTCATCAAACAACCTCCACGCGTAGGTGACTTGCCGGCTGCCCCAGGAATCTCATCGGACCGCACGCCCGTTCAGACCATCCCTTGCAGAGCGGCTTCCCTCTGTGCGGTTTCACAGTATCTTCTTTCCGAATGCGGAACAAATGAGTTGCACAGCCAGCTCCGCGGTCCGGTTGTGCTCATCGAGAATTGGATTCACTTCAACTATATCCAGACCCAGCATGCCGCCGTGGTCCGCGAGGATTTCCATCGCAAGATGGGCTTCGCGGTAAGTCGCTCCGCCCGGCACAGGAGTGCCCACTCCGGGCGCTTCCTCGGGATCGACCCAATCCATATCCATGGAAACGTGATAACCGGCGGTTCCGCTGGAGGCTATTTCAATCGCCCGTTCCATCACCGTGCGCAGGCCCTTTTCGTCGATGTCGCGCATGGTAAATACAGTCACTCCCGTGCGCCGCACGTTGTCGCGCTCGATGGCGTCAATATCGCGGATGCCCACCAGCACCGTCTGCGCCGCGCTTACCTTCGGCGACCAATCCAGCAAATCGCTCAACGCCGCCGGTCCCAGCCCGAGCAGCGCCGCCAAAGGCATTCCGTGCACGTTGCCGGAGGCCGAGGTGTCAGGCGTATTGATGTCGGTGTGCGCGTCAATCCAAATGAGGCCGATGGCCTTTTGCTGCGCGCGAAAATGGCTCGCGACACCAGCAATGCTTCCCGCAGCCAAAGAGTGATCTCCGCCCAACACCACCGGCGTTGCCTGTCGTGCAAGCGCTGCGTCGACCCATTGTGCGACCGTCTTATCGCAGCGCGCGATCTGCACCAGAAAACGCGCCTTCGCGTCGCCGCGATCCATCATTTCGGCTCCCGGCACCGGAACGTTTCCGCGATCTCTCACCGTCAATCCCAGCGCCTCGAGCTTTCCCGCCAAACCAGCTACGCGCAGTGCCGACGGCCCCATGTCCACGCCCCGGCGCTGCTGCCCCAGGTCGAGAGGTACGCCAATCACCTCAATCGCTCGGGAAGCACTCCGCAACTCAACCATGCTCCCTCCCTATTCTTTCGTTCCTCAAGTCCATCTCTCACCATGCTTCTGCGAGTACTGCCAGCAACTCCTCGCCTGTGAGGGGCAGCGCATTGGCCTGCATGCTGCTGGCGCGGGCCGCCTTTTCGACGACAGCGGGCAGATCGGCTTCCGCGATTCCCCAGGCGCGCAGCCCGTGTATGTTGAGGTCGGCGCAAAGCGCGCGCACCCAGTCGATGCCTTCCTCAGCGCTGGCATCACTCCGGCCGGTAAGCAAGCGCGCGATCACTTCGTAACGTTCCAGGGCAGGATTTTGCGGCGCGCGCGCCCGCAACGCGGCTACGTTGGCGGCCATGCCATGCGGTAATAGCGCCGCGCACAGTGCTCCATGCGGCGCTTTCCACTGGCCGCCCAGCGGAGCCGCCAGGCCATGCACTACGCCCAATCCGGCGTTGGCCAGCGCCAGGCCGCCGAAGAGGCTTGCCAACGCCATGTCGCGGCGCGCATCTTTATCGCTGCCGTCGTGGTACGCGCGGCCGAGCGCCTTGGCAACGCGGCCCATTCCTTCGACACAGATTGCATCGACCAGTGGATTGGCGCGTGCGCTGACAAAAGGCTCGATGAGTTGCGTCAACGCGTCCAAGCCGGTATCCGCGGTGACAGCGGGCGGCAGCGCGTAGGTCAGCTCGGGATCCACCAACGCGACCCGCGGCAGCATCATCGGGCTCCGCAAGCTCGCTTTCACGCCGTGCTCCGCGGATCCCAGCACGGCGTTGCGCGTTACTTCGCTGCCGGTGCCGGCGGTAGTTGGCACGGCAATGAATGGCAACGGCGCAGCCGTAAGCGCGCGCCCTTTACCCACGACCTCGAGAAACTCCAGCGGTTCGCCGCCGTTGGTGGCAATGGCGGCAATCGCTTTGCCTGCGTCGATGGCGCTGCCCCCGCCCATCGCGAGGATGACGTCGCAGGCGGCTTCCTCGACGCGCCGGGCGCCTGCGCGCACCAGTTCGACCGTGGGTTCGCCGGGCGCACTGAAAGTCTCCGCCTCAAGCGCGGAGACAAGCCATGCCGCGCGCTCGGTGGACGCGCCGGTCACCACCAGCGGGCGAGCGCCGAAGCTGCGCGCTAGTTCAGGCAGCGTGGCAGCCGTGCCTTCGCCGAAAATAATGCGCGTTGCGGTCGCGAACTCGAAGCGCATGAATCTACCAACTCTGGGGGTCGGGAAAGACGGCCTTGTATTGCGCTCGTTGGCGCGGCTCGGCCATCATGGGCGCCACCGCATCGCGCCACTTCGCGTAATGCGCGGTCTCCTTGTGCGCGGCTACGGCTTCCGGCGTGCGGTAGACCTCGGTGAGCACAAATCGTGTCGCATCGTCTTCCAGTTGCATCACGTCAAAGCGCGCGATGCCGGGCTCCTGCACGCTCGCGCGCGCATTTTCGATGGTGGCTTGCCTGAACTCCTCTACGGATTCGGGCTTGACGTGCACGTGCACGTGAACAATGAGCATCGCACTTGCCTCCGCTCCTTATCCTACCGCCAGTCTGCCCTGTTCGGGCAGAAGGTTCCCGCTGCCTCGCGGAACATTGAGCGGGCGCGGTTCATAAGGGCGATTTCTGCAAGTGCGGAGAAGACATTGAAATAGCCTGAGCTGGCCATGCAAGAAACGGCCCGCGGTTGTTGGTCAACCAACGAGCCGATCGAGCATTGGTTCTTATGCCGGCAGCGGTTCGGGTGCCGGCTTTGCCAGCAGCACGCCGAGGGCGCAACTCGCCATGCGCGCCAGTTCTCCATCGGCGCGGCTGGTGAGAACCACCGGAACTTTCGCTCCAACCACAACGCCCGCGGCCAATGCTCCGGCCAGGTACTGGAGCTCCTTGAAGAGGATGTTCCCGGCTTCCAGATTGGGAACCATGAGAAGATCCGGGTCTCCCGCGACCGGCGATTTGATCTTCTTGATCTTTGCGGCGTCGCTGGAAATGGCGTTATCGAATGCCAGCGGACCATCGACAATGGCGCCGGTAATCTGTCCGCGGTCGACCATCTTGCAGAGGGCGGCGGCATCGAGCGTGGATGGAATGGCCGGATTGACTGACTCGACCGCCGAGAGGATGGCGACCTTCGGACTTGCGACCTCGAGCGTGTTCAACATATCGATGGCATTTTGCAAAATGCTGATTTTGGTCTCGAGATCGGGCTGGATGTTGACTGCCGCATCGGTCACGAAAAGGGGCTTGTGATAGGACGGAACATCGAGAGCGAACACATGGCTGATGCGCCGCCCCGTGCGCAGGCCTCCCTCGCGCGAGACGACGGCGCCCATGAGCTCGTCGGTGTGCAGCGAGCCCTTCATGAGCATTTGCACCTCGCCTTTGCGCGCCATTTCGACGGCCCGCATGGCCGCCGTGCGACTGTTGTCGATATCAACGATTTGAATGGTTCCCAAATCGAGTTGCAAAGCGGCCGCCACACTGCGGATCTTCACTTCAGAACCCACAAGAACCGGAACGATCAACTTGTCCTTGAATGCCTGGATCGCACCGCCGAGCGATACTTCATCGCACGGCCAAACAATCGCAGTTTTCACCGCCGGCTTGGAGGTGGCACGCGCGATCAAGCCAAGGTAGTGGCGATAAGGGTTATTCACTATGAGCTGCGGTACCGGGAGCGTGGACCAGCGCAGCTTCTTCTCCGGCGCGATGAGCCGGGCGGTGCCTGAAAAAATCTGCGTACCGGCGCCATTTTTTGCTTCGCAATCGAAGTGAATCGTCTTGGTTGCGTCGTCCTTGGCCGTGACCTGCACCTTGACGAGAATGCGATCTCCGACATGGATGCGATGCTTGAACGTGAGGCTGACGTTAGTCAGCGTGCATCCCGGCCCTGGAATGTTCATGCTGAAGAGACCCGAGATGAGCGAGGCGCACCACATGTTTGGCCCGGTCGGAGGTATTCCCCCGGCGCGATCGATACGTTCATCGGTATTCAGAACGGAATGGAATCCGGAAATCGAGGCGAACGCCATCGCGTCATCGGTGGTGAGAACGTGCTCTGTTCCAGCGGTGTCGCCCACTGAAATTTCGTCGTATGTTTTGCTCTCAATAAATCCCAGATTCATGCAGATCCCTTCTCGCTCGGGCTACGTGCACAATGAGCCCTTTAGTCATCGTATGATCTGCGAACGCGGCTCAAAGTGACTGCAATCACCGATGCCCATTAGCGTCCCATGGTGCGGTCCACATCAGAAAAAAGTCTGAATCAGGTCGACGACATCGAACGCGCCGTTCACCAGGGCCAGCACGCGCCATTTGTCGAAGGTCAGGCAAGGATGCGCGATGTCGAATGCGATCATATCGCCGGGCCGAATGTCATCGCCGGCGGCAATCTCCAGGTACGCATGCTGATCCATCATGCGGGTGACTATCCAATTTCCCGGAACGGGATGCGGCGAGGCGCTTCCGGGTCTAAAGTGCAGCGACGGAACAGGCAATCCCGAATCAAATGCTGCATCCCTTCTGCCAAGGCCCACAATCGCTTTATCTGCTTCTGGCACAGACTGTACATATGCCCACACCTGCAAGGCCGTCTTGAGTCCCGCGCCCATTTGCCGCGCCACGGGATTGCTCTTGAGAATCCTGTCCTGCGCTCTTCGATATGCGCCGACATCGTGCGTCAAATAGCATCCGGGTCGCAAGACCACTTCGACGGGCTCTTGAAAATCTCGCGGAGAAAAAACTTCGGCGACCACGTCATACCAGGCCGAGCCCGCGCCGGAAAGCAGGATCGGCGTGCGTTGGAAGCACTTCTTTGCCGCGATTTCTTTTGTCACATCCACGGCATGAAGCAGAAATGCGCGAATGGCCGCCTCGTTATCGAGGACGCCTTCGTAGACTTCAACTCCGCACAGCGCGATGGCGTGGCCCCATTTGCTCAGACCGTCAAGAATGGACTGGAGCTGCTCGCCGTTGCGTACGCCGGCCCGTCCGCCGTCTACTCCCACTTCCAGCAGCACATTCAGCCTCGCGCCGCATTGCGAGAAGTACGATCCAAGCTGATCGACTTGCGCGGCAGAGTCGATCAGGCAGTAAAACTCAAATTCGGGATCGCGCAGCAACCCGGCAACGATCGCCATATTCTGCTTGCCGATGAGCTGATTGGCCATGAGCACGCGGCGCACGCCGTGCGCGCAGGCAACTTGCGTTTGATGCGCCGTGGCCAGCGTAATGCCCCATGCGCCCGCTGCCAGTTGCATCGCAAACAAACGCGGCGCCATGGTGGTTTTTCCGTGGGGAGCCAGCCTGGCGCCGTATGCGTCCGTGAAATGCCGCATCCATTCGAGGTTGTGTTCGAGCGCTTCTTCATAGAGCACCGCTGCGGGGAGCGTGAGATCCTCGCGCAGCAGATTCCAACCGCGCCCCACAATCTCATCGTGGGCGATAGGCTGCTCCAGCAATGCAATGCCCTTGTTCAGCACGTCAATTGCTCCGGGATCGTGAGCCGGGCCGGAGCCTGTTTGTTTCAATCGATCCATTTCCAGCCTCAGCAAACGGCAAATTGCCGTTGCCTGAATTCTCCGATGTACCTAGCCTACATGTCAGAGGATCATAGATGCGTCTCTGGGACACGATCATTCGCAACGCGAACGTCTTTGACGGCAGTGGCGACCCGCCGGAAATCACCTTCCTTCCTCGCTATTTCAGTACTTGCGATGGGCTTGATCGGCAGGATCTCCAGATTGAGGCAGCTCATTAGGTCCTTGGTGCGTCGCTGTATCTCGAGCTACAGGTCGTTCCATCACTGCCGCTAAGGCCATAAAACAATCGGTAAGCAATCCCTCATATCCCTTTGGAGTGCCGTCCCACGTCTGCCAATCGTAGGTTCTGCCATTCGGACCGCGCCCGTCGAAGCCGCCAGACTTGTAGCTCTTGAGCATGGGAAACAAAATCCGGTCGCCGTCCTCGACCCGGCCTAATTTATAAAGCGCCGCAATGGTGTAATAAGCAAATGCGGCGGTTGCCCCGCCGTTTTCGTAAATCTGAAATCCGTCGGAGCCGTCCGCCTTCGTGGGAGCGCCACCGTTGGGGTTAAGGTCCTCCCAATCCTCGCGGCGAATCGGTATCAAGTTTCCCGGAATACCATGCTCAAAGTTGGTATAGCCCACCTCTTTCATCTTCGCAAGAATCCGGTCGTAGATCGCATTTCCCAGTTTCTCTGGCACGAGTCCGTAGACGACGGCGGCGCCATTGACCCAAGGGAACCAGTAGTCATGAAGTTGACCGTCCTGGCTGCGCCATCCGGCGAGGATGCCAGTCTTGGGATCGATGAACGCGGGCAGAAAAGCCTTCTTCAGTTTTGCGGCACGCGCGAGATAGCGCTCTCGATCGGCCTGCTGCCCTGCGAGACGGGCCATGTCTGTCATCTGCTCCAGTGCATGATAGGCCAGTGCATTCGAGTAGGCATCCTCGTAACCGAAACCAATCGTATCCCACCAGTTCGACGGACGCAGGAATACACCGCCGCCCGGCCTCGGCGTCCAGGATCCTGCATTCCCTGAGCCGGTGAACTTCATCAAACCGTCGCCATCCGTGTCGGTGGCGAGCATATCGTCTGCCCATGCGCGCAGGCCGTGATAGTTCTTCTTCAGCCACTCCGTATCGTGGGTCGCAGTCACATAGTCGCCGGCCGCACTCAGGAGCGAAGGGTAAGTATCCGAGCTCGGAGTATTTCGGCTTTGCCACGGGATGCTGAGGCCATCAAATCCACGATAGTACGGCATGCCGCATGCAAGTGCCCCGTGCAGATACCTGTCCAGCGACATACGGACCAGGTCCATCGCCGTCAAGCCACTCGCGAGGGGCGGCGTGTATTTGGCGATCTCGGTGTACATGTGCTGGACGAACGCGCACGGGTCGCTGGCGGAATTGTTTGCCAGCACTCCATCTTCAGCTTGCACCTGAAGAATATTCAGCCAATTCCTGCGAAATCCGTCAAAGCGCGGGTCGGTTTCGATGCCCTTCAAGTGGGGATAGATGGCAACCACGGTGAATGTGTAAACAACGCGCGGGTTCGATTGCGTTGCGCCGGGGAAAAATACCTCGATGTAGCCCTTATCCCTCCGATGCGCTTCATATTGCAACAGGACGGGCTCACGGCTCTCGGCTTCGATGCGCAGCGAACCCTGGTCCGGAAAATGCAAAAGCGCCGGCATACGCGCCTGTCCGCCATCCACTATTGCCAGCAGCGTGGCATGCGACAGCTCCGGATTAAACCGCAAAACGATGGGCTGCTCCGGTGCATCCGGACGATGGGTGCTTATCATCTGAAAGGACTGTGACGAAAACTTGAATTGCCAGTCAGAGGAGAAGATTGAGCCGGCCGGAACGGCTGCTTGAGCGGTGGGCTTGGCCTCAGGCGGAAAGAGAACGCTGGGGCGAAATTCACCTTTCCCCAGGGAATCGACCGACAGTGATTCTATGGATGTGCCGTCGGGCGTGAGCGCAAGTGAATAGAATGGCGTTTTGACTTCGCGCTGCTCCGACCGGGCGGTGCGGGCAGCGGCCAACGAACAGCCTACAATTGCAATCAGAACCAGAGATTTGGTCATATTCCTTCGATTTACTTCAAGAAATCCCTCAGCCGTCAGTCCATCACTTTCATCGCAACTGGGCCAATAAGGCCTGAAGACATCAGCCCGGATGGATTCTCCACCGGGCCAGGATGAAATCCCCGCGGATCGCGCAAAGTCATGGCATTATAGAGCGTGTTAGTCACCACAATCTCCAGCGTGTTTTCTCCCGGCTTCGCGAAGTCAGTAATGTCCACCTGATACGGTCGCAGCAGCAACGTCGCGGTGTGCTTGCCGTTCACCGTCACCTCGGCCACATCTCTCACAGTGCCCAGATCGAGAATCAACCGGTTGCTCGCTTCCGCCGTCACGGTAAACGTCGTCGTGTAAACTCCGCGCCCTGAAAATCCGCGCAACTCGCTGTCGAGCGACCAGTCAATCAACTCAGGTAGTTCGCGCCGGATCTCCGCCGTCTTTCCGGATGGAACAAGTCCCGAAGCCGCCAGCCTCCAGCCTCCCGCGCCAATCCTTTCCATCCGCTTCAACGTGCCCGGCTTTATCGTCGATGCAAGAGCCGCCCTGGCACCCTCGGGATCAAAGACAATCAGCGCCGAGCCGAACGGCTCCAGATCAAGTTCGACCGCAGTCCAATTTCCTTTGCGCCGAGCCCCTGCAATCTCCGCCGAAATTCCGGTCCAGGGATCCCACCACTCCGCCGCACCCTCCGCTTCAAACTCTGCATGAAGGTGTCGCGCTGCATCCGTTTCGTTGCGCAGAAAGTACGCATTCATCTTTCCAATGCGCTTCTGAATAAACGGCACCGCCTCGCCATGGAACCTGATGTTCGGCTCCGCAACTCGCCCCAGCATCGCCACTAGCCCCGCGCGGTCCGCAGCCACAAGCACATTCGGCAATCCGCGCATCGCGGCCATCGTCGTCTGCACCCGCTGTGCGTTCTCCTCGAGGCCATCGGCGCGCACGGGCATGTGCTCCGCAAACAGAATCGGCAATCCCACGCTCGCCCAACTCGCGATCTTCTCCGCCAGCGCCGCATCGATCATGTCAAGCTCGGGCAGCACCAGTGCCTGATACACTGCTCCGCCGGGCGTCACCAGCATTTTGCCGCCCACCGTCGAGCGCAGCAGCGAGTCTGCATTCAAGTGGTCATAGTTGTAGCCCGCGTCCATCAGCGCCTGGTTCAACCTCGGCACCGGCGGCATTTCATCCGCGCCATGCGCAAGATCGTTCCGGTAAAGCGCCACTACAGCCACGTTGGTCCCCGCCTGCGAGAGGTACTGCACCCGCGCCATGTAATCGTTGAGCGGCGCAAAGTAAGGCCACAGCGGATTCAACTCGTTGAACTGCGATGAATAGTTTCCCTCGCCAAACCTTCCGGTGAACGGATGCCATCCCGGTGCCGGCACTTCAGGCATGATGTAACCGAAGCCGTGATACACAATCGCATTTACGCCTGCCGTGAGCAACTCATCGGCCGCAACCTTCACCTTTTCGGGCGTGGTCTCGTACAGCGAGTTTGACCACACAAACGATTCGCTGCCCACGATGTTGCGGCCATACACATGCGCCGCCGACCCAGCCATCTTTAAAAAGTCGTAACCGCCCCAGGCAAACAGGTCCTCGGTTTCCGGAATGTCGGCCTCGCCGTAAATGCGCAGCACATCCGTGGGCGAGCCGTGCGCCTGCGTGCGTGAGAGCAGCTTGTGTTCGTGCGCCCACTTGTTAAACTGGCCGTAAAACCTCTCCGCCATCAAATCGGAAACGGTCTGCCGGTAATCGTGGCGGACCGCGTCGCCTACCCCGGCCATTTCGTAGACGGGTCGATCGACCCATACGCCATTCGGCTCCGCGAAACTTTGGACTTTCAGGATCGGCAGGTAGGGCAGCAAATCGTATCCACGCCGCCGCTTGAACTCGGCAAGAAAATCGTCGCTCCAGAAAAGATTCGCGCCCACTTCAAGGCTGTCGCAGAAAAGCGCGCGTAAGCCATTGCCAAAATACTTTCCAATGTACGGGATCGCCTCGTCGCCCACGCGTTTGGCGTGCGCGGCGAACGCTTCGGAACTAAGATGGTCCATGACAAACTGCGGACCTTCTCCTGCGCCCGCGTTCACGCGCTGCCCCGTTGGCGCCTGACCAAACACAAAAAGCTGCCACGTTCCCGGCGGCACATCCCAGCTCAGCGAGCCATCTAAATCCAGGTGAGCGGTCAAATCAATCGAAGTGTCTGCTTCCAACTCGCCGGCTTTCGCTGGGTTCCGCTGGCGTCCTCCGTTCTGGTTCCACTCCCATCGTGTATCGGTTCCGCGCACCGCGACTACGGCAACGAGCTTGGTGCGCTGGCGCATGCGCTCGGCCCATCCCTCCGGCAGTCCCTTCAGCCACGCGGGAGGATTCGCTGGATCGCCGTCGTCGATTGATGGAACTTGCACGCGTTCGCGAAATTTCGCCGGCCCCGCGACCGATGTATGAGTCCATCGCAACTCAATCGAAGCCAGCTCCGGCGTAATGTCGTATCCGCCGCCAAAGGGCCAGCCCGAACCAAACGTGTAATCGATAAACAAACCGTGCTTCCGCGCTTCGTCGATTGCCGCCGCCACGTTCTCAAAAAAAGACGGCGTAGCAAAACCGCTTACGCGCTTCTGTTGCGCCTCCGGCATGGCCGCGAAATCGAATCCCTTATTGAACGCCTGAATCTCTGCGCCGCCGAACCCAGCCTTGTCCAGCACACCGATCTCGCGGCGCAGCTCTTCGTCGGTCACATCATTCCCCGGCCACCACCACCGCGCAATCGGCCGATACTTCTTCTCGGGCGATTGAAACCGCTGCCGAATTGAAGCGCTACCGCTCTCGGCCACCTGGCTTTCCAGGGATGACCCTGCGCCCGCCGGTGCCTGGCTCCTGCCGGTGAATTTCGTCAGCGCGGCTACAGTGCTAGCCAACGCACTATTGCGAAGAAATGTTCTGCGATTTTGTCTCATGCCAACCGTATCCTGTCCCTCTCACGAGAGGCTCTCCTGCTAAACCTCCCAATCGGACCTGCGTCCACGAAGCTGCATCCGAATTGGGGTAAAGTGTGAAATCCAATTATGAGCATGGCAGCATGCCCACTCTTCTTTCACCCCAAATCCCGGGCCAGGGCCTTCTTCAGTGTTTCAGCGCGTTTCCGATTGCCGCAGCGGAACGGCGAGAAGCGCATAGTAGTTGTCTGTCAACAGGCCCTCATATCCCATGGCGGTCCCGTCCCAGCGCCGCCAATCGGGCGAGCGGCCCTTGGCATCGCGACCCTCGAATTCGCAGTTGCCATATCCCTCCAGCATGGGAAATAGAATCGCGTCGGCTTCGGCCGTGCGACCTAGATCGTAGAGAGCTGCCAGCGTGAAAAAAGCGTAGGAACCGGTGGCGCCGCCATTCTCATAATTCTGGAACCCATCGGAATTGTCGGGGAGCACGCCGCCGCCGTAGCGCGCGTCAGGTGTCCTGTGAACATAATCTTTAAGCGCGACGGTGACGAGATTGCCCGGCAATCCCATCTGAAACTTGTCGTAGCCCACAGCCTTCATCTTGGCGAGCAGTTTGTCCATGATGGCGTTGGCCTGCGGCTTGTCAACAAGACCATAGTGGATGGCGATGCCGTTGACGAAGAGGAAATAGTAGTCGTGCAATTCGTCGTCTGCACTGCGCCAGCCGCCGAGAACGCCGGTGACAGGATTGAAGAAGCAATCGTAGTAATGGGCGCGCAGCTTGTCTGCTGCGGCTTGATAGCGTGCGACATCGGCAGGCTTAGCGGCCTTGCGGGCCAGCATCACCATATCGCCCAGCGCGCGATAAGCGAGCGCGTTGGAGTAAGCATCTTCATACCCGAAGCCGATAGTGTCCCACCAGTTGGCCGGCCGGATTTTGGGAGTTCCTTCGCCGCCCCACGTGTTGGAGTTGCCGCTCACGGAGTATTTGATCAGCCCGTTGCCGCTGGAATCGGTGGCCAGCATGGATTCAGCCCATCCGCGAATGCCGGCGTAGTTTTGGCCGAGCCATTCATTGCTGTGCCCGGCGCGCACGCAATTGGCCGCGGCGATCACCATCGAGGGCCAAGTGTCCGAACTGACGGTGGGGTGGTCAGGCACTATCGACATGCCGTAAGCGAACCCGCCGGCCAACATGCGGTCAAGGGTTTGGCGCATGACGTCGAGAGCGGCGAGGCCCGGAGCCAACGGCGGCGTGAGCGCGGCGATATCGGCGAATTCGTAGTAGCAGAAGGCGCAGGAATCACTTGCGGTGTTGTTGGCGAGCGCTTGAAGTTCAGGATTGAGCTGCAATGCGTTCAGCCAGTTGCGGCGGAAGGCATCGAAGCGCGGATCTCCGGCGATTCCCGGCACGTCGGGATGAAGAGCAGTTACTTCAAATGTGTAGACAATGCGCTTGTGCTCAAAGGTCGCACCGGGAAGCGAGAGTGCTGCAGATTGCGTTGGCCGGTCGGAGCTATAAGTGAGTCCGACCTCCGGGACACTGGACGTGAGCCGCATAGAACCCTGGCCGGGAAAGTGCAGGAGCGCCGGCACGGACAGAAGGCCGTCGCGCCGGAACAGTCCAAGCACGGTGCTGTGGACCTGATTCAGATTGAATGGAAGGATCAGCGGAGCGGAGGCAAAATCAGCAGACCACTGAGATGTGAGAACCATCTTGCTTTCTGAAAACTCAAACGTCCACGTGGGCGCGGAATCGTCGCTGGCCAATGTGGAACGGTATTCGATGCGGCGGACGCCGCCCGACATGGATGTGGACGACTTCGAGCCGCCGTCGCCACTCTTTGGAGTGACGATGTTTGCGCCCCGTCTGGCTTTTCCCAGACCGTCAATGTTAAGACTCAAGAACTCCGGCGCGGTGGCGGACACTTGCAGATCCAGACTGCCGGAAAGAAAGTGAAATGCCGGGTCCGCGCCGCTGGCAATTTCCGCCGCCAACGAATGCCGAGAGACTAGCGCAGCCGCAGTTGCCATGCCCGTCATCTTTAATAAATCTCTACGTCTGAACATCTGGACGAACCCTTCGAGTTTGCGTTGACAGCTACTTACAAATGCCGGTTCTTTTGACCCAAATCTTCAGGGCTCCGACGCCGCCCCGATTCAACATTTCCGTTCTCTGCAAATACTCATTGTTTTCTTGAGCACGACCACTAAAACACGCCCGCACTCAATTCTTCCCGGACGGGCAACAGCTAACATACGGGATGACTCTTCCCATGTAAGGCATTTCCAACTTAATTCTCTGCCCCTTCAGCGGCGACCACGGCTCGAGAAAATAGCCATGCTCATCGAAACCGATGCCGAAGTGCCCGGTAAACAGCGCATCCAATCCCTGCCAATCCTCCGGCAGATACCCTTCGCCCCGTCCCCGCGATCCATCCCATTCGTAGAACGCGCTCCCCACCGGGTTCCGCTGCTTTTGTCCCGGCAATTCAATCCCGGCGTTGAAAGTTCCCTTTTCATAGGACTGCATCAGCGGCCACAACAGCTGCTCCGCTTCGCCCTTCATCCCGTTCTGGTAAAGCGCCTGGATGAAGTAGTACTCGTACGGCGAGGTCGCACCCCCATTCATGTAGACCTGCCACGAGTCCTTGCCATCCGGCTGCTTCGGCGCGCCGCTGGTATGCGGAATGTAATCCGCCGGGCTCATCGGGATAAGATTCGTCGGCAAGCCATATTGGAACGAGTGAAAGCCGATACTGTCCATTTTCGCGAGCACGGTCTTCAGGATCGTTTTCGCCTGCTCGGCTGGCACCAGCCCCTCGTAGATCGCGAAGCCATTCACCCACGGAAACATGTAATCGTGCAGCTTGCCATCGGGCGACTTCCATCCTGCCAGCACTCCCGTTGCAGAATTAAAGAAGGTCTTGAAGTAGACCGCGTTGATGCGTTCGGCATCGTCCTTGTAGCGTTTGGCCTGCGCAGAGCGCCCGGCCAGCGACTCCACATCGGCCATGCACAGGAAGGCTCGATAGTCCGCAGCGTTGGAAAACGCATCAGGTCCTTGAAAATCGTAGACGTCGAACCACTCCTTGCCCGGCTCATTCACAAGACCGTCGGCGTCGAAGTGCGATTCGATTCGATCGGCTACCGCCTCCATCGGCTTCAGCCACTCGTGCGCCTGCGACACGCCTCCGATGGTACGGATCACGTACCACGCGGAGATCACCAGGTAAGCCGCGGTCTCTCGCGAGGACTTCCACTGTGGCGAATACACATTCACATTGGGCATCATGTAACCGCGTGCGCCCTTGAAATACTGATCCACCGACGCGCCGACCAGCGCCATCGGCGAAATGCCATCCTCGAGGTGTGGCGCCCACACCGCCTGCTCTGCATAGAACAGCATCGCCAGCCCGCAGTTGATGCTCATCACGCTGTTGCTCACCACGCCAGTGTCCTGCCGCCACTGCGTCATGTCCAGCGAGTACTTGGGGAAACCTTTCACTCGCGGTTCACGGCTCAACAGCGCCGGCAGCGGTTCAACGGCCTCGACTCCGAAATGCAGCGTCGAATGCCAAGCTCGCGGCCCGATCTCATTCAATCCGTCTTCGCTTGTGGGCTGCTGCGGAGTGACATCGACATCGTACGAGGTCGCCGGAAACAGCGACGACGGCCTGCGGTAAAACGCCGCCGCGTCGCCCGTGCGTGTGATGTAGACGGTTCCAAAATCCGGTGCAGCCAGGTAGGTCGGCAAACCCACGTAATTCAACAGCTTCGAGGGATGACCAACGAATGTCGTCGGCGTCTGGTTCGCTGCAAACTCGAATCGGAATAATCCACCGCGCAAGAGCAACGCGTGATTGGCCGCGGCAGCAAGCGACAGGTCGAACCCCTTTGCGCCCGCACGCAAGACAACCTGCTCATACGCCCCGGGCGCGACCTCGACCGGCGCGTACCGGAAGACGTTCCCGGTTCGCGTCAGTGCGCCCGCTGCCAGCGGCATCGACTCCTCGAACGGCTGTTTTAATACCGGATACGCCCCGCTGGCTTGAAGCAAGTTCACGCCCAACTCGCCTTTGCCCAGGGAATCCAACGCGAGCGACACGATGCGCGGCTGCCGCTTGTCCAGCACCAGGCGGTACCACGGCGTGCTGATAGCGAGCGCTTGTCCGAGATCCTCCACCTGCGGAGAAAACTGCGTGGGAGCCAGCGCAGCGAACGCCGCGCCACCCTTCGATGCCCCGATCGAGTTGGCAGCAACATCGGCCGCCGCATCCGTCCCGAATACTTCCACCTGCGCCAGTTCGGCCCACCACGACTGCGGAGTCTCCGTCGCTGCCGTTCGCTCGATCACAATCCGAATGTTATTCGTAACCACCGGCGTAAAGTGCACCGTGTATGTAAGGTCCCTGGGATCGAATTGGGCCCGTTGCACGTGAAACAACGTATGGAACGCCGCGCCATGATCCTGAACCTGGCCCGAGAACTCAATCGGCATCAATTCCACGCTGGCGGCATGCAACACCACCTTATCGATGCGCCGCGGGCCTCGAAAATGCACCCACACCCATTGCGGCAGATGCTGAAAAACGTTGCTCTGCCAATGGCACGGCCCCAGCGCGTCGGACGCATCATTGCCGCGATTTACCGGGCACGGAATCTGTTCATCTGCTTTTTTGCTGCGGAATAAAAACGAGCTGTACTCAACCTTCACGCCCGGCTCCTGCCAGAACGCTACGTCCCTATAGCCGATCGTTGACTCGCTTCTTCCCGCCTGACCCAGCATGATGAATGCGAGGGCAACAGCCGCATATCTCGGCATCTTTCGGAGAATTGCTGCGATGAACACTTCGTACCTCTTCAATACTCGTCGAATCGGGCGCTCTGGGCGCGCTGCTCATGATTTGTGAACACCATCAAGCGTACCGGACGGGGCAGGACAACGGCCTACCGGCCGGCGGCGCTAATTCTCACGATGACGGCGGTGGTGCTTTCGACGCTGAGCGCGAACTTGCCGTTGCGCACGCGGCCCAGTGGCGTCCACTTGCCGGCCCACGGCGCGTGATTCGCGATCGTGGCCCCGCCGAGTGTGGCCGTCGAGAGTGCGGCATTCCCGGGCTCGCCATCGGTCAGCACCATAGAATCCACCCTGGCGCCGTCGAACCCCGCGGCTTCAATGACAACCGAAGCAGCAATTGCATCGTGCGTCGTGGAATGCGTCTTGTTAATGATGGTGACGTAGAGATCCCGCGTGGTTCCTACCGCGTAGGCCGTCAGGTTGATCTTTTGCGGGTTGGCGATGACAACTGGCTCAACATAGCCGTGGCTGCCAAGATCAAAGGCTTTGATGCCGTAGGCCTTGGGCGTAACGCGGTAGTTTGCGCAGCCTTGAGCGGTGCAGGGCGCAGGATCGGGAACGATCGTGTCGGTAGGGAGCCAGGGGTTGTTGTGAAAGTTGACCCCGGCCATGTGATGCCCGGCCCACCAATGCATGTAGTCGAGGGACCACAGCGCCGAAGCAAATCCGTTGCTTGCGCCGGGCACGCCGTGAAGGCAATCGTTGGCCTCGGTCATGCGATAGGGCACGCCGAGAGAGACCAGCGGGGCGAGAACTTTGTCGTACACAAATGGATAGGGGTGAAACTCCGCCGTGCCGTCACCGTGCGCGGGCTGCGAGCCGACTTCCGTTGCGTCGTCCCAGGAACGCGACAGCATATCGTCGATGGCTTCAGTCGCCGGGGTGTCGTCCGGCAGGCCCCATACATAATGATGTTGCAGCGCCGTCGCCAGCATACCGGAGCCTTTGAGATCGGTGGCAAACTGCACGGACCAGGAAACGCCATGCGTGGGATCGGGAGTGAAACTGCTGGTGTCGGATACGGCCGTGTCGGGACCGGAAAACTTTGCGCCCGGCGCAGCTTTGCGAATGATGGCTGCAAAATCCTGCCACTGCGCGAAATACGAAGCGAATGCCGAACCGGCAACGCCCGGCGTGGACTCGTAAATGGCCGGATCGACCACGTAACCGGGACGCGAATGGAAGCCACGCACGTCGGGCTCATTGCCGATGGAGAAGCTGTCGAGCTGGGCGCGATATTTCCGCCAAATATAGCTGACGATCTTGGCGTCGTCTTCGGCGAGATTCGGATTTGCGCAAGCGCTGACGTTCAAAAGGCGCACTGAGTAGATGACCGTGACGCCGGCAGCGCGGGCAAAGCCGAAGAGATTGTCAATGTCGATAAACGACGGCGTGGGCGTTACACAATGCTCGTCGCCGCCGGAGCCATCGACCGTGCCGCCGCCCACGCGGATGTTGCGAATACCGGTATTGCGAAACAGGGTGATGAGCTCGATGTTTGCGGGAGAGAAGAAATTGCCGGAAACGCCGTATTCATTCGCGATTACGCTCTTGGTTTCAAAGCCGAGACCGGCGAAATCATCGGGAATGCGAAATTGCCGCGACGCAGTGTCGACTGTCAATGTAACCGGGGCCTGCGCCAGCACAGCGCCGGCCAAAATGCACCAGGAGCTGACCACACTCCACGTTCGAAACTTCATGATCGGGCTCCTGAATCGCTTTCTTCGTCCCGCAGTCCGCCTGGTACGAATGCTCCGCGGTCATGCGGGACTTAGTCGCTTGCACTCACTGCCCGCCTGGGCACGAAAAATCCGGCGCATTGCGACGGATGCAGCGATGGTTTTTTCGACAAGCCATTCTTGTGTTGCGGCGGTGAAGATCGTTTGTGATCTTCACCGCCGCAAGGTTTATGCGTTGCGGTGTTTTATCGTGCCCCGGAAGCTCCTAGAAGAAGAACTTCCCGTCGAACTGCCAGACGCGGCCCGAACCGTTGTTCGAGGCGTCAGCGGTAATCGTGCCCCAGCCGCCTGTGAGAGTCTCGTTTTGCGGCTGTGTGTAGTTGGTCAATCCAGGATTGTTTAGGTGTACGTGGTTAAAGGCGTTGAGCGCCATCGCTCCCACTTCCAGTTGCAGGGTTTCGTTAATTTTGAACTGTTTGTGGGCGGCCAGGTCGAAGCTGTACCAGCCGGGGCCGGTAATCTGGTCCCCTCTGACGCCCCAGGGAGTGAAGTCCTGCTGTCCATTCACGGTGACCGGATTTAGAGGCGCAGTAAACGCCGCCGAGTTGAAGTAGCCGTTCACTCTGCTGCGCGCTTTATCGTTGGGGCCGGGTATGTAAGGGTTAACGCCCTTCACGAGAGGCGCGAAGCAGGACCAGGCCGTGCTGCCGGTCTGGAACCAGTTGCCGGTGAATTGCCCTGGAGCATTGGGAATGCCGCCTATTGTTCCCTGGCAAGTAACGTTGGCGCGGAAGCCGCTGGAAGAGATCCAGATGGGATCGAGCTTCCATCCGCCGACAATGGCGTCCTCGATAGCGTTCGCATTGCCTACCAGGAGTGCGCCTTTGCCGAAGGGCAGACCATACTCGCCCGACAGCTTGAAGACGCTGCTGGCAAAGTTTTCGCAGCGATCGTAATCGGCGCGATAGCCACCAAAGCCCACCAGCCAGGGAGCGCGTCCGTTGGCCGGACCGCCCTCGTTCTGTTGGCCGCCCTGTGCATCGGACAAGCAACTGCCATAGGTGTAGTTCGCGTCCATGTTGAATCCGCCCGCGAACTTGTGAATATACTCCACTTCACCCGATTGGAAATTGCTGATCTGCTCGGTGTTTTCGATCGGGCCCTCATTCGCAGCCAGGTTCGGGAAGGGAATGGTTAACGTGCCGTCAGGCATCGCCGGAGAGGAGACGAGGTCGCCGGGCTCGTTGCCCACGCAGTTCGGGAAGCAGCCCACCGATTTTTGCGTATTCACGCTCGGCACCGAGACCGCCGCAGTGCTCGGAGTGAGTGCCTGCCGCGGCGCATTGTGGTAGGGGTTGGCGCTTTCCAGTTGCTTGCCAAGGATCGATACCCAGCGCACCTCAACCGAGTCATGGTTGGTGAACTGGTACTGCACCGCGAGGTTGAAGTACTCCTCGTACGGGATATGGAAGTTGTAGGGCTTGCCATACATCACCACGGAGCCCAGGGGCAGGTACACGTTCGGGTTGGTCATATTGATTTGCCCGAAGGTGTTCTCCATCGTCGCGGTCTGGCCATTGGGGAGCGACTGGGGCCGATACGAGTACTGAGGAGCGTTCTGCACTGTGACGCGGAATGGGTAGTTGGTGCCCAGCGTGCCACCGTATCCAACCGAGTCGAATGCGCCGTACTGCATGGCGCCGCCCAGGCGCACCACCAGGTTGGGCCGTACGCGGTAGGCGATGCCGAGGTGCGGCCCCCAGTTGAACTTGGGCGCTTTGTTGGCCGCGTTGTTCGGCTCGCAGAGAATCGGGATGTTGTCAGATGCCAGCAAGTTCTTGAAGTAGGTGGACATCGTCGTGGCGCATCCGTCCCTGTTGACGTGGTAAGCGCTGCCGCTGGCCACGTTGCCATCGCCGCCCATCCAGAAGTTGCTTTCACCTGCCGACCCGCCGGAGGCGTAATAGGGAGCGAAATAGTCATTGCGGATTCCCAGGGTCAACGTCAGCGCGGGCGTGATCTTCCAATTGTCGACCGCGTAGAAGGAAATCTGGGGCGCATGATAGACACTCTTGTTCCAGTTGTCGCCGTTGTAGCCGTTCAAGCCGCCCAGCGGTGTGCTCGCGGTGCTAAGGCCTCCGGCCGCCAGGTAGGTACTGTTTCCAGCAGTCGGTATCGTCAGGAAATCCGTCAGGCCGGGGCCGCCATCACCCGATCCCGGAACGTTCGAGTACTGGCCGTAGGCGAAATTGCCTCTTGAATACGGCAGTTGCGCGATGTTGCCGTAGGTCCACCAGTATTCACCACCGAACTTCCAATCGTGCTTGCCCTTGATCAAGTTCAGGTTATCGGAGAACTGCCATGCGCCAACCTTTTGCCAGGTAGTGTTGGTGCGGGCGCCGAATGGGGAGATACTGCTGCCGACTCCGTTAAATATTGGCAAGCCGCCGTTGTTGGCGGTTTGCGGAATACCTGTAATCCCGTAAGCCGCGGGTGTCCCGAAGGTACTGTCGATCGAGCCGGCATCCAGGCGCGTGTTCCAGTTGTGCTCGTCCGACATCCTGTATTCGTTGATCAGGCTGGGATTGAAGAGGTGCGTTTCCGTCGCAACGATCATGTAGGTCGGGTTGGTCGTCCAGAACGGTGCGTTGCCGCCGCCCTCAAGCGGGGAGGCAAACGGAGGCTGCTGCTGCGAGATCGAGTTGTATTGGCTGGCCGTCATGTACGCCGAGTCCTTGGCGCTGAAGGTGTGGTCGAGCCGGACGTCGAATTGCTCGGTGTTGATCGGCCGCGGCATAAGCTGGAAAAAGTTGTTGGAGTAGCTGTTGGAGCCGCTGGTGCTGAGTCCCGTAGTGGAATTGATTCCAGCGTTGTTGTATGGGTACGCCTTGAAGAGCTTGAGCAGCGCGACGGCGTTGGGATCGATTCGACTGGCCGGAAGCTGGTTGAAGCACGATGCGGGTACCGTTCCGCCCGCAGCCGGCGTGCGCCAGTCCAGAGTGCCGCTGATGCTCGGACATGTCGAACCTGACGGCGGGCCGAGTTCCTGGAAATAGGGATCACGGACGATTGCGGTCCTGACCCCGGCATTCAAAGTGGGATCAACGTACACTCCCTGCACGCCGCTCGGTGTGCTGCCCGCAGAGCAATCGGTAGGCAGACCGGTGATCGTGTCGGTGGTGCCGCAAATCACCGCGCGTGTAGTGGCAGGATCGAAGATAGTGCCCTGCTGGAACCTGCGGCCTAACCCGTCGGTCAGTGTATTTGTGTTCAAGGTAAGGGTGTCCACCAGGTTGGTAAAGCCGCTGCTCTGCATGGTCGCCGTCGGTATCGTAAAGTTGCCGGTCGGCGTGTCGGTATACTTGGTGACCTGGAAATCGACGGTGAAGAAGGTTTTGTTGTGACCGTCATAGAGGTGCGGTATCACGACCGGACCGCCGAAGACGGCGCCAAACGAATTCTCCTTGAATCTTCCCGGGCGGTTCGGCAGAGGCGACGGCGTGTGCAGCAACTGGGTCCGCTTGTTGAAGTAGTCGTTGGCGTTGAACATGTCGTTCTCGTTGTACTCCCAGGCGCTTCCCCGGAGCTTATTGGTGCCCAGCTTGGTGACGACATTCACGGTGGGACCATAGGTGTGGCCGATCTCGGCGGGGTTGTCGCCGGTTTCTACCTTCATCTCCTGGATGGTGTCGGGGATGGGCGGGATGGTGATGCCGCCGAAGACCTCGGCGTTATCGTCGGCGCCGTTCACGCGCACATCAACCGCGCCGCTTTGCGTGCCGTGCACAAGGAACGTATTCGCGGTCGAGTTGTTTCCCGTGAACTGGACGCCCGGAACCGTGGTAATGAGGACCATGAAACTGCGGCCGGCGCTGCCGCCGTAGAGCGGCAGCTCGGTAGCCGCCGTGCTGTCAATGGTCGTGCCCAGCGAGGCATCCTGCGCCTGCAACAGGGGCGCGGCCGACGTGACCGTCACCGAGGTGCTCGCAGCGCCCACGTGCAGCGAGACGTCTTCTGTAAGGGTGGCGCCAATGTGCACCACAACGCCGTTGATCACGGATTCTTCGAATCCCTGCGCGGCAATTTTCAGTGAGTAGGTTCCAACCTGAACCTGTGTGAAGACGTACGCTCCGGCCGAAGTAGAAATGGCCTTCTGCGTGGTGCCGGTGTCCACATTGGTCAGCGTACACTGGGCCTTCTGCACTATGGCCCCAGTTTGATCCATGACCGTACCGGTCACGTTGCCCGTATCGATGCCCGCCTGGGCAAAGATCTGAGCGCTGAACACCAACATGAGAACGGCACAGGCGACTGCCAGAAAACTCTGCGGAATTGCCCATTCCTTATGTTTCATTGCACATGCCTCCTTAAGCATGGTTCGAACTGCCCGGTACCGTACCTTATTCGGTCCTGAGCGGCTGACCCCTTTTGAACATGAAACGACTGGTTGTCTTGGTGAATCGCCAGATTGTCGAAGCGCGATTTCGCGTGCCAGGACAAAAAACAGACGATGGCCTTGGTCCACAGCTTGACCGCGCGATGCGGCAAGTGTGCCGGTGAATAGAACACCACCCTGAATTGGCCAGTCATTGTCCGCCCACAAGACTCTTCCGCGCATGGGCGACTTGTGAAGTGAAGTAACGGTAAAATAATCGATTGAGATTGTTTATCGCGATTGTGAAGAGTTGTAAGGAGTTTGGGAGACCGATCCCTGGATTCGAGGAGACGGCACTGGGGGCTGCTTAACCAGGCTTTTTGTCTCCCATGCAGAGACGACATTCAGGAGTGGACGCGGCACAGTTCGCTGTCGGTCATTCGTCTGAGGGAGAATGAAGTCTCATGAGGGCGGATGGCAAAGTGACGATGGACCTTACCAACTCCGCTTTAGAATCAAAGCGATATTCGACTGTTGAAATCGAAAAGTCAACTCGGGCGGGTAGTTTCGAGGAAATGCGATTGGGATCAGAGTGCGATGGCAGTTCAAAGCGCCCCTGATTGACTCTTCCAAAAATGGAATTCGACTGAAAAGCTTTCTACATGCAAGCGGATTTCCGATACCAGTCACTCAGTACCCTTTGCAGAAGGTTAAGGTTTACCGTAAAATGGTCCTCCGTGCATGGAATCGCTCCATCTCCGGTTGTACAACACCAGGATGTTCAAGGGGGCTTATCTCCTGAACAGAAGCGCGAGCTGGTGCAGCGCGTGGTGAACAGCGAAGTGTTTCGCCGCTCGCCAGCGTTGCGCGCATTTCTGCTCTACATTACCGAACGGGTGATTTCGGGACGCACCGAGGAGTTGAAGGAGCAGTCGATTGGCGCCGAGGTGCTGGGGCGCAAGCCGAATTACAACCCCGCGGATGACAATATTGTCCGCGTGCGAGCCCACGAGTTGCGGGGACGGTTGGAGAAGTACTTTAGCTCGGAGGGCGCCGACGAAGCGGTGGTAATTACGATGCCACGTGGCGCCTACGCGCCGGAGTTCGTGCCGCGGAAAGCCGAGCAACTGGCAGAAGCGAGATCGAAGCCGCAAGCCGGGGAGGATGTTCCGCTGGCCGGGCGTGAGGACGAAGCCAGCGCGGAGGTCGAAATCATCCAGAAGCCCGCACGTCGGCAATGGCTGGCGTTCGCAGCCGTGCTTCTGGTTGCGGTAGTGGCTTCGGTTGCAATCACCCGCAATGTGCTGCTGACCAGATCTCTGGTCAGCTCGGCGCGGCCGGCGGGCGCGATTACCGACTTTTGGGGGCAGTTCTTCGAGAAACCGAATGAAGAATTGAAAGTTGTGTACGCCGACACCAGTTTTGCATTGTGGCAGGATCTGAACGGCAAGACGCTCGACCTGGGCGACTATCTGAATCGCAAATACTACGACGCGAAGGGCAATAAGCTCTTCAACGTGGTGATGCGCCGCGTGACCAGCCCAGCCGACATGGCATTATCGGTGCATCTGGCCACGCTGGCGCAACAATACGGCGGCCAGGAGAATCCATTGTTCGCCCGCGATGTCGAAGCGGCGTTCTTCCATCAAGGCAACGTGGTTATCATCGGCAGTCATCGCTCCAATCCGTGGGTCGAGATCTACGAGCCGAACCTGAACTTCACACTGGATCAGGATCCGCATTCGGGTGCGCCGTTATTCCGAAATCGTGCACCCCAGGCTCACGAAGATGCGACCTACGGTATCCCGGATATGTACGACACGCAGCGGAGCGAAGAAAAAACCTATCCAAGCTACGGAGTGGTCGCGCTCTTGAAAGGATGCGGCGACCATGGGCTAACGGTGCTCGTGGAGGGATTGAATACGCAGGCTACCCAGGCCGCTGGAGATCTGGTGAGCGATCCGCAGCGCATGGATATGTTGCTGCGTAGCATCGGGCACAAACCGGGAACAAGCGTGGCTCCCTTCGAAGCCCTGTTTCAGGTGATTTCGTTGCCTGGCGGGTACGACAATCCCAGAGTGATCGCATACCGGCTTCGCCCACCCGAAGCGTGCGTGGGTGGATGAACCTCCCTGCTCTCGCGCTTCACTCACAAATGATCGGGAAGGCGGAAGTTACGTCCCCTCCTGCGACGCCAGAACCGCGACCTCCAGTGGACCCAATGAAACTTGCGTGATTCCATGCTGATCGTGGAGCAGATCGTCCATGGGCTTCGGCAGCGCAATCTTCTCTTGCGGAGTCTCCGTCAGGTTCAGCAGAAAATAAAAAGTCGTATCGCCATCTTGCCGGCTCGTCACTTCTACTCCATCCGGCGCTTGAATCAGCGGCGTGAGCCCACTGGCGTCGCAGGCCACGTGTGCCAACGCCTCATAGAAGTCATCGCTGGTCGAATCGCATCCAACATATATCACCCAGCCTCGGCCGTGACGATTGCGCGTGATGGCGGGCCTGCCCTCCATGCGCCCTCCGCCACGAACCGTCGCAATCACTTCGGCTCCATGCAGAGTGAGAGATTCAATTGCGCTCCGCGGGCTGAAGGTCATCTCGCTTCCTGCAAAATGGATTCCCAGGCCGGCCTGGATATTGCCATCGAGATTCCCATTCTGCGCGTTGTATTCAACCAGATCGAGAATTGCCTCGGATCTGACCCCCGCAATCTCGGCGAACGGCCCCGGCGCCAGCGTCAGCCGCATGCTATTGTCGATATTCTGCGTGGCGGCTCGGTAGTTCAGCACCAGCGTTCCACCGCCGGCAACAAATGCCTTCAGGCGGTCCACTGTTCTGTCGTCGATCAGACGAAGATTGGATGCAACCACGACTTTGTATCCGGAAAGGTCCCGGTCGGGCGGGATGATGTCGATATCGCATTGTAGAGATTTGAGGCCGGAGTAGAAACTCTGAATCTCTCCGTAGCGCGGAATCTTGTCTCCGCCGATGCCGCCGATGCCCTCGGCCCACGCGTTCACATAGTCGTAAATCAGCGCGATGCTCGCGCGCGTGGTTGCGTTGGCCAATCTGGGGCCAATGCGGGCCATCTCTTTGCAGATCGTAGCCAGCGTGTCCTTGTCCGGATTGATTGCGCCATCGAAGCCCTTGATGAACGACGGCCGGTGTTCTTCGCCCCCCGCGGCAGGTCGGCGCCATTCAAAGTAAAGCTGCCCGTGGCTGCCGTGCGCCAGATCGCAATAGGCCTGGAGACGCAAGCCCTCGGGATCCGCATTGGGCGGCACGTAGGCATTTTGCTCCGCGCAGATGAATCTCTGGTGCGGGCCCGCGCAGCGCGTAACATCGCTCAAAAAACCGGCAGTGTATTGCCGTTGGAACCGGCTCAGGCCGGGCGCGCTTACGTAGTTATCCCACGCCGACGCGTCCAGGAATTCCGCCGCAGCATACGCATCCACCGCTCCGGTCGGACTCGACCAGTTAGTGAGAACGAATTGGTTCTCCGTTCTCGCGTGAAGAATCTCCGCCTGCTTGCGCAGATGATTGAGGAACGATTCCGAGAAGAACCTGCGGTAGTCGAGCGAGATCGCCGGCTGCCAACCCCCTTCCGCGGAGTTCGACGGAAAGCGGATCTGCGACCAATCGGTGAATTCATTGCTCCAGAAGGCGCCGTTATAAACGCGGTTCAACTCATCCAAAGTGCCGTAGCGATTCTTGAGCCATCGCTGGAAGGCGCGCTCAGAGACCGCGTCGAACGTCTGCTGGGGATTGCCAGGTTCGTTGTCGAGTTGCCAACCGATCACCGAGGAATTCTTGCCATAATGATCGGCGAGCGCGGTGACGACGCGCGCGCAAGCTTCAAGATAGTGCGGGCTGTTGGTGTTGTATCCCTTGCGCCCGCCATAGGTATAGGGCCCTTCCGCACTTCCGCTCAGGACATCGGGGTATTGCTGATAAAGCCAGGGGGGAATGGACGCCGTCGGCGTTCCCATGACGGCCCCGATGCCGTTGCTGCTGGCAATCGCGAGCGCGCGATCCATCCAGTCGAAGTCGAATTTTCCGGGCGCGGGCTCAAACCGCGCCCACGCAAATTCGCCCATGCGCACCGCATTGATACCAAGCTCCCGCATCTCGCGGAAGTCGATCTCCCATTCGCTCGACGGCCACCACTCCGGATAGTAGGCCGCGCCCACAAGATAACCATCGCCCATGCCGCGGCCGCGTGCTGCGGATTGATTCCCGGGCTGTGAAGCGCTCGTTGCGAAACGCGCCGCGGAAATTGCACTGCGCTCTACGAGAGCGCCGAGTCCGGCCATGCCTGCAAGCTCAGTAAACCTGCGCCGATTCACACTCTCTCCTGATCGTTCAGCATTGTTCGGTCTTGTTCAGTCTATTCGTCATACGCGATGAAGCCGCCCGGCTGGGCGGCCTCATGGGTTGTGCCTTCAATTAATTGGAGCAATCAATTTAGAACACGTACTTCCCTGACAACTGGAAGAAGCGTGCGTCGATGGTGAGGCTCTGGTTTGACCCAGTCCCGGTGATCGCCACAACGTTGGCGCCGATATTCGTGCTGGTACTGCCAGGATTGCCGAGGCTCGGGTGATTCAAGAGGTTGAAGGCGTCGGCGCGGACCTCCAGGTACTGCTCGTGGAAAGTCCTGAAGTCCTTGAACATTGAGGCGTTCAGCTTCCAGTTGCCCGGCCCGGAAACATTGTTCCTGGGGCTGCCGAAGAAGGGCTTTACGGCCGCGTAGCCGGTGACATACGGAACGGGCCCCAGGCCGCTCGATCCTCCCGAAGTATTAAAGGCCCCGTCGGCGAGCGCGTTATCGACGCCCACTGCCGGCGAGTAGTAGCTGAAGGTGCCGGTCTGGTAAGGCGCCAGATCCGCAATCGCAGTCGCGTTGCTGGAACTGACGACGCCCAGCGGGTCGGCAAAGGCGCACGGGTTAAACCAGCGTTGCCTGGTTTTGGTTTGCGCCGCGCAAACATTTGCAGCCGTATTCGACGCCGCTCCTGTGGTCATGCCGCTCGAGGTGAGCGCGCCATTGTAATTGGCTGGAGGCTGCAGGTTGTTGGCGTACGCATTGGCGACTTTGATGGCGGTGTTGTTCTCGCCGCCGTTGGCGTTCGCCATGCCCGAGACTCTGCTGATGGTGACCGTGAACGGCTGGCCGGTCTGGCCCCACCACTCCATGTCGGACTTCCATCCGCCAATGATGCGATCCAGCACGCCCGGATGGTTGACGAATTGCCGGCCAACTCCGAACGGCAGGTCATAATCGGCATTGATCACCGCGCGCTGCCGGATGTCGTAGCCGGACTGCCCCCACTCTTGATTGATGGGGATGAGATAGGACTGCCTGTAGCCGCCGTAGTCGCCACCCAAAATGTCGTTGGTGTTATCGAGCGCATGGCTCCAGGTGTAAGTGCCCAGGAAGCTCAAGCCGTGGCCATAATGCTTTTGCACCGTAGCCTGAAGCGAGTTGTACGAGCTTTGGCCCGTCCACCCCATCCACTGGGATCCGCTGAAATGCGGGAATGGCGTGAACCCGTTGCCCGATTGCCCGCCAATCGTAATCGCGAGCGGCTGGTTGGGGTTATTGTAGAGGGTCACCAGGTGGCGTCCCACGCTGCCCACATAGCTCACCGTTGCCGTCGTCCCCTGCCAGAAGGCGCGCTGCACGCTCAAGTTGAAGTTCATGGTGTACGGCATGGCCATGTACGGGTTCGGTCCCGTCCCCGCTTGCTGGACGTTCGGGAAAGTGGCAAAGTGCTGGATTCCGCCGGAAGAAAGGAACCCTGCGAAACCATTCTCGAGCGTGTTGCCGAAGGCATTCTGCGATTCGCAATAAGTTCCCTGCGTGCAGGAAGGCAGGCTGGCCAGGTTTGCGCTAATGACGTAAGGGGGATTCTGCGTGAGGGCCGAGTTGCCGCCGGGCTCGAAGCCGCCCATGAAGACGCCAAATCCCATACGCAGGACTGTCTTGTCGTTGAATTGGTAGGCGCCGCCAACGCGCGGCGAAAAGTTCAATTTCGCAAAGTTCAGAAGGTGCCGGTTTGTAGTGTAGGTGACCGCAACGTTGTCCGCTGTGAGCAACGCCTGGAGGTTCGGGTCGAGCTTCTGGCCGGACTGGCTTTGCGGCATCACCAGCTTCGCCGTCCCGGTCCCGCCGTTGGACGTCATCTGTTCGGTCTCCTGAACAAAATTCCCCCACTGGTCGCCCTGCTCGAGCTGGGGCGTGAAGTACTCGTAACGGACGCCAAGATTAAGAGTGAACTTCTGCGTCAACTTCCAATCGTCCTGCCCATAACCGGCAACATATTGATGCACGTAGTGTTGGTATACGTAGGTGCTGATGCTGCCGCTGTTCATGTTGTCAGTTTGCGGAGTGAGATACGTAAACGGGCCGCTTGGGTTCGTTGGCGTGCCTTGCGTGCCCGCCGTGGCTAGCGCCATGAAGTCCGCGCTGGCGTATCCGGAGGGGCCGCCTAATCCCGTCACACCGGTAAACGTGGATGCGTAGCCGTAGGCTCCGCGCGGGGTCCCGTCGGCAATGGTGTAGAAGCGCATCGGCATGGCCTCGAAGCCCAGCTTCAGCGATTGGTTGCCGATCACCTTGGTGACGTTGTCGATAATCTGGTAATCGTTCTGGCCTTCATGGGCCGGATCGTTGCCGTGGGCTCCAAAGGCTTGCCAGCTGGTAGTCACCGCCGGCAGGCCGCCGTTCAGCGGGCCGGCGTTGAACGGAACCCCGTTCAATCCGTAGGTTGCCGAGATGTTGTTGCCGGCGTTGTACTGGAGGTTCGCGTCGTTGCCCCAATTGAAAACGAAACGGAACTCGTTGATCAGCGTAGACGAAAAGGTGTGCGTCTCGCTCAGCATGTAGTTCGTGCTTATATAGGTCTGGAAGGTGCCCTGGTTGCTTCCGACTCCGTCGAGCGGGTTGCCCAGAGGCACAACAAAGTGATTGATGATGTGCTGGTAGTCGACGCGGAAAGTTGCCAGATCTTTGGAACTGATGTTCCAGTCCAGCTTGCCGTCCCAATTGATCGGATCAGAGTCCTCGTTCAGGTCCACCTGGTAATTGCTGCCCGTCGCTCCCATATCGGTATCGCTCGTAGCATTGCAGTTGCCCGTACTCCATCCGCCATTGGGCTTCCCGAAATTGGCTGTGCCGGCGGGAGAGTAGTTGGGGCAGGGATACGCTTGAGCGAGTTTCTGAGCGGCGGTATCGAGCTGTGCCGCGCTGAAGACGTTCTGGCCGACTGGGAACGTATAACCGTCATACGTATATTGGCTGGACCCAGACTGCTGAAGCGTCCCGGTTGGTCCCGCCGATACCACGTTGCTGCTGCACTTGTACGTGCCGGTATTGGTGTTGGGTACGTACAGCACCTGCGGGCAGGAACCCTGAGTGAAGGCCGGATTCAGCAGTTCGCTGAAGTCGCCCTGCCGCTCGCGCGGTGTAGGCACCGTATAGGTGCTCGGACTCGCTCCAGCCACGAAGCGCCCCTCCTGGATGTCGCCAAAGAAGAACAGCTTGTTCTTGATGATGGGGCCGCCCAGGGTAGCCCCAAATTGATTCATGTGGAACACCGCAGGGGTAGAGCCTGGAGCCTGAGTCCAAACCAGTGCGTCGAGCTTGGTATTTCTCACGTACTCCCAGAGATCCCCGTGAATTGAGTTGGTGCCGGACTTAGTGGTGGCGTTGACCACCGCGGCGTGTCCGCGTCCCGTCTCCGCGCTGTAGTTGCTGCTCTCCATCTTGAATTCGGCGATGGCGTCCGGTGGAGGTGCGATGCTGTAGGTCGAGCCGTTGATGTAGTCATTGTTCGCGGTATTGTTGTCGGCGCCGTCCAGCATGTAGTTGTTCTGTTCACCCTGCTGGCCGTTGGAGGAAAAACCGCCGTTGCCCGAGTCGCGCCCCACATAGGGAGTCACGCCCGGTGCTTCCTGGGCAATAAAGATCCAGTTGCGATTGGCCAATGGCGCGTCGTTCAAAAATTTAGTGTCGACATCCGTGCCCACTTCCGCAGTCTGCGTCTGCATGATCGGCGCCACGGATGTTACCGTGATCGTTTCCGATGTCTTGCCCGGCTTGAGAGCCAGGGGAATGTTCAGGCGGTCCGTCACGTGCACCACAATATTTTGCTCGACCGTGGTTTCGAAGGCCGCCGCCGATGCGCTGACCGTATAGTTCCCAATCTTGATCGGTGCAAAGAAGTAGTTGCCGCTCTCGTTAGAGCGGCATCAAGATAGATATACCCAACAGCTCTTCTAGGAGTAATCCTGTATTTCTCTGGTGAAGTGACCGCGATAGCGAGGATGGGACGAGCCTATTCGGACGATCTGCGGGTGAGGATATT
>Ga0302189_10000216_pt1 | contig 47813 bp, 45 predicted proteins | sample II_Bog_E2_2_FD_194551 | JGI IMG/M metagenome (GOLD analysis project Ga0302189, IMG submission 194551) | Peat permafrost microbial communities from Stordalen Mire near Abisko, Sweden - II_Bog_E2_2 | ecosystem: Environmental > Terrestrial > Soil > Wetlands > Peat | place: Sweden: Abisko...
TCACCAGAGTCTTGTTGATCTGGCGAACTTCATGCTGCCGACGGTCACGCTCATCGACTGCTATCGGGTACTGTTGCGTAACGGGCCGACCGGCGGCAATCTGGAAGACGTAGCCCTGAAGAAGACGATGGTTGCCGGCACCGATCCGGTGGCTCTGGACGCTTATGTTGCCAAGGCATATTGGAACCTCGACCCCGAGCACATGCCCTATCTGCAAATGGCAGCAGCCCGCGGCCTTGGCACCGTGGACTTCGATAAGTTGGCGGTGAAGTTCAGTCAGTTGGGATAGGGGGAAAAGAAAGACGGATTTCTTACTTCGGCGACTTTACGCTAGGGGAACACGCTATGGGCAATCAATATACATACTGTCAACATCCGGTTTTGAAGTGACAGACCCCTTCTCATCGACACGCACCCGCAGTCTAATCCAAACGGCGTCTGTACCACAGCTCATGGGGGAACATCCATTGGTGTCGATTATCCCAGACACCTCGTTTGGGGAGAATGTAATCGGTATGCCGTTATCAGCGAAGAAACGAACTACCGCTTTTTTTTGTTCCGATCTTGAGTTTCGCATCGGCCGCTCGCGTGAGTCCATCTACTCTTGCCTCAAACGCATCTCCGCGCTTCTTGCAAGTACCGTCTTTGAGCTTCGCGTTGTAGGCTTCCTGTACGAGCGCTTCCAGACTCGCGTCAGTTGCTTCTCCGCTCTTCTTGTAAACAGAGCCACGGTACTTGCAGATAACGAAACCAATCACCGACACGACAATGAGTCCGATAACCGCCCAAAGCACCTTTCACTTCATGTGGCAATAATAACTCCCTTTCGTCAAGTGCCGATCCTTGCGCTTTTTTCTGGCGCAAGGATCGGAGACCTAAGCTACGATTTCACTCCAGCCGCGCAAGCGGCGTCTGCCGCACCGCAGGTGCCTTACGGACGGTCGTAGAAGCGGAAGAAGAGCGAGGGTTTGGAGACGGGCTCGGCGCGCGCTACCAAACCGGCTGACTGGCTGTCGCTCAGCGGCGTAAACTCGCGCGCCAGTTGCACGTTTTCTTCCAACTGGGCGATCGTGTCGCAGCCGATGATCACCGTACTGACTGGGCGCGACAAGGTGTAATACATCGCCTCGCGCATGGTGATGGTGCCCGGCGTGGGCGCTAAAACCATGCCCTCCCAGGAGTGCTTCTGCTGCTCGATCGGCGGCGGCGTCCAGGTGGAGAGAATTCTTCCGCGGGCCGGCACCTTCATGCCGATGATGCCCATCTGCTTTTCGACGGCCAGCGGCAAAAGATCCTGATTGAAGCTGAAGTGGTGCGGGTCGGCGGCGTTCATCGCCATCAGGACCGTGTCGAAGGGATGGCGCTTGATGCACTCGATCAACGCGTCGGGCCGGTAGTGGCCGGTGATGCCGAGGTAGCGCACGACCTTCTGCTGCTGCATATCGAGCAGCGCTTCCATGGCGCCGCCCTTGGCGAAGACTTCGTTCACGTCCGTTAGGGTGCCGATGTCGTGCAACTGCCAGAGGTCCACATGATCGGTTTGGAGTAGCTGGAGAGATTTGTCAATCATGCGCATGGAGTCGTCGCGCGTGCGCTCTTTGGTCTTCGTGGCGACGAAGGCTTCGCTGCGCCGGTGCGCCATGACCTTGCCCACGTACTGCTCGCTCCAGCGCTCCGGGCCGCCATAGATCGACGAGGTGTCGATGTAGTTCACCCCCAGGTCGAGCGCGCGCTCGATGATGGGCACGGCTGCGTCGAAGTTGTTCGGGTGCTCCAGCGCCGCCTGGCCGCCCAGCGAAAAGATGCCTACGCGATAGCCGGTCCTGCCCAGGTTGCGCGTGGGCATGGCCGCCAGCGTTTTGGGATTCGACGGAAGGCTGGGGAGGGCCTTGGGTGTGTCGGCCAGCGCGGCCGAGGGCGCCAGTAGTGCGGCGGTGATCGCGCCGCCTGCCTTCAGGAATTCACGGCGGCCTTGCTTGCGTACCGATGTCGATTGATCTTTGTTCATGACGACCTCCTTGGGAGTGCGCGTCGGGCGGGACCGAATCACTGCATGGAGCTGACTTCAACTGCTAGCAAAGCGCCGCGAGTTCCGCGATGACCCATCATAAACCTGCGCGGCTGCGGGCGGGAACAGAAAGAGGCGCGAAACACCACAGTTTCACAGATTCGCAGCGTGTATGCTGCTGTGGAGGTGGCTTGTGGATCTCCTTTTTAATGAGTGGGTTGGAAGGGTATCCGCAGTTCCGCAGATTTTGTGTGTGCGTGGCTCTGTGAACCCGGTTCCTGGATCTCTTTTGTTTTGAGCTGGTTGGGAGCGGCTCCGCAGGATCACAGTCAAAAACAGCATGTTTTTTTATTGATCTGGTGAGTTAGCGGCGTAGAAGGGTCTGGGGCCGGCCGGTTTCGCGGCCTTGAGGGGAAAGCCGCGGGCCGCACGTCTGGAACCGGGCAATGTCTGGAGGAGATGCTGCACGACGGCAGAGATGGAAGTATCGCGCTCGGCTGCCCAGACGCGTGCCTGGCAGTAGGTTTCGTCGTGGATGGATACGGTGATGTTGCGCATGGCTTCTCCGACGTCAGTGAACAGTCCCGATGGATGACCGTCCAGCGTTTTCAGGTTTCCTCTATCTACCAGTGTGCGCCAACAGGGGGAAATTATCTGCAACCACCTGCGGTGGGGAAGAGGGCGCTTTCGCGCCATGGGGTTTGTGGTTTCCCAGGTCCCCAAATGCGAGGGACCTGGGGCACCCAGAAGTTGTGGTGGATTTACTCCCCCGAGACCCGAGCCACCCGCCAAGCGTAAACGCACAAAGGCCGTTCCCGAGGGAACGGCCTTTGCGCATTGTGAACCAAGGCAAGTGAATCAGTCTCCGGCGACGAGTTCGGATTCTTTCTTCTCGACCGGTTTGGCGGGAGCGATGGAGCCTAGAGTTACTAGACCTTCAACCGGTTTCTCGCCGAGGACGTGTTCGCGGTAGAGCTGGGCCATGCGTGCATTTTCGGTGGCGTCGAGCTGCTTGCCGTCGCGGGCGCGAATCTTTTCTTCGCGGGCATTTTTGGCTATGCCCAGAGTGTCGAGGGTGTGATTGGCTTCGGAGTTGACGTGCTCCATGTTGAGCGTGAGGTCGTGACCAACCTGGCTCATGGCCACCTTCTTGCCGCCGGCGAAGATCTCGTGGCGGCCGTGCTCCTCATACCACTTGGTGAGCGTCGCCGTCATGTGCATCTTCTCGATGATGTTTCTCCAGCCGACGCCCGTGTTATAGGCGCAGAAGCTGATCTCGCCCTCTTGCGTGGCGTAGGGGATGATGCACTGTTCCGTCCGGCGGAAGTCATAGTTGAACAGGTCCTGGAACCACATGCCGGCGATAAAGAGGAAGTTCCAGCGGTCGGTGCGGCGCAGCTTGATGTCCTCGATGGTGCGGTCACCCTTGACGCTGCCGTAGTTTTTGCCGGTCGCGTTAAAGGTCTTGTCCATCTTCTTCATCATGTCGGTGATCTTGAAGTGGGTGGGCGACTGGAAGGGATCGTAGTTGCGCAAGAGCGACAATCCGAAGCCGATCAGCGAGAGCGTTTTTCCGCGAGCCGCGTCGTTGATCTTGGCCAGATCCTTGGCCACTCTGCCCATGTTGAGGAAGGCAGTGACGGGCGCGGATTCCTTGGTCTCCTTGTCGATCATCACGGCCATGCCGATGCCGCAGTTGGGGTGGCAGCCGCAACTGAGCTGGCCCCATTCGGCGGTGGGCCCGTGAATCAGGTCGGCCCAATCGGAGAAGGTGGACATGAATGAGATAGGGAACCAGTCGCGCTCCGGCTCGCCGATGCCGCACTGCTTTTTGACGTCGTGCGCCATGTGCGAGAGCGTGTAGCGCTGCGCGATGCGGCGCTCGTCGCTGATGTCCTCGTCGCGGCCGGTGAAGCTGACCGGCTGGAACGAGAGGAAGCTGATCTTTCTTGGGTTGTCGAGGGCGAACTGAATGATGCGGCCGACTTGTTCGTTATTGATGCCGTTGATGATCGTGGTGACGGGGACGATTTCGACGCCGGCCTCATGCAGATTGTTGATGGCCTGCAGCTTTACGTCGAAGAGGTTGCCGACCTTGCGGTGCGAGTTGGCTGCGTTGCCGATGCCGTCGAACTGAAGATAAACATATCTCAATCCAGCTTCAGCAGCGGCGCGGCAAAGCTCTTTGCTCTTGGCGAACTCAATCCCGTTGGAAGCCGCCTGCACCGAGTTATAGCCGACCTTGCGGCAGTAGGCCACCGCATCGAGGAAGTAAGGCGAGAGCGTCGGCTCGCCGCCAGAGAACTGAACGCTCATCTGCCGCTTGGGCTTGAGGGTGATGGCGTTGTCGAGCATGGTCTTGATCTCGTCCCATGTGAGCTCGTGGACGAAGCCAACCTGATTGGCGTCCATGAAGCAGGGATCGCACATCATGTTGCAGCGGTTGGTCAGATCGATGGTGAGCACAGCGCCGCGGCCGTGGGTCATGGTCGATGTGCCGTGGTTGTGCAGGCGCTTGTCGTTGTGCGAACGGACATCGCGGCCGGGGAAGCTCTCTTCGAGATGCTTGAAGAAGGCCGTGTCCATCGACATCACGTCTTCGAAGTGGCCATGCTTGGGGCAGTCCTTGACCATCAGGATCTGGCCGTCGCGCTCGATGATCTGGGCCTTGATCTCGCCGACTTTTTCGTTCAGCAGGATCTCGTAGGGCAGCTTGCCGTCGAGGATCTGCTTGCGAATCTCAGGTACGCACTTGGGACACAAGGAATCTGTTGTCCGGGGCCAGCCCAGCGGCGGCTTCTCTTTTTCGTAGCTCTTCATCAGCGGCTTGTCAGACCACTTCGGGGTAAAGGACGGGTTCGGGCTGATGCGGTTGAGGCGTTCAAAAACGACCCACGCGCCCTTGGCCGCGTAGACGACGGCTTTCTCGGCGTACTTGACTGCTTTGGACATAGATTGCGGTCTCCTCGAAGAAATTGGTCGGCGGCGGCGATAACCTGCTCGGCCTGATGCCTGGGCTGCCAAAAAAACGGGGGCAGCCGAGGGTCTAACAGTGCACTTTCAGGGTAAACGGCGTGGGTGGTCAACCCAAAGGCGTTGCAGCGAATGGGGATATTTGGGGGTGAATGGTTGCCGGGGTGGGGCGAACGGCTCATCCGGGTTGTCTCGGATGAGCCGTATATTGAATGGGTTGGGTCAGTTCACTGCGAGCGTGAAGGTGGTTGTGTGCGAGAGCGAACCTGAGGTGGCGGTTACGGTGATTGTGTAGTCTCCCGGCAACGTGCCACTCAAGGGAACAGCATTGCAACCTGCACCCCCGCTGCCGCCGCAAGCCGTCAGGCCTGCCGCGAAGGCAATGAAGAAAAGCGACAGAGCGAGCATCGTCCGCCAACTGCGACGCCGGGCCGGAATGCCCAGGAGCATCGCGCAGGCCAGAGCCGCGCCATCTCCGGCGTACCAAGGAACACCTTGCCGCATACGATTCTCTGCGGCGCATCCTCCATGGGATTGGGTCGCAGTGGTGGCGATGGTGAGAGTGGCCTTTTTAGCCGCGGTACCGGCCAGAGTTACAGGAGAAGTTGATCCAAAGCTGAATGTAGGGGGGGATCCGCCCGACGGGCCGGACGAGATGGCCGCAGTCAGCGTGACGTTACCGGTGAATCCTCCTATTGGCGTCAGGGTGATTGTGGATGTGTTTCCAGAGGTTGCTCCGGCCGTGACAGTGACCGGCGAGGCGCCGACGTTAAATCCGGGCGGAATGGTGTAGGTGGCGCTGGCAACGGCGCTATTGCTGAAGCCGGGAGCGACGACGATGGCCTGAATGGTCTCGGTACTGGATACCAGGATTGGGGTTCCACTGTTGAACAGAGTCGCGTTGATGCTCGGCGTAGTGACTCCGTCGGTGGTGTAGTAGATTAAGGCACCGGTGGTGGAATCGGAGAGTGACACCATTTGCGTCGACGCATAGGTGCCGCCTGCAATGGAGAAGGTTGGAGTAGCGGCTGGCGTTTCAATTGTGTAAGCGGCCGTAGCCACTGCGCTCTGTGAGTAATTGGTGGCCACGGCGATGGCCTCTATGGTTTCAGATGAACTCACGGAAATTGCACCGCCGTACTGCGGCGAGCCGGTGGTTGGAGTGCCATTGATGGCGTAATAGATGGTTGCGTTGGGCGTGGTGTCGTTGATGGTTATCGACTGGGCCGATGTGTAGGTTCCTTGCGCCACGCTGAAGGTGGGAGTAGCAGCCGGCGGAACGATGGTGTAAGTGGCGATGGATACCGCGCTTTGGTCGAAAAAAGGGTCAATCTGGATTGCCTTCAACGTTGTAGTCGAAGCTATCGTAATCGGATTGACGTAGACGGGAGAGCTTTCGTTGGGCGTGGCGCCATTGGTCGTATAGTAGATTAACTGGGTACCGGAGATACCAACTGTTAGTGGTGTGGAGTATGTTCCCGCCGGAACAGAAAAGATGATAGGATTCGCAAAAGTACTCATATCTGTAACGTCAACTATTACCTGAATGGATTGAGAGATACCGCCGCCTGTAGCGGTGACTGTGAGAGGGAAGGAATCTCCGTGTCCGTTCGGAACATCTGCACCGGTGACAGATATGGTCAGTATGGACGATCCGGCACCGGTGATGGTTGCGGGACTGAAGCTTCCTGTAATGCCAGTAATTCCTCCGGTAAGTCCTCCAGATGTGTTCAAGGAGGCGGTCAAAGTGACAGGAGAATCGAAGCCGTCGGCAACAACGAGGTTCACTGTCGTCGTACCGGTAGTAATTGCCGGAGCGTTGCTGCCAAGCGCAGGGATGTTGATTGGGTTAGGGGACGCAATCAGCTCGAAAGAAGGTGTTGGAGCAAATGGTACGGGCTGGTATACCCAAATGTCGTTGAGGTCGGTGTTAAACCATCCCCAGTCTTTGATGTAAATCGAGCTCGGTCCACCAAAGATCCAGAAATTGCCGTTATGGTCGGTCCAACTGGCAGATCCGTATCTCCCCGATGGTACGTTCACGGCTGCGGGAGTTCCCAAGACACCCCAATTCCCTGAATATCCACCGCAGGTGGTAGCTTCATTGGCCCAATCGTCGGTGTTTACGTTCATCAATGCCCACTCGTTCGCGGAGGGATTGTATTCCCAAACATCGCTGCAAGAGGAAACCAACCCGCCGCCATCGTAGCCTGTTGCGTTTTCTTGATACCCTCCAAAGAGCCAAAAATTGCCGTTAGTATCAATCCAGGTGTTGGCATTGTCGCGGCTGGCAGGAATGTTGGCGATGGATGGAGTTCCCAGAGTGCCATTGATGCCGTCCTGTCCACACCAGACCGACGAGTCAGCCATGTTGCAAATCGATGTGGTGTTTCCGCTCATCCATGCCCATTGTTGGGTGGTCGTGTTAAATTCCCAGAGATCGTATTGATCGGTTCCAGAGAATTGACGCAACGACAAATAGATCGGGCTTAAGCCACCGAAGAGCCAGAAATTGCCGTTGATGTCCGTCCAACCCAGGGCGCCAACGCGGCCTCCGGGGCCGATATTCGGCGCAGGCTGATCGAGAGCGCCGTAGACAGCGGGCCAGCCGCAGAGGGCATTGTATTCGACGGGAATCCCAACCCCACAAACGGCAGGCAAGGTAACATCTCCGCCCATCCACGTCCACTCATTGGTTGTGGAGTTGAACTTCCATAGGTCGTCCAGTTTGCCGTAGTTTCCCTTGCTGTCGAAGCCTTGGCCGCCATAGAGCCAGAATTGGCCGCCCGCGTCCACCCAGGTTGTAGGTTCCCAACGCCCCCCGGGGTTATTCCCAGAGGTAGAAACGCCAAGGTTGCCGTAAACTCCCGGTTCGCCCACGCAAAAGTAGAAAGCCCCCGAAACATCATTCCCGGTGCAGCTTCCGGATACTGTGCTGCTTCCGCTCATCCAAGCCCACACCTTGCTTGTGGGGTTGAACTCCCAGAGATCGTCGAGAGTGCCGAAAGTGCCGTTGACATCGAAACCCTCGCCCCCGAAGAGCCAGAAATTGCCGCTGGTGTCGGTCCAGGTTGCCGCGTAGTCTCGGCCTCCGGGGACATTGCCTGCAGCCGGCGTTATTAATGTTCCGTAGAGACCGGGCTGACCACAAGTTACAGTGGTGCTTCCGGCGCAGCTAGCAGGCAAGGTGCTGCTTCCGCCCATCCAGGTCCAATCGTTAGCGGATGGATTGAACTCCCAGAGGTCGTTCAAATCGCCAAAGTTCGCATTGGCATCAAAGCCTTCACCGCCAAAGAGCCAGAGATTACCGCTGCTATCGGTCCAGGTCGCAGCATTATCTCGCCCACCTGGAATGTTTCCTGCAACAGGTGTTCCCAACGGCGTGCCGTAGACTCCGGGCTGTCCACAAAGAAGGGTGCTGGATAAACACCTGGTCGGCACCGTGTTGCTGCCGCCCATCCAGGTCCATTCGTTGGGGGCTGTGGTCTGGGCGGCGGCTGGGATGGAGAGAAATCCGAGGAGAAGTCCTGACAGAGAGGCGGACCGCAGAGGGTGGATTCCGATTCGCATTGGGATTTCCTTGGAATGGTGATTTTCTGGAATTGTACAGGTTTGTGTGCAACTTTGAATGTGACGAAATGTTTCACGCTGTCTCAGCAGGAGCTAAGCTGGGCTGATCCTACTTTCGTCGGATGTGCGTACAGGAATGCCGCGCCTATGATAGGGATGCAATTTGGAGGCATCGCCGTGGCGCCGAAGCTTAAGACACTCTACATTTACCCTGCTTTCATACTGGCAATCGGGGCAGGTCCGTTCAACGGTTGCGGGGGGGCAGGCGGGTCCACCTCGACGACGACGACAACAACGACGGCGGCCACACCCACCTTCTCGCCTGCCGCCGGAAGCTACACGACGGCGCAAACTGTCACCATCTCCGACTCGACCGCCGGCGCGACGATCTACTACACCACCAACGGAGCGACGCCCACCGCCAGCTCAACAAAGTACACGGCAGCCATCTCCGTCAGCTCTACAGAAACCATCGAAGCTCTCGCCGTGGCCTCGGGCGACACAAACTCCGCGATCGGATCCGCTGTTTACACGATAACCCCGACTGTGGCAACGGCCACCGTGGTCGGCGCCGACGTCGGATGGCTGACCCAACTGGAGAGCATGGGGTATGCCTGGACCGATACCACTGGCACATCCGGCAGCGCGCTGCAGATACTCAAGAATTCCGGCGTGAACACCATCCGCATCCGGACATTTGTGAATCCCACGATCACCACAGGCGTTCTGGGTGTGGGCGACCTGGACCAGGCGGGGAGCATTGCGCGGGCCAAACAGGCCGACGCGCTGGGCTTCAAGATCGTGATTGACTTCCATTACAGCGACACCTGGGCCGATCCTGGGCATCAAACCACTCCTGCCGCGTGGGCCAGCGATAGCTATGCCCAACTGCAAACCGACGTCTACAACTACACCTTTGGCTTCATGACGGCGCTGGCGGCGGAGGGAATCCATCCGGCCTATGTGCAGGTGGGCAACGAGATCAACACCGGAATGCTCTGGCCCATCGGCGCGGTTGGCGCCACAACCGTAAACGGCAACGACTTCACCCAGATCACCGGCCTGATCAACAGCGGCTACAGCGCGGTGAAGGCGGTCAGCACCACCACGCAAGTCATCATCCACATTGCCGGTATCAGTAATCTGAGCGACTTTGAGTGGTTCTATGACGGGCTGAAGGCCGGCGGCGCAAATTTCGACGTGATCGGAGCCTCCTATTACGACGGGCCGAGTAATATCACTGCGGTAGCCTCCAACCTGAATACGCTGGCCGCCCGCTATAACAAGCCGGTGTTGATCGCTGAGATCGGCTATTCGTATAGTGATCCAACCACTGCCTACACCGATGTGCAGGGAGCGATCACAGCAATGAATGCCGTGCCGAACAATATGGGGCTGGGAGTGATTTATTGGGAGCCGGAAGCTCCGGACGACGCCGCAACGGCCAATTACACGATGGGCGCTGTGACCGAAGGATCGGGGAAAGTGCTGCAATTTACGACCGCGATCACTGCTTTCTGAATTGAAGAACCGGTTCTGGAGCGGAAAAAAGAATCGGGAGTTCGGATCGGTTTCGGTTCGTGGATTCCCAGTGGTCCTTCGTCGTTCCTTACGGCTGACCGGCGCTGGCGTTCCTGGCTACCTGGTTGATGATTCTTTGGATGAGGACTACTCGGACGTGGATGTGGCTGGCCAGGTCGGGGACAAATTCGGTGATGAAGTTGTCGATGGGCGCGGTGGCGAGACCCGTCGCGTAACGCTCAGCGCTGGCCGGCAGGTTGGTCTCACGGCCGGGGACATAAAGATTACCGACCTCGTCGCCGATGGCGTAACCCGCCAGGTTGGCGTAGTTCATCATGCCCTTACCGTCGTCGCCCTGGGTCCATAGCACCTGAAGCACGGCATGACCGATGCGATGCGGAATCGAGGCGCTGGGCATGCGGTGGTAGTGCGGGTCCTGGTGAGTGAGGGAGCAGATCAAAAAAGTGCCGAAGAATTCGCCGGTCATGTCCTGGGCGTAACTGACGCCGACGGACCTTCCGAAGCCGCGCATTCCGGGGCCGTAGGGGGAGTCCGCGTCAGAGCCTACGGCGATGGCGGAGCTGCCGAGAATGGTGACGGCGTTGAAGGGGTCCACCACGTTGCGAATGGCCAGCCATCCCTTCTCTTTGGGCGTGAGGGGCTTGACCTGCGGGCCGGTGGTGAAGCGCGCGTACCAGTTGATGAGAGGCGCCAGAGGCGTCTGAGGCGGGCAGGTCTTGGGCTGAAGGACAGACTGCGGGTTGAGGCCGGCGGCGGCACCGGCGGCTCCGGCGGCCGCTCCCAGCGAAGCAGCCTGCGCCGCAGCCGTGATGGAGCGGCCAGCCTGGCAAGGTCCCGGCGTGAGAGGCTTGGGGTGCGCTGGAAGTTGCGCTTGAGGGACGTCGGGCAGTGGCAGGCCGGGCTTGGGGCTCTGCGCCTGGACGGAAGTCGCCGGAATGGCCGAAAAGAGCAGGGCCGGCAAGAGCAGGGCAGGGAGGGCGCGACACATTATTCGCACGGCGCAAGGTTTCCATGAGCCGACGGCGCATCGATTGCCGGTATTCTCTGTCGGACTGCTTTGCAAAAAAACGACGTCCTCGCTGACGGTGGAGTTGGCCGCACAGGCTTTCAAGTTAAGCCGGCCTGGCGCCTTACGTACGTACTTAGGGTAACGCGCAGCAGGAGCGCCATGACAATTGTGAGCTACCTCGGTATACGGCCAGTTTGAAAGGGCATTCCCTCAGGGGCCAAAGCCCGGAGATTTTCGTGGCGATTCTGCACGGGCTGAAGCCCGTACCCTTCAGGCTGAAGCCCGTGCCCTTCAGGCTGACCAACTACTGTCTCCTCAGTCTGACGCATTTTTTCTGTGAAAGGTCATCGGCGAGGGCGTAAATTGCAGCCTGTTCCATCGATGGGAATTCGCTTCCATATTGATCATTGCGGCACCTTCGTGCTTTCGGCGATTGACGGACCGCCCGGCGCGCCGCAGACTTGAGGTTAGGTTGCCGGCAGAGTCTGCTTGCGCGAGGTGGTCCATTATGAGTACGAATCCTCCTCCTGGTTTTGGGCCCGGTTCTGGCGGCGTTGGCAGCCGCATCGAAGAGGCTGTGGAGTTGATCGAGATGGAGCTGCGCCACGCTGTCGCCTACTTAAACGACGCTGTAGTTCCGCAGGTGCGCAAGGAATCGATCTCGGCGTTGCGCACGGTGTCGGACAAGCTGCGGGAGCTGGCCGACCGCTTTGAGAAGGACAGGGGTCCGCGGCCTTGAGGAGCAGCCTGTTTGGGGTTCGCGGTCTCCCAGGTCTCAAGATCGAGACCTTGGGCAGCCAAGTCTTGGTATGCGTCCGGCACGGGGTATGGGTGATCCTCGTGCTTGCGATCCCGTCAATGTTGCTTTTTTCCGGCTGCGGACATAAGCAAGCACGTGCTCCGCTGCCTTCGCCGCAGGCGGCTCCGCCACCGGTTCAGGGTCAAGCTCAGATCAATCAGCCTGCGAGCGGGAGCGTATCGACGTCGCGCATTGCGCCGACTCCGGCGCCGCCGGGCGGGGTGAGCGACGAGGACCTGGACTACATCAACACCCACAAGCCGATACTGATTGAAGAAGGCCTGGCGACCTGGTACACCGCGCCCTACAAGGGACGCAGAGCCGCCAACGGCCAGGTCTTCAGCGACCACGCGCTGACCGCCGCTCACCGCACGCTGCCCATGGGTTCGCTGGTCGTGGTGACGAATTTGACAACCGGCCAAACCAGCGCCATGCGCATTACCGATCGCGGGCCGTTTGCCGAGGACCGGATGCTCGATCTGACGATCGCATCGGCCAAGGCCACGGGCGTTTATCGTGCCGGCCTCACGCGCGTGCGGATGGAGGTTTACCGGAGCCCCAAGCCGATCGATAGCGGCGGGCGATGGTGCGTGCAGATCGGCGCATTCAAGAGCGAGCACAAGGCCAATAAGCTCAAGGCGCAACTCGTGCGCAAGTATCCCGAGGCAAATGTCATTGAGTTTCCCGGCGTAGAGAGCTACTGGGTGCGCATTCGTCCGCAGGGCGACAATCGTGAGCAGGCCAGGCTGATCGCGCGGCATCTGCGGCCGGCCGAGGGCGAGGCCTATCTGACGCGGCTGGACTGAAGCGGCCTTTGTAGAATCAACTCATGACGAGTCACATTGGAATCGTTGCCTGTTCTGCTGAGGGTGCATCTCTTTGTTACCGCACCATCTGTTCCGAAGGCGCTCAGCTACTTGGGCCTCATGATCATCCCGAAGTATCGATGCACACGCATTCCCTCGCCGAGTACATGCGATGCATCGATCGCGGCGACTGGCGAGGCGTTAGTGAACTGATGCTCTCCTCCGCCGATAAGCTGGCCAAAACCGGCGCAGATTTCCTGATCTGTCCCGACAACACGATCCACCAGGCGCTGCCTTACGTTGAACCGCAATCACAGTTGCCTTGGCTGCACATTGCCGAGGTCGTTGCTACCCAGGCCGCCGAGAAGGGGTTCCGGCGCCTCGGCCTGACTGGAACCCGCTGGCTGGTCGAAAGCGAAGTCTACCCGGAAAAGCTCGCCGCGCGCGGGCTGACCTGGATGCGCCCGGAGCAAACCGAACGCGAAGAGATCAATCGCATCATCTTCGAGGAACTGGTTTATGGCATCTTCAAGCCCGAAGCACTGGCGTACTTCCAGCGAGTCATCGGCCTCATGAAAGACGGCGGCTGCGACGCCGTCGTGCTCGGCTGCACCGAGATCCCGCTGATTGTCGACGATTCAAACTCCCCACTGCCAACGCTCGATTCCACTCGCTTGCTTGCGCGAGCTGCTCTGCGCCGCGCGGTGGAACAGCACTGACTTATTCCGGCGGGGGATAGAAGGGGAGCTTGTCGTTCTTCTCGTTGGCGCGGCGGATGGTCACGTCATCGAGCAACAGGGCCGGGGCCAGCACCGTCTCCGGGAGATCGCCGAAGTAGTTGGCGACCCACAGATCCTTGCCCGCGGCGACGACGCTGGAACGCAGAGCGCGCTGGTCCAAGTCGTCGAGCGTGGCTCCGCGCACCAGTTCGCGCTTGCCGTCGGGGCTCACGCGGTAGAGCAGGCGGGGCGATTGATTGGGGCCCATGGTGGCCACGTAATAGACGCTCTTCAGCTCGCGATCCTTGGCAAGGTCGAGCAGTTTGCGGTTCAGCTCCTCGTCCGTCAGCCCGTCTTTGGTTGTAATGCGCAGCACGCCGATGACTGGCGTAGGCGGGCCGGTGAATCCGGCTCGCGCGTGGCCGTTCGACTGAGGAAAGTCGCGCACCGGTTCGCGGCCGATCAGATAATTCTCCAGCTTGCCGGCGGCGATCAGCTTGACGGCCTGCGCCGGAACGCCCTCGTCGTCCACCTCATAGGCGCCGACCAGGCTCTTGCCGCCGTAGCTCATCAGGCCGGGATCATCGACGACTTCGAAGGTCTCAGGCAGCACACGCGCATGGTAGCTCGAGGCAAACGATCCGTTGGTGCGCGCCTCGGTGCCCAGCTTGGGCCGTGTAGCGGTGAGCGAGGAGCACAAGAGGGAGCAGAGAGTATCCGTGCCGGCGTCAGAGCTGAGCAGCAATGGCCCGTGATACTCCTCCTCGACCAGTGGAGCCTTGCGCAGATCGGTGAGCGAGGCGATCAGGCCGACCGCATTCTTCTCGAAGACCTCCGGCGCATCGAGGTCCTTCGGCGTGGTTCCGGATGTCGAGTAGGAGCGGTCCAGCCTCATGCCATCTGCCGCCTGGGCACCGACCGCGATGGACTCCTGGTAGTAGCCGGCCGACTTGCGCACGATGGTTCCTTCGCTGTTGACGAGCCGCGTGGTCGTCACCCGCGCGGTGAAGCTTGCCGAGGAGTAGTGCACCTCGCGCTGGGTGTCCTTGACGGTGGCGTCGGTCCGATAGAGTCCGGCATCGTGCGCCACGCGAGTCTCCCATGCAGCCTCGTCAACATCCAGCTTGAGCGGTTCGGTGAGAGAGACGACCGGCGTCTCGCGGCTGAAGTCGTCGGCTTGCGGCGGGGTCTCAACCTGTTTGAGAGCGGCCTGCTTCTGCGCGTAAGCCGCAAGGGCGCTCTTGTATGCCTGGTCGGTCGCGGCCCATAGAGCCGAGCGAATGGCGATCGGGTCGTCTTCAAGAGCCATCATCTCGACCGCGCCGTCGCCGCGACTTCCGGAACTGTCGGTCTTGTTGTCTCCCACGTGCACCGTGACGCGGGCCACGCGCCCGTTTCCGCGATGAGAGTCGCTGACGGCCCCAAACTCGGCCTTGATTTCAAGGTTGTCGATCTCTTCGATGCGGTATTGGATAAAGAAGGGCTTGGCGAAGTCCTTCAACTGAAGGTCGGACTTGCTGCGGTCGAGCTCCTGGAGCATGGCTTTGAGGACGGGGTCTTTTTCGGCGTCGGCGCGGGTTTGTGCGGAGGCGGTCAAGCAGACGGCCATCAGTCCGGCTCCAGCGAGCATTGCAATCGGACGAATCAGATTCATTGCGCCTCCAAGGTTCTCAACAAATCAATTGAATGTATGTGCAAGATCGATTGAGGTTCGTGGTATCCCACCCTAGCCGCAAAAACAAAAACGCGGTGAGGGTGGGGCACCAAGTCTGTTCCTTGTTCCCTGATCCCTCAGTCCCTAGTCCCTGTCACTTCGGTATCGGCAGGATCGGCGGCCTGGCCGTGCCTTGCGCCTGCTTCTGCGTCTCTATCGTGCTCATGAGCATCGCCGGGGCTACCGCGCTGACGGGAATTGTGCCCGACTCCGCGCCGCACTCGCCGTTGAAGACTTCGCGGGTGTCGCTTGTGGCCAGGATGCTCTTGAGCGCTGCCTGCGGCGTGCCGACAATGCTGACGCCGCGAACGAGCTCATCGGGCCGCCCATCCACATAGACTCGCCAAACAACCAGTGGGATGACTTGGAAGGCCTGCGGAGAGTTGCGTGTGGTGACGGCAAATCCCGAAGAGATGTCTTCGAAATAGAGGCCGTAGGGCTTGCCTTGCTTCTTCGCCTCCTCGATCAACTGCTTGCGCAGCGCGACCTCGGGCTCGGTCTTGGTGGAGGTGACAATTAAATTTCCTTGGCGCCCGGTGGGCATCTTGCCGGTTTGCGCGCGGCCGTGGCCGTTCGAGTTGGAGAAGTGGGCAATCGGCAGCCGCGACATCAGGAATGTCTTCAGCACGCCATCCTGAATCAGGGGGACACGCTGCGCTTTTTCGCCCTCGTCGTCGTATTCATAGCTGCCGCTGAGCCAGGTCTTTTCAAAGCGGGTCACGGTCGGGTCGTCGGCCACGGAGAGGAAGGTTGGCAGCACCTCCTTGCCTACGTCTTTGGTGAAGGTCTGGCCCTCTTCATCGCCGCGCTGGCGCTGGCCCTCAAGCCGGTGGCCGAGCACCTCGTGAAAGAAGACCGCCGCCGCACGGCCGGAGAGAATCGCCGGCCCATCGAAGGGCTCGGTGATGGGCGCCTTGCGCAAGGCCTCGAGGCTTTTGCCCAGTTCGCGCACGGCGGCTTCCATCTCCGGCTGCGCGGGCAGGCCCTCGACCGTCTCGGCCTCGAAGGTCTGCGCCCGGAAGAGATCCATTCCGTCGTCGGCGCGTGTCGTGGCAAAGACCACCAGCCGCGCTTGCAGGTGCGGAGCAACCACTTTTGACCCCTCGGACGAGGCAAAGTAGTCGGTCTCGTTCTGGGCCGAGAGGATCACCATGTTGCGGTAGACATCCGGATAGTCGCGGAAGAGCTGCGAAAGTGCCTTGACCCGCTTTTCCCATGCCGCGCGGTCAACCACCACGGGCGGTGCGGGCTTGCCGATGTGGACCTGCGGCGGCTCCTGGCTGAAGTCGGGTGAGTTGTCTTCTTCCTTGGCGCGGACTTCGGCCTCGGTCTTCACCCGCAAATAGTTATCGAGGGCGGTGCCGTAGCCGGTGTTAGTGGCTAGCCAGAGCGAACGCACGAGCGCCTCGCGGTCGTCATTCAGCGGCAGCGCCGTGCTGTTGACCGCCGAGCCGCGATGGGTGCCGTGGGTGTTGTCGAGCTTGGGCTCGCCGAGGCGCACCTGCACGTCGGCGACGCGCGCGTGATTTGCCGAGCTGCTCACCAGTCCCCCGTATTGAGCAGAGATCGAAACCATGCTGGCGTCGCTCACCGCGTAACTAAGGAAGTAGGGCGGCAACTGCTTGTCGGAGTCTTGACTGCCGGGGCCCTGCTTGCCGAGCGAGGTGAAGGCGCGATTGAGCTCGGTGGTCATGGCGTCGAGTAGCACCGGGGTCCCCGCGGACAGGTCTCGGTTCGCGGGGTGGTTCACCGGCGTGGCCTGCTGGGCCGCTGCGGGAAATGCTGCCGCAAGGGCGAAACCGGCAAGAGGGGTAAGGAACCAAAGCATCGGGGCGGGCCGCCCACTGGCGGTGAGAGAATGATGGGGCATAGGTTGGGAGTGCTCGTGCGAGACTACCTGCAAGCTCGATTGTCTCAGAGTGAGCTGCCAACCAGGAAGAACCCCATGTATCTGGCCCACCGATGGCTGCTGGCCGCTAGCTGCATTCTGCTGCTTGGCGCCGTAGCTCCGCGCCTTGGCCCCGGCCCGCGGACTACGACCCCGCCGCGGCGAATTCAGCAGGCGCCGGCCTCGTCAGCCCGCTCATCGGTTCCAGCACAGCCTGCTGAGCAGGCCTACTCGCTGCCGCCCGACAAGCTGGCCAAGGCCATCACTCTCAGCCAGATCGATACAGCGCTCGACATCGCCGGCTCACTCTGGGGGCTGGCGGTCCTCTGGCTGATGCTGGCCTCCCGCTGGGCCGCCGGCCTGGCCTCGTGGACCGAGCGCCTGTTGCGCCGCCGATGGATGCAGGGACTGCTCTTCTTTGGTTTGTTTTTGGTCGCAACCACGCTGGCCGGCCTGCCTCTGGATCTGATTGGCCATGTGGTCAGCCGCCACTACGGCATCAGCGTGCAGGGCTGGGGAAGCTGGTTCGGCGACCTGGGCAAGGCTCTGGGTCTCTCGTTGATTATTGGCACACCGATCCTGCTGCTCTTCAACTGGATCGTTCGCGTCTCGCCGCGCCGCTACTGGGTGTGGGCCTGGCTGATCTCGCTGCCGCTGATCGTGATTTCCGTCTTTGCGGCTCCACTGCTCGATCCCATCTTCAACAAGTTCGAGCCGCTGGCCAGGACACACTCCGCCCTGGTGGCCAGGCTGGAGAGCGTCGTCGCACGCACGGGAACCCATATCGCTCCCGACCGCATGTTCCTGATGAAGGCCAGCGCCAAGAGCAACGGCCTCAATGCCTATGTCACCGGCATCGGCGCCACCAAGCGCTTCGTCCTGTGGGACACGGCAACCGACCGGCTTCCTGACGACGAGATTCTCTTCATCTTTGGCCACGAGAGCGGCCACTACGTGCTCAACCACATTCCCAATGGGATCGCCGTCAGTGCCGTTGCTCTCTTCTTTGTCTTCCGGGCCTGCGCCTGGTTTGCCGGATGGTTGGCGGGCCGCTTCGGCGCTCGCTGGGGGTTGGTCGGGATCGAGGCCGGCCAGAATGCCTTCGCCAGCCGCCAGGGCTTTCTTGTGCTGCTCTTCGCTCTGTCAGTCGCCGGAGTGGTGCTGCAACCGGCCAGTAATACCTACAGCCGCCACATCGAGCACGAGGCCGACATCTATGGTCAGGAGGCCATTCATGGCATCGTCGCCGACCCACGGAAGACGGCTGTCGGCGCCTTCAATCACCTCGGCGAAGCCTGGCTCGAAGACCCCGATCCCAGCCCGTTTATCGAGTTCTGGGAGTACAACCACCCCAGCGTGCAGACCCGCGCCAACTTTGCCGCACACTACGATCCGTGGGCCAATGGTGGGCGAGGAAGGTTTTTTGATCGATAGGAATAGCAGCGGGCCGGTCCAGCGATTTCCACGTCTACTCAGCCGTTGTCGGATCGATCGCGGATCGAACTTGCGAGATCCGGTTGGCCGGAAAACCACCCAGCCGGGCATGCTCACGAACTGCGTCTTCATCGGGAGCTATGTAAATGCAGTAGACTTTGTCGTCTGTGACGTAGCTCTGAACCCACTGAATCTGGGGCCCCATCTTTCGCAGAACGCCGCATGAGGTCTGCGAAATGGCCTGTAACTGCTCCGGCGACAGCTTGCCGGCGTCGGGAATCTCTCGCTCGATAACGAACTTCGGCATGGTGAAGACCTCCTTGTCTTGATGCCAAGTAGCAGAGATCATATCGCAGCCCGGTACTGCGGCGGATGATCTAAATCAATTCCGGGAACCCGCACGGCCGCAATCCGCAAATCCGATGCACGATTCCTCCACTGCGGAGAGCCAACCACAGAGCTCCGAGCGCTGACTTAAGGCGCTACAATCTTCCCATGCAATTGCTTTCGCTCTCTCGCCGCCGCACGGATGCGTTTCCTCCCGAAGCCTTCAGCAGGGAATTGATGGCTCGCGAGACCGCGCGGGTCAGGGAACTTTACGCCTCCGGCCTCTTGCGCCAGATCTGGAAACGCGGCGACATTCCCGGCGCGGCGATCCTCTGGGAGGCAGCCGGTGAAGCCGAGGTCCGCGCCGCACTGGAGTCTCTGCCGATCTTCGAGGCAGGAATGCTGGAGATCCTGGCTGTTGTGCCCCTCGAACCGTATCCAGGCTTCGGGCCGGCATAGAATCAGCCACCGAGTTGTCGCTGAAATCCGGCCGTGTAATCCACAGGTTCTCTCAACCCTCCGCCGCACCGTACACTACTCTTTTGCCGTGCCTTTCACCGAGCGCGGATTCAGAGAAGGAGCGGACTCGTCATGGCCTACCCTACCAACTACCGCTATACCCGCGAGCATGAATGGATCGAACTCACGGGCACAATCGGCACAATGGGCATCACCGACTATGCCCAGAACTCGCTCGGCGACATCGTCTACGTGGACATGCCCAAGATCGGCGACCCGGTTACCGCAAACGCGACCTTCGGGTCGGTCGAGAGTGTGAAGGCGGTCAGCGACCTGTTTGCGCCCGTTACCGGCACGGTGACCGCCATCAACGAGGAGTTGACCTCCGCGCCCGACAAGATCAACGAGGCTCCCCATGAGACCTGGATCATCAAGGTCGAGCTGGCCGATTCCGCTCAGTTCAACGCTCTGCTCGACGCCGCGGCCTACGAGGCATTCATCGCGGAAGAGAGCTAGGAGCAGGCTGTTAGCTTTTAGCTATTAGCCTCTAGCTTGTTCTTGGGAGTTGGAGGCCGCATCAACTTACCACTGACTCTCTCGGCAGGCCGTACTTTTGCCTGCCTCACGGGCTTTTAGCCTAAAGCTAAGAGCTAAAGGCTAAAAGCAGAATTATGCGCTATCTCCCCAAGTCTCCCGCCGAACGCGAAAAGATGCTCGCCGAAATCGGCGTGGCTTCTATCGACGACTTATTCGCCGTTATTCCCGCCGATGAGCGCCTGACGCGCGATCTGGATGTACCGCGCCAACATGCGGAGAGCGAGATTATCGAGTACTTCCGCGCGGCGGGGCGAAAGAATGCGACTAACTACGCGAGCTTTCTCGGCGCGGGTTGCTATCGCCACTACCGGCCGGTGATCATTGACTCTCTAGTCCAGCGCGGCGAGTTTCTTACCAGTTATACGCCGTATCAGGCCGAGATAACACAGGGCACCTTGCAGGCGATCTTCGAGTTCCAGACGATGATCGCCGAGTTGACCGGCATGGACGTGGCCAACGCCAGCATGTATGACGGCTCGACGGGCGCGGCTGAGGCGGTCAGGATGGCCATGCGCATCACCGGCCGGGAGAAGGCCGTTGTAGCTGCAACGGTCCATCCCGAGTACCGCGAGGTAATGGAGACCTACGCAAAACATCAAGGCCTGCCCCCGACCTTGACTGGATATGACCAGGAGACCGGGCGGATCGACCTTGCGGCGCTGGGAGACGCAGTTACCGAGGAAACCGCGGCGGTTCTCGTGCAGAGTCCTAACTTTTTTGGAGTTATTGAAGATATTCCGGCGATTGCCGAGATTGCGCACGCCAAGGGCGCGCTGCTCATTGTGTCGATTGCCGAGGCGGTTTCTCTGGGTGTGGTTCGCCCGCCTGTTGAGGCAGATATTGTTAGCATGGAGGCGCAGTCCTTCGGCGTGGCGCTGAGTTACGGCGGGCCATTCTGCGGAGTGATCGCGGCCAAAGAAAAGTATGTGCGGCAAATGCCCGGAAGGCTGGTTGGGCAGACTGTCGATAGTTCCGGCTATCGGGGCTTTGTTCTGACTTTGGCGACGCGTGAACAGCACATCCGGCGTGAAAAGGCGACCTCGAATATCTGCACCAATCAGGCGTTGGTGGCGCTGATGGCGACGATCTTTTTGAGCGTCTACGGCAAGGAGGGGATTCGCGAGTTAGCCGAACATAACCTGGCCAAGGCGAGTTATGCTGCGGAGGCTCTTTTTTCGCAGCCGGGAGCGAGACTCCGTTTCCATGGCGCGCCACGCTTCAATGAGTTTGTACTTCAGACGGAAGAGACTCCCGCGCAATGGAGTCAGCGGCTCCTCGATGCAAAGATCGTCGGCGGGATAGATCTGAGCCGCTGGTATCCCGAGCTGCAAAAGTGCACCCTTTGGTGCGCAACCGAGATTGTTACTCGCGCAAACATCGACCTCGCCGCCAGCGTGCTGACGAGCACTTAAATCTGCTTTAGTTGCAAAGGGATGAAAGGAGAAATCAAGATGCGCAACATATTCAAATTGGCAATGACTGGAAAAGAGCTCAAGAGATGGGAGCATTCGCGCAAACGCGGGGAATTTGTCTACGTTCTCATCTGGGGAGTATTGTTGTTCGGCGGTGTCATGTTTGTATTTGACACCTGCTGGACTGTCTTTGTCGAACACAAGTATCTCTTTTCGTGGGCTGACAACTATCGAGTAGCTGCAGATCTTGTGGGTGGTATCCTTTTTGGGCTATTAACTTGGCATACGAACGAAAGCCGATACAGCAAAGCGCTAATGAGGGAATCTTCGGAGAAGCAGAATTCCCCAGAATAATTTTCAAGTTTTGCAGCGAGGCAACAATGGCACCCCTTGAAGTCTCAGTAGCACGCACCACCGGCAAAGTCCGCGCGCACCAGACGCAGAACGAGGCTTTGCTTTTTGAGAAGTCTTCGCCGGGGAAGCGGGCATATAAGCTGGCGCAGCTCGATGTGCCTGCTGTCGATGCCGCCGCTCTGCTTGGTGACGCGCATCGCAAGGTGGCTGGCGAGTTGCCGGAGCTAAGCGAGATCGAGATCATCCGCCACTTCACGCGGCTCTCGACCTGGAACTATGCTATTGATCTTGGAATGTATCCGCTTGGATCGTGCACGATGAAGTACAACCCACGCGTGAATGAGTGGGTTGCCAGGATCGAGGGCTTGGCTGACGCTCATCCTTACCGGCCTGACTCGCTGGCCCAGGGGATTCTGGAGATTATCGACAACCTTCAGCGCTGCCTGCTCGAAATCACCGGCATGGACGCAATTACTCTGCAGCCGGCGGCGGGCGCGCACGGGGAGTTTACCGGAATACTGCTGGTTCGCGCGTGGCACGAGTCGCAGGGTAATCCGCGCAAGAAGATTCTTATCCCCGACTCGGCGCATGGGACTAATCCGGCTACGGCTGCTATCTGCGGCTATTCGGTTGAGAATCTGAAATCTAACTCAGAGGGTGGAATTGACTTAGAGGCTTTAACTCGCCAGGTCGATGAACAGACGGCCGCGCTGATGATTACTAATCCCTCGACGATTGGAGTCTTCGAGAGCCAGATTGCGCGAATTGCCGAGATTCTGCACGCCAAGGGCGCGCTGCTCTATATGGACGGCGCGAACATGAACGCGCTGGTGGGCAAGGCGCGGCCTGGCGACTTCGGCGTGGACGTGATGCACCTGAACCTGCACAAGACCTTCTCGACGCCCCACGGCGGCGGTGGTCCCGGCTCGGGGCCGGTGGCTTGCAAGGGATTTCTCGAGCCGTTCTTGCCGACGCCGGTATTAGTCCAAAGCGAGGACGGCGCGAAGCACTGGAGTTATGACCGGCCTAACTCCGTTGGCCGGGTGCGCGCCTTTTACGGCAACGTGGGTATGTTTATTCGCGCATTGGCTTACATTCTCGCGAACGGCCCGGATGGCCTGCGGCAGACTACAGAAGACGCCGTACTGAATGCTAATTACATCCGCGCCAAACTCGAAGATATTTACGAGTTACCTTACAAGACCGCCTCGATGCACGAGGTGGTCTTCAGCGACAAGCGGCAGGCGGCGAAGGGTGTCAAGACCGGCGATATCGCCAAGCGGCTGATCGATTACGGCTTCCATCCTTATACGGTGAGTTTCCCGATGATCGTGGCTGGCGCGATGATGATTGAGCCGACGGAGAGCGAGTCTCTGGAGGAACTGGACCTGTTTATCGACGCCATGCGCGCCATTGCCCGCGAGGTGGAGGAGACGCCTGAGTTAGTAAAGACTGCTCCGCACTCGACGCGTGTTTCGCGGCTTGATGAGGTGCAGGCGGCACGGAAGCCGATTTTGCGTTGGGCACCTGCGGTGCGGCCAAGCGCTCGCTAATCGCTCGCAGGGGCTTCAGGGCATTCCCATTCTCGCGCTAGAGAAAGGGGCGAGGGTGGGGCGCCCCGGTGTCTGGGTTCGTGGTATCCCAGGTCCCCAAATGCGAGGGACCTGGGGCACCCAGTTCATTAATTGGGTTTGCGGCTGCTGCGGTATAACTTTTCCAGCGCATCGCAGGCTGTGCGTATGCCGTCCTCTTTGGCCAACTGTGTCGCTACGCTTTCGGCGCGCTTGGCCAGCAGCGGATCGGCGAGCATCGCCTTCAGGCGGCGCGCTACGCGAAAGGGCGTGTAGCTGCCGCGTTGAATCACCCGCGCCACCTTCAGACGCAACATGCGGCGGCCGTTGTCCGGCTGGTCGTGGGAGAAGGGCATGATGAGCATCGGCTTGCCGGCGCGGAGGCATTGCGCGGTGGTGCCGACTCCGCCCTGATGCACCACCATTGCCGCGCGGTCGAAGACCTTTGAGTAAGGTGCATACTCGGCCACGCAGATCGATTCAGGCACGGCGGTTTGCAGCCGGTTGCGCGGATCAGATCCAATTAACATTACCGCGCGAATCCCCAGCTTGATGGCGGCACGCGCTGAAACCTCATAGAACTCTCCGGCGGCCAGCACAGCGGCCGAGCCCAGGGTGAAGACCACCGGCGGCGGGCCTTCCTTGAGAAAGTTTTCGAGGTTGGGTGGCAGTGCCTGGTTGCCCGCGTCGGCATCGTAGTAGCAGAAGCCGGTGATGAGCGTGTGCTCGGGCCAGTCCTTTTGCTCAACGCCCAGCACGCGCGAAAACAAGGCCAGTACAAGATTCGGAGAGTGTTTGGCGTCGAAGAGGGGATTGGCGCCCTTGGGTAGTCCGAGTTCGTGGCGCAGTTCGTAGATGGGCTCGGGCCACTTGCGGCTGACAAAGCGCGCCACCCGCTTGATGATGCGCCCGAAGCCCGGCACCGCCCGGTCGGCTCGCGCGAGACGGGGATACGGAGGCAGGACCGGCGGGTCGAAGGCAGAGAAAAAAGAAAGCGGCGCCAGGACGTAGCTGGCCCAGGGAATCCCAGTGACCTCGGCGACCAGCGGGCCGGCATAGTTCAGCTCGCCGAGCAGCAGCAGGTCGGCGCGCTCGGGCTTGGTGGCCGCGGCCAGGAGATCGTCGTAGGTTTGGCGCAGCACCGGAAAGAGAAAATCCCTCAGTCCACGCTCCGTGCCGTTCTTGATGTCGTAGATCATCTCGACGAGAAGGGTGTTGGTGGGGTCGATGTCCGGGCGGACGGCGTGGAACTCGATGCCCAGCGGACGGATCTTCGGCTCGTAGACGGCCGGCAGCGCCATCACCGGCGTGTGGCCGCGGCGTTTCAGTTCGAGAGCAATGGCGATCAGCGGATTGGTGTCGCCGTAGGTGCCGATATTCGAGAGAACGATGCGCAAAAGGGAGCCCCTGAGCCGGTTTGGCCCAACCTTATGAGGGTAATGCATTGGGGGTGGAACCGGACGTGCGAATTCATTCTGCCGTAAGCGGAAGGTGGTATTCTTGCCGGGTTCGAGAAATCCCTTGAGGTCCCCATGCCCGATCAGCGCAGCCTTTGCCATTTAAGTTCAGTCTTTGTTGCAGCCGCCCTGTTGTGCGGCGTGTTTACCGCTCCGGTGCTTGTTTCCGCGCAAAAGCCTTATCACATTGTCGATCGCTGGAAGGTGGGGGGCGAGGGCGGCTGGGACGACCTGACCGCCGACCCCGCAGGCCATCGGCTCTACCTGACCCACGGCCCTCGCGTCGAAGTGCTGGATACGCAAACGGGCAAGCTGGTTGGCTCAGTCACGGGACTTCACGGCACCCACGGTGTTGCCCTCGACAACGCCGGCAAGTTCGGCTACATCTCGGACGGCGGCGGCAATGCTGTCGTGGTCTTCGACCGCGCTACTCTGGCCACGGTGGCCACTATTCCAGCCGGGCAGGGCCCCGACCTGATCCTCTTCGAGCCGTCAACGCAGACCGTCTGGGCCTTCAACGGCCACAGCAAGGATGCAACGGTGATCGACGCCGCCACGCGGAAAGTTGTGGCAACCATCCCGCTGCCCGGCAAGCCGGAGTTTGCTGTTGCCGATGGCAAGGGAACGATCTTTGACAATATTGAAGACAAGGGCGAGATCGTCCGCCTGGATGCGTTTCACAAAACGGTGACCGCAGAATGGCCGATCACGGGATGCGAATCGCCCTCCGGATTGGCCTTGGACGTCGCCGGCGGGCGGCTCTTCTCGGCCTGCGACGGCAAGAAGATGGCCGTCACCGATGCGAAGACGGGCAAATCGCTCGGGACCGCCGCGATCGGCGATGGCCCAGACGGCGCCGGTTGGGATGCAGCGCACAAGCTGGTCTTTTCGCCCAACGGCATGAGCGGCACACTCACCGTCCTCGACGGCTCAGCACCCGGCCTTCCGGCCATCGAGGAGTTGCCAACCCAGCGCGGCGCGCGCACCATGACGTACGATCCGGCCGCCGACCGCGTCTATCTGCCCACCGCCGAGTTGGGCCCGCGTCCCGAGCCCACAGCGCAGAATCCACGCCCGCGCCCGCCGGTGATCCCCGGCAGCTTTACGGTGCTGGTGGTTGGGCGATGAAGCATCAGTTGCAGTGAGAGGGCGCGGCTTTGGCCGCGCCCTTTTCCATGCCCAATTTCAAAAATCTTCTTGCAAGAACCAGGGTTAAGGTGGATGATTTTCTTGCCATTCTTTGACCGTTTTGGCGGTTTTGAAACGTAAGGAGAAGACTCGTGCGCAAAAACCCTATCGCCGTCGCGCTTTTTGCGTTCTTCCTCATCTGCTTTTTCCTGCTGCCGATTGCGCAAGGCGAGGACAACGCCGCCGCGCAGTTCAAGTTCACAAAAATCGACACGCAGGTTCTCGACGATGCCAACGAATTCGATCGCCTATTGGAGAAGAAGGGCCTGGTCCTTCACAATCCAGAACTGGATGCGTACTTGGACTCGATTGGCAGGCGCGTAATTGGCTCACGAACGGCTCCCGAGCAGGTTGAGTTCCGGTTCCGGGTGTTGCGCGATTCCATGGTTAACGCGTTTGCCCTGCCCAACGGCACGATTTATGTGACAACCGGGCTCTTGTCTCTGTTGGAGAATGAGGCCCAACTGGCAGCGGTGCTGGGCCATGAGACTACGCACGTCTTCGCACGCCACGGTTATCTTGAGAACCGTAGTGCGCGCAAGAAGATACTGGCAATCAATATCATACAAGGCGTCGCATCCGTGGTCCCCGGCGGAGGAGCATACGTCAGCGAGGCAACTCAAGCCTTCTGCGTCGCGATTCAACTGGGTGCTGCTTTAAGCTCCGAGGTGCTGGTTGCGACGATTTATGGATATTCGCGAGAGATGGAGCGTGAGGCAGACAGCGGCGGCCTGGCCTCTATCGTGTCGGCCAACTACGATCCTCACGCGATGGCACGCTCATTCGACTTGATGGACGAAGATATAAAGCTTGAATTCGAGCCGCTTCAGGGCTTTTACCACGATCATCCCAAGCTTACTGAGCGGCGCACATCGGCCCTCGACTTCGCTTCTACTCACTCCGTCAGTGAACCGCGTTCCGCTTCCGAGAAGGAGTATCTCGAAAAGGTTTCTCCGGCCATCTGCTACAACATTGAAACGGATATGAACAACCGCAGGGCCCGCACTGCCCTTGCCAGGGCCACGCGGCTGACCGCAGTGTTTCCCGATGAACCGAAGTATCAAGTCCTGCTGGGGGATGCCTATCGGCTACTCGGGGCAAGAATTAAGGTTCCCTCCGAGGATGAGCTCAGCCGTCACGGGCAGGCTGAAGACCGCAAGGAGTACTTCAAGCTAACCGAAGCGGAGTTGCAAAAGCGGCTTTTGCAGAAACCCGAAGGTCAAACCGCGCTCCACGATAATCTCGAAAAGGCGGAGACGATCTACTTGAGCGTGATTCAGCATGACCATTCCTACGCAGCAGCGCACCGCGGGCTTGGATTCCTTTACGAACAGCAGGCGAAATACGCCGAAGCCGCCGGCGAGTACCGGCGCTACGTCGAGCTGGTGGCAGGCACCAGCATCGATCGCGTCCGGATAGAGCGCCGGCTGGCCGCAGTCGAAAAGCTGGCGGCTCCGCAACCGCCGCAAGCGCATTGACGGTTGTGGTGTGCCCGCCAGATTCCTGGATGCATTGAAGCAATCTTTAGGAGGAAAGTCCAATGAAGGTCGTTTTCCGCGTCGGTCTTGCCATCCTGGCAGCCATGCTCTTCACCGTCAACGCCTCTGCCACGGGATCGTGGTCGTACGAAAGTCTCAAGGTGACCTCGGGCGGGGTTCACATTCGCACCGCGTGCATGATGCCAGCCGAAGGAAAACTCTCGAAGTTGGGCATGAAAGGCAGCGAGGGCATGTCCAAAGAGTCGGAAGCATGGAGCACGGAGTTGCAGAGCATCGTCGAGACTCATCTGAAGTCCGCCGAAGTAAATGTTGTCTCCGCATCAGCAGCCGCTTCTGGCGCTGCATCCGACGACGAACTCCGCCAGGTTCTATTGCAAATCCAGGGGAAGTACAACAGCATCGCCGCCCAAATCGACAAGAAGCCCAAAGATATAGGCAAATCCCGTTTCACTTTAGGCGACGATGTGGCGTTGCTTCCATGCACCGCCAACGCGGATGTTCTGGTCTTCGTCGAGGGGCAGGGACAGGTTTTGACCGGCGGGAAACAGGCATTTGGCATTCTCCTTGCGGGGCCGAAGGACTCCTTGGCAACCCTCATCCTTACGATGGCTGACGCAAAGACAGGAGAGATCCTCGGCTTTGCCAGAATGGTAAATGCCGATAAATTTGTGAAGGACTCGGAAAAGGCCTTTGGCAAGTCACTCGATAAGCAGTTCAAAAAGATGAGGATCGGCGCCGAAGCTGACAACGTCAAGAAGAAGGGGTACTAGACCACCTTCGAAGCACTCGATGTACTCGGCCTCGCCGCCGCGATCTTCCTGCGCTCGAAGGCTCGGCCTGAGGCTACGGGTCTGCGGCCCGAGTCCGGTGGCATCGTCTACCTGAACCTCGAATCGGGGTACTTTCCCTTTCGCCCCAACAATCTGGGGCCCTTCCAGGAAGCTCCTTGCGAAAAGCTTGAAATGGGTAGATGATTTTGTTGCCATTCATTCACAGCTTCAACGGTTTTGAAATGTAAGGAGAAGATTCGTGCTCAAGAACCCTATCGCCGTCATGTTTTTGGCAATTTGCCCTTTGCTCGGGGCTCAACAACCGCAACCCGCTCCCGAAGCTCCTGCCGCTGCGCCGCAAGCCGCACCATCGACTCCTCCACCTCCCCATACGCTGCTGGATGGGACGCCTGTGAAGTTACGGCTCAGTCAGACCATCTCTTCCGCTGACACGAAGGTGGGACAGGAGATCCCCTTCGAGGTCGTTGAGGATATTAGCGTAGATCAAGTTGTGGTTCTTCCCAAGGGGGCGACCGCGATCGCCACCGTCACCACCGCCGAACACAAGAAAAGCATGGGACGCGCCGGTAAGCTCGACATCTCAATCAGTTATGCCCGGCTCAAAGACCAAGAGAAGGTCGCATTACGAGCGACGCAAGAAAACAAGGGCGGCGGGCACGTTGGTGCTATGACCGGGGCCATCGTGGCTACGTCGATCATCTTCTTTCCAGCTGCGCCGCTGTTCCTTTTCATCCATGGGAAGGATATTACTCTTCCCCAGGGCACTGAAATCACCGCCTTCGTCGAGGGCGATATGCACCTGAACATGGCCAATTTCGCTGACGCTCAAGTCGCTTCCCCGCAGGCACAGGCTCCTGCCGCTCCATCTGCTCCGGTTCAGACTTCGCTGGCCATCGACTCGACCCCGGCTGGGGCGGATGTCGAAATCGATGACTCATTTGTCGGCAACACTCCTTCCTCGGTTTCAGTAGCTCCCGGCAGCCACAAGATTTCTGTGAAGAAGAAGGGCTACGCCGACTGGACCAAGACCCTCAATGTTACGGGCGGTACAGTTCACCTGAATGCGGAGTTGGAACAGGCGCTGGCAAAGTAGAAAACCAAGACCTTGCCGCAAGTGGAAAATCGATTGGGGAATCTGGCAGGTTTCCGAAAAGCTCGATTGAGCCTACAAGCCGTGTCAGGGCACGACTTCAGTCGTGCCGAAAGCGATTGCAAAAAGGTGGAGGGCTTTAGCCCCTGCGATGTCAAAGCCCTCCCGACCTTCGGATCCGGCAAACGCCACAAAACGCCCGCGAACATTCTTTGCGACCACTCGAACAGCGGGCGGACGATCGCTCTTTCAGACCGAACGCATGGCGGATCTCTTCATTGATGTCCTTCGATCAACCATGCGGTCCAGAGGAATCACGATTCACGACTTCGTCGTGATGCCAAATCACGTTCACATCCTGATGACAGTTCCCGGCGAAATAAGTATCGAGAAAACTATGCAGTTGATCAAGGGCGGTTTTTCGTTCCGGGCCAACAAGGAATTGGGATTTCGTGGAGAGGTTTGGCAGCGAGGATTCTCCGACGTTCGTATCGTGGATGAGGTGAGCTTTCAGCGACATCGAGAGTATATCGAAAACAATCCAGTGCAAGCGGGACTGGCGAATTCAGCGGAAGAGTACCCGTTCGGATCTGCGTATTTGAAGAAACGAAAGCGCGCAGGGGCTGAAGCCCACGAATTCAGCGTGGCTGAGCGGCACGACTAAAGTCGTGCCCTGACACTTCTGAGGGCTCCGCATGAGCTGTTGACAAGCTGCGGCGTCCTGCACTGATGCGTGCGTGAAAGAGTCGTGCGCCTCGATTGTGCCATGCAGTGACCGTGAGCCGAAGCGCCACCTGAGCGCGCAAGGGCTTGTGTGGAGTGATAGGGTATTCCTGACGGCTCTTGATGAACAGACGGACGCGTAGAACGCTGTGGATTGTCGCCGCGGTGATTGCTTTTCTGACCGCGGCGATCTTCCTGCGCTCGAAGGCTCCGCCGGAGGCGGCGCGCCTGCTGCCCGAGTCCGACGGCATTATCTATGTCAACCTCAAGCCGGTGCGGGCCTTCCTTCATAAAGACTTGAAGCAGCCCCAGCATGTGCCCGATTATCAGCAGTTCATCGACGCGACGGGCATCGACTGGGAACAGGATCTCGACGAGGCCGCGGTCGCGCTGCGCCGAATGCCCGACCCCAACGGCCCCAACGGCCCGGTTGCGTATTCGATGGTGCTGGTGGGCAGGATTACGGGCAAAAAGCTCAACTCCTGGCTCGACGCCCACGCCGCCGCGCGGGAATCCTACGCCGGCCACACGGTCTATTCCATTCCTTCGGAGGGCCGGACCGTTCGCGTGGCGCAGATCGGCTACGACATGGTGGCCGTCTCGAATACGCCTACGCCGGAAGAGATTCACTCGATTATCGACCGCCATGCGACCGCGGCCTGGCCCTTTGCCGGCTCGATGCTGCTCAGGCAGTACTACCACGAGGTGCCGCTGCTCTCGCTGGCCTGGGGCGTGGGCCAGATCGGGCTGCCCTTCTCGGATGGCTGCGAAGGAGGGTCGGCGGATCAAATCAGGCCCGATCGCATGGGCCAGATCGGTTTGCCCGTACCCAAGAACTGCAGTATCAGCATTTTAGGATTTCCGCTGCCGCTGCACGCCGATTCGACGATTGTGGCCAGCGTGGCGCCGGCGCTGGTCGGCGGTCTTCACCTGAGAGTCGAGGAGGAGACCCCCAGCGACGAAGCGGCTGCCAACCAGGCCGCGGCGCTGAATGTTCTCTTCGTCCTGGCCCGGAGTTTTTCCGTCCCGCTGGCCGACAATGCGGAGAATAACGGACTGAAAGAGCTGCTCAAGACCGCCGAGGTCGAGCAGAAGCACAACCGTGTGGTGGTCACGGCCCGGCTCTCGCCGTCGCTCTTCAGCAGCCTGGGGGCTGGCGAGAGCACGTCGCATGAGTCCCCTTCCGATCCGGCAGCGTCAAAATAGCAGGCAGGATTCGAACGTCTTCCGGCCTGACCGCGTCAGATTAATGAGCAAGAATTGCACTCCTTCCGGGCGGGCAGCGTGAGCTTCCGCGCCCTTCCATTTTGCCAAGTGGACCGCAATCCCCGCGGAGGTATCATGAATCGCTTCCCCCGTTCTTCGAGGGCCGTAGCCCTCTATTGCACTCTTGGCTTTCTGGCCTATCTAATCATTCAGATCAGCGAACGGCCGGCACGCGCCGCACACCAGCACGTTGTCCTTTCCGGTCAGGCCGCATTTACCGACGCGGCCCACGAGTACCCTGGCATCCGCCGCCTGCTGACCGTGGCCGACCTGCCCGCGCCGGCTCCGAAGGAGTCGGTGGACAATGGCCCCACCCTGGTTCCCCGGCCCGCCAATGCCTGGCCGATGGCGCGCGAGGGCTTCAAGGTGGAGCTCTACGCGACTGGCCTGGATAATCCCCGCCTGCTGCGCACAGCCCCCAACGGCGACCTCTTCCTGGCTGAGAGCGAGAGCGGCAAGATCAAGATCTTTCGCGGCGTGGGCAAGGACGGCAAGGCAAGCCAGGTTTCGGTCTTCGCCGAGGGCCTTCACCAGCCTTTCGGCATCGCCTTTTATCCCTCAGGCGCAAATCCGGCGTGGGTCTATGTCGGCGATACAGATGGAATTGTCCGCCTCCCCTACAAGAACGGCGACCTGAAGGCGACCGGACCCGAGCAGAACCTCGCAGACCTGCCCGGAGGTGGACGGCTCAGAGGCGGAGGCCACTGGACTCGCGACCTTGTTTTCTCGCAGGACGGCGCGAAACTCTTCGCCTCGGTCGGGTCGCACTCGAATGTAGATGACGCCGACACCCACCCGGAGGAGTTCCACCGCGCCGATGTACTGGAGTTCACGCCGGAGGGTAAGTTTGTGAAGGTCTACGCCTGGGGACTGAGAAACTGCGTCGGCGAGGCGATCAACCCGATCACCGGCGAGCTCTGGTGCTCGACCAATGAACGCGACGCGCTGGGCAACAACCTGGTCCCCGACTATGTGACGCACGTTCAGGAGGACGGCTTCTACGGCTGGCCCTGGTTCTACATGGGCGGCCCGAATGGCGGCGTCCAGGACCCGCGCCACGCGGGCAAGCATCCGGAGCTGCAAGCCAAAGTCATTACCCCGGACATTCTTTTGAATCCGCACTTCGCGTCGCTGGAGATGCTTTTTTACGAGGGGTCGCAGTTTCCCGCGAGCTTCAAGGGCGACGGTTTCGCCGCTGAGCACGGCTCGTGGAACCGCGCCCAGCGGGCAGGCTATGAGGTCATTCGCCTGCCGATGAAGGGTGGCCGCGCCACCGGCGAGTACGAGGATTTCCTGACCGGATTCGCTCTGCCCGATGGGACGGTCTGGGGCCGGCCCGTGGGCGTTGCCCAGGCCAGTGATGGATCGCTCTTTGTCTCGGATGATGGATCGAAGTCCATCTGGCATGTGAGCTACACGGGCAAATGAATTGCGGATCGCGGAGGTCGACTGTCTTTCTGATCGAAAGAGGTGATACCGGAGAATGGGCTGAGGGCTCGATGATTCTGGCCTATCGCCATGCGCGTGGTCGCCAGATTTTCCGGATGCTCCAAAGCCCGAAGCGGAAGGTGAGGAATATCAGCCCCGTACCGAGGATGAAGCCAATGGGCAGGAGCCACCAGCCGAGAAGATCATGGCCAGTTCCCGGCTGGTTACTGAAGCTGAGGCCGAGACCCCAGCTTCCGTCCTGGCTAACGGTCTTCCATAACCCGGTGCCGCGGGGCCAGATTAGCTTGAGCGTGGCGATGAGGAACAGGAATCCACCTGTGCAGTACCCGGCAACCGAAATGAGAAACACGAGAAGGCCGACCAAACTGAGAGTTATCCAGCGGAGAAGGCTGCGCAGGATGAACGCGGGCGATCGGGACAATTGCGCACGCTTCAGCAGCTCTTCCGTACGGTAGCGTTCGGCCAATTCTTCGGGAGTGCCGAGCGCGGCCAGCGTCGAGGAAACGGAGTCAGTCGAGCTCTCCGCAGAGGTCTTGTCGAGAATGTGTGCGCGGATCTCTTCGACGATGTCCTTGACATCCTCCTCCAGCAGATCGCGCAACTGTCTGCGCAGAGCCGCAAGGTAGGCGGCAACGGTCTTTTGGTCTTCGGCAGAGGCGATCATGGTTCCTCCTTCTTCGTAGCCTCGTTGATCTCCGGCTTCAGCGGCGCCAACAGTCCGCTCATGCTGGCGGCAAATCGATCCCAGATGCGGGTCATCTCCAGGGCTCGTTGCCGGCCTGCCGTGGTGAGCCGGTAGTACTTGCGCGGATGTCCTGAGTCGGACTCGACCCACTCGGTTTCAACCAAACCAAGCGTCCGTAGCCGGTTGAGCAGCGGGTAGGCCGTGCCCTCTGAGACGATCAGCTCCGAGTCGCTTTCCAGGTGGCGCAGAATCTCCAGGCCGTAGAGAGGGCCCTCCCAGAGAGCTGCGAGGATCGCAAGTTCAAGGGAACCCTTGCGGAGCTGGACCTCCCACTTCTCTGAGCCTTCCGGGGCTGGCGGCGAGAATTCTTTCACAGCACGATACTATGTTATGCATTGTATCGTGTCAAGTATTTTTTGAAGTAAACAATTTGGTTGCATATTCAGGCGCTGACTCACTTGCTCGACTTTGGAACTGAGGGACTTCGGCTTCGCTCTTGCGCACAAAACAGTATCGGCTCCCATGCTGGTGGGAGCCGACGCTGAATTATTTGGGAGGAATGTCTTACTTGGCTTGCGCAGCGGGAGGAGCAGGGTCGCTGAAGGCGATCTGCTCGTAGGTGGTGCGCAGATATTTGTGCGGATTGACGGGAACTCTGTGAACGCGCACTTCATAGTGCAGGTGCGGACCGGTGGCGCGGCCGGACTGGCCCACGTAGCCGATGACCTGGCCGCGGGTCACATGCTGGCCGGGCACAACCGCCATCGCTGAGAGATGCCCGTAAACGGTCAACAAGTCGTGACCGTGATCGAGGACAATCTGGATGCCATAACCGGAGCCCATCGACTCCCCGGTGACTTCTCCGTCGGCCGTGGCGCGCACCGGCGTCCCGTAGGGTGCATCGATGTCGATGCCGGCGTGGAAGGCGCCTTCACCATTGATCGGATCCTGGCGTTCGCCGAAGCCCGAACCCAGGCGGCCCTCCACGGGCCACATCGAGGGCGCGTCGGCCAGCTCCGTCCAGTCGCCGGCGAAATTGGGCGAGAGGCCTCCCTCAAGGGCGCGCGAAACCCGGCCCGACAGGGCCTGGGCGCGCAGAGAATAAAACTGATCGATGGAGAGCTTCACCTGCTGCTGGTCCACGTCGTCTGTCAGGGCCAGGTTCAGAGAGGTAGGTTCAGCCGCCGCCACGCTTGCGGCAGTAGCGTGCTTGGCCGAGGCCAGCTTGTTTTGGCGGAGTCCGTAGAGCGCGGTCACCTCGTTTGCCAGGGCACCCAGCGAGGCCACCTGCACGTTGCGGTCATGCGCGATCTGCGCCATCTGCTTGTAATCCTTGCGCAGCGTCTCCCGCTCCTGGCGGACCTGGTTGAAGCTTTCGGTCTTGAGCAGCATGCGGGTGTAGGAGCCGGCCAGTCCCACGATGGTGAAGGCTCCCACCAGCGCGGCGGCCACGAACCCGTAGGCATAGTGCAGGGGCAGGGGAATCTTGCGAATCTCGCCGTCTTCATCTCGGGCGACAAATAGAATGTAATAGCGTTTGCGCAGCATATTCGCCTCTCATCCCCGCTGTGGGCAGGGCCGCAATTCGCCGTGTAACTCGACAAAAGCCCAAGGCATGGGGCCATCCGGCCCGCAAAATTTCGTTTGCGCCTCTATGGGCGCGTTTTCCCAAATGTCTGTCAAGGTTACCAAAGCTTCCCTTTCCGGGTCAACGAGTTTGATTTGCGACACAGTGTTCACTTTGATGCAGAATCGGTGCAAAAACGGCTTTTCGTGAGGCTTAACCAGCTAGAATTCCAGTGGTTTGGCCTATTCTCATGAGGTGCGCTTGAAACAGACCCATTCTGGAACCACCGGTGGACGAGGCGAGCTAGCCCTGATCGGCGAGATTCGCCGCCGGGCTGCCCGCTCCCTGGGCCGCGACCGCTCCGGAGGCCTTCGCCTGGGCATCGGCGACGATTGCGCCTTGCTGGCTCAGCGCCGGGGCGAAGAGCTGGCTGTGACGACGGATCTGTCGATCGCCGGCCGCCACTTCCGCCTCGACTGGCACCAGCCTGAAGCCGTGGGCCATCGGGCCCTGGCGCGCGGCCTGAGCGACCTGGCGGCCATGGGGGCGCGGCCCATGGCGGCCTTTCTCTCACTGGGAGTGCCGCGGGAGCTTTCCGCGAGTGGTGGTGGCCGGTCCGGCACGCGAGCCGGGATTCGCTCCTGGGTCCAGCGCTTCCTTGACGGACTGCTGGCTCTGGCCGAGGCCCACAAGACCCCGCTGGCCGGAGGCGACCTGGCTGAGTCGCCTGTGGCCATGGCTGACATTGTGCTGGTTGGCGCGGTTCCTCGCGGGCGGGCACTGCTCCGTTCTGGCGCGCGCCCCGGCGATCTGCTTTACGTCACTGGGACTCTGGGAAGAGCCGCTGCCGGTCTTGCCCGCCTGGCGGAAGTGGCCTTGCCCGGTAGCCTCAACCCTCCGCGAATTCCCAAAAAGCTGGAAGTGCTGCTCGCTCCGCACCTCTATCCCCAGCCGCGAGTCGCGCAGGGGCTCTGGCTTCAGCGACGCGGATTGGCGTCGTCAGCCATCGATCTGAGCGACGGGCTTTCCACCGATCTCGCCCATCTCTGCGAGGAGTCCGGCGTGGGGGCCGAGGTGGATGCGGGGCTGCTGCCACTGGGTTTGGGAGCTAGTTTGGGTCAAGCTCTTCACGGCGGCGAGGACTACGAACTGCTCTTCACGGCTCCTGCCGCTGCGCGCCTGCCACGTGCGATTGCGGGTGTGCCCGTGACCAGGATCGGCAGAATGGTCAAGGCACGGCGCAGCCAGCCGGCCGTCATGCTGCTTGCGCAGCAAGGCAACGAGCTGCTCGAAGCGCAAGGCTGGGAGCATTTCTCTTGATTCTCGTTCGATGATTATGGGAATCGACGCTCAAGTTCCTACAGCAACCGCAACTCCGGGAAATTCTGGCGGTAAACCTTCGGATCAAGCGTCAGCAGACGCTCCGCCTGAACGAGTGCATGTGCACCAATAAGGAAATCGGCCAGCACACGCCGTGGGCCCTCTCCTGCGGACCGTCTGCGCCGAACCGAGTAACTAGCGAAGCGACGCCCCGTCTCGTTCCATACCTTTTCTTCCAATCTATAATCGATTGAAACCCCGGTAGCCTCGAGAAATCCACGCACAAAGGCTTCGGTCGCTCTCGGGTACGCAAGCAGTTCTGCAAAAACAACTGGAGAGACGATCAACGCGCCCTCCGTCTTTGCCCTACCCAACTTGACGGTGGCTTGTGGCGCCGATGGTTCCGACGACCAGAGGGCAGAGAAGACATTGGTGTCGATTGCCGTCCTCATTGCTCTTTCTCACATGGTTCCTCTTCTACCCAAGGAACGTCATCGCGCAGATCGCGAACCCAGGCATTGATCTCCTCTAACGAAGAAAATGCCGGCAGTGCCCCGATATATGCGGTAAATGGGTTTGTCGCCGGACGAGAGGGCCGGAGAACGGTTTTGCCGTCTTCAAAGACGAACTCCACGCGGTCGCCCTGTTTGAGGCCGAGGCGGTGGCGAACCTCGATGGGAACGGTAACCTGCCCCTTGCTGCTGATGGTGCTGGATGGCGGCATCTTTACCTCAAAGATTGAAAGTAAAGATAGCACTCTTTACTTTTCAAGTCAATCAATCTTGACCATCCCCGCACCTCTTCACCGTCTATCATCAAGAATGTGACGACCGTCCCCACTCGCCGCGTTCGCTTTGCTCCGTCGCCGACGGGTTTGCTGCATGTGGGCAACGTGCGGACGGCGCTCTACAACTGGCTCTTTGCCCGGCACACCGGCGGCAAGTTCATTCTGCGCATCGAAGATACCGACCTGGAACGCTCCGAAACCCAATATGAGACACAGCTCATCGAGGATTTGCGCTGGCTGGGGCTGGATTGGGATGAGGGGCCGGCACTCGTAGCTGGTAAAGCGGAGACGGGCGAGTTTGGCCCTTACCGCCAGTCCGAACGGCTGGAGATCTATGCCCGGCACACGGAGCGTCTGCTGGCCGAGCAGAAGGCCTACCGCTGCTTCTGTACCGCTGAAGAATTGGAAGCCGAGCACAAGCAGGCCGTGGCCGCGAATGGCCCGCAGGTCTATTCGGGCCGCTGCCGGGCATTGCAGCCGGCGGAGATCGAGAAGAATCTCGCAGACGGCAGGCCGTTCGCTGTGCGGCTGAAGATTGGCACGGAGCCGCTGCGCTTTCACGATCTCGTCCGCGGCCTGGTCGAGTTTGCCGCCGAGACGGTCAGCGACCCCATTCTCGTCCGTTCGGCGACGGGAGGCGCGGGCGGGGTCTCGGCTGGCGTTCCGGTCTACAACTACGTTGTGACCGTCGATGACGCGCTGATGCAGATCACCCACGTCATCCGGGGCGACGACCACATTTCCAATACGCCCAAACAGGTGGCCATCTACCAGGCTTTCGGCTGGACGGTGCCGGAGTTCGCTCACCTCTCTACGATCTTGGGGGCGGACCGCGAGAAGCTCTCCAAGCGTCATGGCACGACCTCGGTCTCGGCCTTTCGCGAGATGGGCTACCTGCCAGAGGCGCTGGTCAACTACCTGGCCCTGCTCGGCTGGGGCGCGGAGGATGGCAAGACGGAGACCTTCACGCTCGACGAGCTGACGAAGGCGTTTTCTCTCGAACGCGTCACTCCCTCGCCCGCCATCTTCGACTTTGACAAGCTGAACTGGCTCAATCGCCACTATCTCAAGTTCGCAGCCCCGGAACGGCTATCGGCGCTCGCCTGGGGTTACTTTGCCGATCGCCTGCCCAGGGCCGAAATCGCCCCCGAGCCTTTGAAAGACTGGTTCGCCGGCCTGCTTGCCCTGTTTGTCCCCGCGGTCGATCATCTTGACGAGCTTCCGTCGAAGGCCGCGCCCGTCTTCGGCTTCGATCCCGCCGCCGCCCGCTTGGACGAAGAAAATGCCGCAATTCTGGCCGACGACTCGGCTCGCACCGTACTCGGTGAACTGGCCAGCCGCGTCCGCGCCCATTCCGGCCGTGTCACTCCCGAAATTTTCAAGCTCTGGATCGACGAAATCAAGGCTGCCACGGGCGTCAAGGGCAAGGAACTCTTCCATCCCGTCCGCATCGCTTTGACCGGCGCACCCTCCGGCCGGGAGTTCGACAAGCTGTTGCCACTCATCGAAGACGGAGCTGAGCTAAGCCGGAGTTGGGGCCTGGGCGTCCTCAGTGTCCGCGAACGCATCGAACGTTTTGTGGGGGTCTGACCGATATGGCTCGAATTTTCTGGATTCCTGGCACTCCACCCCCGCCGCTGGCCGTGCTGCTCTGCCCGCGCGGCGGCAGGGAACTCTACGACGAGTTGCGAGAGTTCAAGCGCGACGGCATCCAGACTCTGGTTTCGCTGCTGGAAGAAGAGCAGGTGGAGATGCTCGATCTGGCGGATGAAGGCAGACTGGCCTCGTCGATCGGAATGCAGTTTATCTATCACCCCCTGCCCGACCACAGCATTCCGCAAGATGATCAGGGTTTCCGCACCTTTGTCAGCGGGCTTGCCAACCGCATGCGCGAAGGAGAGAGCGTTGGGATCCATTGCTGGGCAAGCATCGGCCGCGCCACGATGGCCGCCGCCTGCGCGCTCATTCATCTGGGCTGGGATGCGCATGCCGCTCTGGTGGCCGTTGAAACCGCCCGCGGCTGTTCGGTTCCCGACACCGAGGAGCAGGAGGAGTGGATTCTCAACTACAAGGAGATCGCGGCCATGCCGCCTCCGATCAGCCGCGCGGCTCCCAGCCCCCAGCCAATCTCCGCCGGGCCCTCTGAACCCACGGTGGACCTCAGCTTTCCTCATGCCTGGCGGGCGACGATCCTTGCCGATACGCCCGCCACGCTGCCCGCGCGGCAGTTCATCTACCCAACGGATGTGGAAGAGGTGGAGCTCGGCGCCCTTGAGGTGCAGATTCGGCCGGCTGCCCAGGATGCACAACCCTTCCTGGCCACCTGCGCTCTGGGCTTCCGCGATCCGGCTGTGCCGACCGGCATCTGGGCTTGCCCCAGGCGAGAGGAGATCTGCGCGGTCTCCGGCGGTTATGCATACGTGATCGACACCGCTGCCCCGGAGAACTTCACCATGATCCCCTACCGCCCCGTGATGGAGGTTCGCCCGGTGGTCGGGCATGGATTGCTGCTTTTTGTCAGCCATAACGAGATTCTCGCCTGGGGAGCCGACGGGCTGGCCTGGGAGTCGGAGAGTCTCTCCGACGAAGGCGTGAGGATCACCGACATCGCGGGAGGCATCCTGCACGGCATGGGATGGGACATGAAGGCCGACAGGGAGACGCCGTTTGCGCTGGACCTGCTGACCGGAGTGCGCATCCCGGCTAGGGAGTGAGTTGGAGTCATCGAGTTTCGAGATCACGCGCTTAGAGCTTATTCAGCCGGCGAATCCAGCAGGGTCGCTGAGGCATCGACCTCGGCATCTTCGGCTAAATCTCCAGAATTCCGCAACGAAAGCACGGCTAGCGCAATGAACGTCAACGTCTCTGGAATGCTGGCCAGCGCAAGATTCATCACGGAAAGCGCGGCCCACTCCACGTTCGACGTGATCGCAAATCCGCGCTCCGCTCTATGAATGGCCTCTCCCAATGCGAGCCCGGTTGCACTTCCAAGCGCTGCGAATGTCACTCCCAGCTTTCTTTCTTCTATAGTGATTTTAGAGTCCGCTGAATTTCTGACGAGCCGAAATGACGAAGGAATCAGCAGCCATGCGACGCAACCCGACACAGCAACAGCCACCACCAAAATGAGAATCTGCGAGAAGGAATCCCTCGAATGCGGTTTAGCGTCTAGCAGATAGCCCAGTCCCTCGAAAAAGGCCGCAGCCAGCACTCCGTATGCAATATAAAACTTGAGTGAAAAGAGCAGGACAGCACGCCATCGAGGTGTAATTTCTCTCAGAGACATCGCAACATTTGGCGTCTGTTCCCGGCGGACCATCTCAATCAGCTTGGCGATCAACATGAATGCCACGACGTAGGCGCACGCGGTAAGAAACTGCATTGCAAACGAGATCGGGATGGTAGCGATGAGTGCTTGACGCTGAATTGCATTCAGATCAGGCGAAGTATAACTCCCGCCGAGCACAGAATGGCTCGTTGCCAGCCGGTTGAAGATCGCCCTCGCGACGACTTTGTTCACCCGCTCGCGCCCCAGATTTACGAATTCCGCGCAGATAAAGGGCAGCCAAAGCAGCATCCAATGCGCTCGGAACAGTTCCCATGTCTTTCGCCAAAGGTCTTTCATCACCAGCCAATACTACTACCCCGCCGCCTGCTGGCGCGCCGGGAGAATGGTCTCATAGGCTGCGTAGACGTTTTCGAAGACTGAGTCCCAACTCATGGTGAGCGCATAACTCCGCGCAGCCTCGCGCATTGCTGCGAGCTTTCCCGGGTCGGCTAATATTGCGGCGATTGCGGAGGTGAACTCGGCATCGGGGACGATGCGGCCTGTAACTCCATTACGAACGATGGTGGGCGGGCCGCCGTCGGGAGTCACAATCGCCGGGACGCCACTGGCCAGAGCCTCGAGCACCACGTTGCCAAAGGTGTCGGTGTGCGAGGGGAAGACAAAGAGGTCCATGCTTGCATACGCCTCAGACAGCGGCTCGCCCTTCAGCACTCCGGTAAACTCGGCGCTCGGCAAGTGCTCGTGCAGCCATGCTTCGTCGCCGCCGTGGCCGACGACGAGAAAGCGGAAGTTGGTCACTCCCATCCTTTCTAACTCGCCTTGAATCTGGACAAGCAGAGCGATGTTTTTCTCGACCGACAGGCGACCGACGAATCCTAGTACAAAGTCGCGGTCTTCAGGGCTGCGCCTGCGCTTGGATGGATTGAAGATCCCGGCATCGACGCCGCGCGGCATCAGACGGCAAGGACGGCCTGCGGTTCGCTTCAGCAACGCGCAGAGTTCCGGGTTGGGCGCGAAGAGAACGCGCGCCATCGAGTAGAAGCGGGCGGCAATGGCCATCGAGATGTCCTCGATCTTCTGGCCCGTTGCGGCTGAGTGGCGTTCGGGCAACATGCGCAGGAACCAGCCCGAGCGACGAGCGGCGTATTCATGCACATTCGTATGCCAACTTGCGGCCAGCGGCAGTCCTTTGTAATGGGCCAGGCCCGCGCCCAGAATGCCCACTTCGCTGGGGCCGGTGATGTGAATCAGGTCGGGCTTGAAACGCTCTAGCACCTCGCCGATGAGCGGAATGTGGCGCAGAAAAGCGGGGTCGAAGCGCAGGTCCTTTTCGAGAGCAAAGGAGAGGAAGCCGCGTGGCAGCTCGAGCGTCCATACGTTGCCGTCTTCGAGGACAGCCTGGGTGCGGTCTCCTGCGCGGACACAGAGAAAGGGCAGGTTGCGCCGACGGGCAAATGCCTCGAAGTGGCGGCTGGTGTGAGCCACTCCGTTGACCTCGTGGAAGGAGTCGGGGAAGTAGGCGACGCGGGGTGGAGGGTTTGGGTTTGGCGTTGTTAGCGGAGTTAGCATGTTTTCATCTTGCTGCGTCGATCCTGGAAACATGCATTCCCTCAGGGGCTAAAGCCCCGCCTATTTTGCATCCCTAATGTACGGGCTAAAGCCCGTACTCTTCAAATCAGCGGCCTATTCAGAGCTTCCTTAGCGAAACCGGCGATCGGTCAGGGGCAAAAGCCCGACGCTTTTTTGTTGCGTTTGCGGCACGACTAAAGTCGTGCCCTGATACAAAGCCCGTTGCTGAAACAAAGAGCGATTTTCTCACTTCGCTAATCGTGCCAGTTTTGCTAACTCCGCTAACCCCGCTAACTTCGCCGATCCCGCTAACTTCGCTCAGCTTGCCCTACTCCCCCAGCGCCAGGCGCAACTGGCGCGACTCGCTCCAGGCCATGCGCAGACCGCCGGAGACGGGGGCCGCGCCCATCAACTGCACCATGCCGAGCAGCCAGCTGATCGCACGCGGCGGCGCGCCCTTGGGCCACAGGTCGCTGAGCGGCCGAATCACTCCTGCAGCATCCGGATGATAGACGCGCTCGTCCCAGGTGCGCGAGCCCAGCGGAAACTCCGGGTAGTGGCGGATGGCGTCGAGAGTCGATTGCAGGATGCGGTGTTTCCACGGCTGGGCGTACTGCGGCATGAAGAGCATGTCGCTCTTTTTTTCCCGCCGGATCTCATGCACGAACTCGGTGAAGCTGGCCGCGTTGGTCAGGTTGATGTTGGCGTTCGGCTCGACGCCGTGCCGGTCGCCACCGGAGATCAAGAGCATATTCCAGCGCTCGGCCAGCCGCCGGACCAGGCGGTTTTCATCCCAGTTGCGCAGGCCGTTCAGTTCCAAAGCGTGCAGATAGTTGCCATTCTTTTGCAGAAACTCGTTGACCAGGAACTCGTGCTTTTCTTTACCGATCAGATAGAGATCCCACAAGGGATGATTGAAGATGACCAGCACATTCGGTTCCTCGTGCAAGGCACGGAGGATCTCGGTGAGGCGTTTGTCGCTGGGCTTGGCCGTGAAGCTGGCCAGTGTTTTCATCCACTCCGTCGCCCGGCCGCTGGGCAGGTTGTGGATGCCCAGGTGGAAGGACTGGTCGCCGTAGGGAGCGGTCCACTCCACCGAAACCGGAATCTGCCTTGCGCTCGGGACGGTGCGCAGCAGCATGGGCGCGTTGATATTGTCGTGGTCGGTGATGGAGACCATGGGCGCAAGATTCAGTTTTTCGACCTGCCGGCTCTCAAGATCGAAGGCCAGTTTGGGAGTCATCGGCGGTGTCCAGTAGCTATTTGCGTAATCGACACGAACGCCGTGCATCCGCTCGGAGCGCTGCTCGAGCCGCGCGAGCAGTGGCCGCATCCACGGGTACTGGTTGCCGAAGTTAGCCAGAAAGTCGAGGGTCTCGTGCGACTGGTTGGTGTGACTGTGCAGGGATACACCCGTACGGAAGCCTTGCGGCGCCTTTTCGTCGCGCCAGAGGTACGAGATGGTCGATTGGGCCATTTCCGCTCCTGAGTTCAACGTGCGGATTCCGCTCGCGAACCGGAATCTCTGCAGCCAGTCTGGGGCGTCGACATCAACGGGGGATGAAAGGAGTGCGAACACAGCTTCAATTAGCGAAGGAATCAAGAAAGTTACGAGAAAGCCCAAGATAACAACGGGATAGGCCGTAGAATGCGGTACACCAAAGTGTCTAGAGTTTCTATTTGCTGGTCTTGGCCATCTCGGGTCCGAGAAAATCCTCGACGGTCCAGCCGGCCATCAGATCTTCGCCTTGGGGCATCTCCTGGCTCTCGGCCAGCGTGCCAGCGGCAGCCTCGGCCAGCAGGAAGTTCTCGGTCAGCCCTTTGCGCAGCAGATCGAAGGCCTGCTCGGGAGTATCGGCGAATTGGAAGAGCTCGATGTCCTTGGGCGAGATAGCTCCGGTATCGACCAGTACGTCCAGATTGAAGACCTTCTTCCAATACTCCGAGCCGTAGACAACCACGGTAATCTTCTTTGCCAGCTTGTGGGTCTGGGCGAGGGTGAGGATCTCGAACATCTCATCCAGAGTGCCGAAGCCGCCGGGAAAGACGACCAGCGCCTTGGCCAGGTAGGCGAACCACAGCTTGCGCATGAAGAAGTAATGGAACTCAAAGTTGAGGTCGGGCGTGATGTAGGGGTTGGGGTGCTGCTCGAAGGGCAGCCGGATATTCATGCCGATGGTCTTGCCGCCGGCCTCGTAGGCGCCGCGGTTGGCGGCCTCCATGATGCCGGGCCCGCCGCCGGAGGTGACCACGAAACGGTGACGCCGCGAGGGAATCTTCCTCGCCCAGTTGGTCAGCATGCCGGCGAGCCGCCGCGCGTCCTCGTAGTAGCGGGCCATCTCGACGGCCGCTGTGGCGCGCTTGCGCTGCAAATCGGTTGCCTTGCCCTCGGCAATCTCAAGCGGCTTGGCCGGCTGCTCGTGGCTGGGCGCGGGGCGGGTCGAGCCGGTGTTGTCGAGAAGTTCCAGGGCATGGTCGGCCTCCTCGCGCCCGCGAAAGCGCGCCGAGCCGAAAAAGACCACCGTGTCCTGAATCTGCTCACGGCGGAAGCGCGCCAGCGGCTCCATATACTCGGCGACGATGCGGATCAGCCGCCCGTCGGCGCTGTTAAGAAAGCCGGAGTTTTCATAGGCCAGCGGAGCGCAGGCGAGCGGCTGCGGCGTCCCATTGCCCGGAATCACGGCAGCGGGGGCTGATTTCTGGTCTTTGTTCGCTGTTCCCTGTTCTGGCATCGCTCATCTTTCCCGGTAATGGATCGCGTCGTGAAACGCAATCCATAGATTCAAAAGCCCCAACCCCGAGACCATGCCGCGCACCGCGCCGTTGGCCGCATAGATTCCGAGGGTAGGAAACCAGACGAAGAGCTGGTTCTGTTCCCACAGAAATCGCGATCCCGGAAGAAACGTCAGCAATCTGCCCGACCACGGGGCATAGCAGATCAGCAGGCCGATATACATCCTCAACAAGACGCGCAAAAACAGTTCGGAACTCACCAGCCAGGGCGGAATCCGCTGCGGCGCATGAGTTGGAGCCTGCGTCTGGACGGGCAGGATTTCAGGAGCGGGAAAGGGCACGGTGCCGGATGCGGACCCAGGCGCTGGGGCCGGGTTCGGGGCAAGGGAGGTCGATGTCAGTTCCGGCTCCTGAGACATTCTAAGGTTTCGCGCGCCGTCCCCCTTTTTTGCTTGAACGCGGGCATTTGGCACAGGCCTATCCACTGGCCCGGCACAGGGACGCCGTACTGCAACGGTAACACAGTTGCCGCCGCGGCAGAGGAGGCGGCAGCCCACGCAGAGGGCGTCCGAAGCCCCAGGCTCTCGGTGTTTTCCCCTTTCGGCACCTGCTCATTCGCAAAGAACAAAAGATCAGGCCGGTAATAACATGGATTGCATGAAAGTCCGGATTGAGTGGGATCCAGCAAAAGCAGCCTTAAACCTGCGCAAACACGGCCTGAGCTTCGAGATCGCAACGTGGGTCTTTGCCGACCCCGATGCTCTTTTTCAGCGGGACGGCAACGTGGCCGGGGAGCTTCGATGGCAAATCCTCGGAGTCGTGGACGGCTTCGCGATGCTCACGGTCGCTCAATCCGTTGAGGAGCGGGACGAGGTTGAAGCAATTCGCATCGTCTCGGCGCGGCGCGCCAATCGCAAGGAAAGAAGGCGTTATGAAAAGGAAAACGATTCAATTTGAGATCGACCTTGCGCATCCGCCTGCTCTGTCGGAGGCGCAAAAGATGGAGAAGGCCTTTCTCAAGGCCCAGCCGGAGGGCGAGATCGACTACTCCGAGATTCCCCCGCTCGGCGACGCCTTCTGGAAGAACGCGGTGCGAAACCCGTTCTACCGGCACACCAAGACCTCGACAACGGTGCGCATCGACTCGGACGTGCTGCTCTGGCTGCGCGCGCAAGGCAAGGGTTACCAATCTCTCATCAACGACATTCTGCGCCGCGTGATGCTGGAGTCGGCGCAGTCGCCGGGTGGCGACATGTCTGCGACCAAAATGTAGGGTGAGACAACTCCTGGCCCGCGCTGGTCAATCTCCACTCATCCCCGCGGCGCTCTCGATTCAGGAGGCATTCGATTCGATCTGATAGGTCCCGTATTCTATGGTGAGGAATGCCGTTCCGCCGATGCGCACTTTGGTCTCGCTGCGGTTTTGCCGCGGCAACCAGAAATCGCCGGTTTTGGCGAAGGATTGATGGATCAGCGTCCGGGCAATCCAGAACGAGGGACTCTTGGCCGGCTCCGCTTCAAACTTCACCACGGCGAACTCCGCCGCATCGACCCAGACCTTGCCCCGATAGAGGAACTTGCTTGCCCCCTTCGGCTCCACATCCAGAATGTAAGCCGGCCGACCAGCCAGGCTTTCGCTTCCTGCCAGGTTGAACTTATAGTTCGCCGCCGTCAGGGCGGTCGCTGCTTTGTCTTGCGAGGCTTCTTTTTCGCTGTCCACGGCCCGCTTCAGGACCTTCTCCAAGAGAAACTTTGACCCGCTTTGAGTCACGATGCGAAAGGTCTTTCCCGACGCGGCGTCGTAGGTGTATTCGACCTCCATCTGGGCCGCAACCGTGGTGGAAAAGCCACGGTACTCCGCCATGTAGTGGCGGATCGACCTCAGATGCTTCAGCTTTTCGTTCCGCACCTGGTTAAGGCGCTGCATCTGATCTACAACCTGCGCGGCAGTCAACGCGGCGGGCGAAGGCGTGTCCGGATTCTCGGGGCAGATTCCGCTCGCCATGAAGACGAAGATGGGGGCAATGAGCAGGTTTCTGGCGCCACGGAAATCCATGAGGGCATCCTACTCCGCTCAGCGAAACTCTGGAAAGCTGGCAGGAAGGGGTGAATCAGATCAGAGGCGGATGATCGGCGCCTATTTCCGCTTTTGCGATTGTCTGGGTGCCGATTCTCCCCGCAAATCCAGTCGGCGAGCGCCAGGAATATACTGACTTCAGATACCCAAGGTCCAAAAGTCAAGGTATTACTATGACCCGCATCCTGATTCCGTTGCCGCGTCAACCGCGCATTGGCCGGCACGCATCGTTTGTTGCATTTTTGGTTGCGGCGCTGACGCTGGTGATTCTTGCTCCCGGCGGCTGGGCCCAGGCAGCTGCGCAATCCAGCGCACAACAGCCGGCAGGCCTGGACGCCCGCAACGAGAAAGGTTTGACGCCGCTGATTGTGGCGGCATCCGCGGGCCAGCCCGATACCGTTCGCACGCTTTTGGCACAGGGAGCCGGTATCGATGCAACCTCGGCCGACGGACGGACGGCGCTGATCGCAGCGGTTGAAAGCAATCGGATAGAAGTCGTTCGGGCTCTGATCGCATCAGGCGCCAACCTCAATGCGGCCACGCGCTTCACCGGGACAGCTCTGCACCTGGCGGAGAACAAGGGCGAGACGGAGATCGCGGCGCTGCTGCTCGCATCCGGCGCGCGCTCGACAGGCAAGTCGGTGGGAGACACAGTCTGCGTTCGCTCATGGGGAGGCGATGGATTTTGCGGAACGGTCAAGTCCTTCAGCATCGCCTCTGTCCATATTCAAGTTACAAAGGTTATGGGATGTGAAAACGGTTGTCCGGCCAAGCCGGAGTGCTCTGCCTCCAAGCAAGTTGGTGGTGCGGATGGCATTCAGACGGGCAACCAGATTGCGGTTCCGAGCTGGTGCCTGACGCAGACGGGGGTGAAGCCATGAAGTTCGTACGTCCTGCTTCCAATTGCATCGCCCTGCTGTTTGTCGTCGTTGCTGTCGTAGCGGTGCTTGTCTATTCCGGAGCCGCCTCGAAGGCGCTCGCGCAAAGCCAGACCGGCTTCACGTACAACGGCATGGCGTACGCCTCGTATTGGTACAACGAGTACCAATACACTCCCCAAGGTCCGGCTGGGACCGCTGCAATGGCCGCGGCTGGCGTTGATTACGCCACGGTGCTTGTCACGCAGTATGTTACCGGCCCG